>WSSedB1CaDRAFT_10000757_pt1 | contig 13230 bp, 11 predicted proteins | sample WetSurSB1Cattail_FD_9460 | JGI IMG/M metagenome (IMG submission 9460)
AGTTTCAGCAAAAGCTCCTGTACAGACTCCAATACTATTCTAGCTACACCTTCGGCCTCCGCTGCCAAATCCGACAGATCCACCAGGCCCGGCACCGCTAACCGTACACCCTTGGCCCGGATTGAGGCAACAAGCTGCTCGGCCTCGGCCAGCGGTAGCCGGCTGATTCGATCCATCTTCTCAGCAACAACCACTTCGCCGTGCTGGAGATCGGAAATCATCCGCAGAAGTTCGGGGCGGTCTGCGCGAGCGCCCGAAGCCTTCTCGCGGTAGATACCAGCGATGTAGTAGCCAGCAGCCCGGGTGCTATGTTCTATATCGGCCTGACGGGTAAGATCCTGTTCGGCAGTGCTTACACGAAGGTAGATTCGAGCGACTTTCATATGTAGTAGCCAAAATGGGTATAGTTCATTTGGCCTATGATAAAGGGGTTAGCCAAAAAGTCAATCAGCAATGTTATTTGGCTATGGTCAATTTGGCTATGTAAATTGGCTATTCTTCTGAGATTCTAAGCGATAGCAGGATTGTAATTGGTGAAAACTGGAAAATGACTGTTTTGCGCCGCTTCTTTATTGCATCTTGAAAAGGGCAGGGGCAGCCGCTACCGTTTGAGTCCGTATTCATCGATTGTGTCGAGGGATGCTTGATTGGCCAGCGAGGAATTACGATATAGCGCTACTCACCCAGCGCCAGAGGGACTTGAGCCCTCCTGATCTGGGCGCTGCCCAGCGCACACTATGTATAAATCCGACCTCTTGAGAAGCTTTGTGAGAGTTTTCTCGGAGTGGGGAAGGGTATATGGTATCCATCTAACGCCTATAAGAATCCTTCATTATTTCACTTAGTTTTGCTATCATACGCCCCATCTTCACGGTTTGTAGCCAGACTAAGTTGGGTAAAACAAATCAGACGACAGTTCTGGAGTTGACGGCACAAGGTAACTCGGTGTTAGTGAGGCAGATATGGGCAAAGTTTTTATCAGTTACAGCCATGATTCGATGGCGCACAAGGAGAAGGTTCTCGCTCTGTCTAAGCGCTTGCGGGAAGATGGAATTGAAACCAACCTAGATCAATATGTGCCAGGTACACCGCGGAAGGGGTGGCCGCGCTGGATGTTGGATCAGATTGATGAGGCAGAGTACGTCCTGCTCGTCTGCACGGATTCATACTATCGCCGATTCCGAGGTCGTGAGGTCCCCGGCAAGGGCAAGGGTGCGGACTGGGAAGGGGCAATCATCACCCGGGAAATCTATGACGATCGCGGCGCAACGACAAAATTTGTGCCCATAATGTTCAACCCAGGCAGTGAGCAGTTTATCCCGGAACCCGTGCGCGTGCATACGTTCTACGTTTTAGACTCCGAAGTAAGCTATCACAACCTCTATGATTTTCTTCTTGGTCAGGCTGGCATTGAAGCAGGACCAGTGGGCGAACCGATGATAAAGGAACGCAAGCAAGTTGCCCCATTAACCTTCAGTGACACAAGAAGCAGAGGTGAACGTTATCCTCAAATCTCTCCCACCCGACTCTCACACGGAGCGGAGCATCTCATTGGCCGAGAAAATGAGCTTGCAGTCCTTGACAAGGCCTTGGATAACCCCCAAATCCATATCATCACCATAGTCGCTTTCGGCGGGGTCGGCAAAACCTCTCTTGTCTTTGAATGGATGAACCGCCAGTCCGTCAAAGGATGGCATGGCATGGAAAGAGTATTCGACTGGTCCTTTTACAGCATGGTAACGCGGGAGAACAGAGATGCATCATCCGACTCATTCGTCAAAGCAGCACTGATTTTTTTTGGCGACAGGGTGATGGCGGAAAGCACCGCCTCCGCTTGGGATAAAGGGGAAAGATTGGCGTCACTGGTGTCAGAACATCCGACATTGTTGGTCTTGGACGGACTCGAACCGCTCCAGCACCCTCCTGGTCAGCAAACAGGGAAACTCAAGGATCCGACGATAGAAACTTTGTTGAAGGGTTTAGCCCGACGTAACTCCGGTCTCTGCGTGGTGACAACGCGTACGAGCATCGCTGACCTCGCAGCTTTTCGAGAAACAACCGTAACGGAGTTGCCATTGCCCCGTCTCTCTACCCAAGGTGGTGTAGAATTGCTTAAACACCTTGGTGTTTGGGGGAACTATGCCGAACTTGATAAATTGGTTGAGGATGTGAAGGGGCATGCCTTGACCATCAACCTACTGGGGCGCTTTCTGGCGGAAGCATATGGTGGAGATATCCAAAAGCGAGATGTTGTAAACCTTGAGGTGGCTGATGAAGAAATTCAGGAAGGGCATGCCTTTAGAGTTATTGAAGCCTACGAAAAGTGGTTCTCGGGAGAAAAGAAGGAAGGAAAGCGTCTCATCGCAGTGTTGTATATTTTGGCGCTTTTCGACCGGCCGGCCGATTACGGCTGCATCGAGGAATTGCGCAAGCCTCCAGCAATCGGTGTTCTCACTGGAACACTCGTTGATCAGGGCAAGGCCAAATGGAACATTACACTTAACCGCCTGTCAAAGTGCGGCTTAATTTCACTTTCAACTTCCCACGCCTCACCGATGGCTGGCATTTGGAGCCGTGGCGCATCACTTGATACCCATCCAATCATCCGGGAGTATTTTGCTGGCAAGCTTCGCAAACAACACATGGAGGCTTGGAAAACTGGTCACATGCGTTTGTATGACTATCTCGTAAAAGGCACTAATGACAAGAAACATCCGAATTTAGAGGATCTCTTGCCACTCTATCAGGCGATTTTTCATGGATGTCAAGCGGGAATCCATGAAAGGGCGCTACGTGAGGTTTATAAGAAACGTATCCAGAAGGATGATCAATATTATAGCATGAGAAAACTTGGGGCAATCAGTGCGAACTTGGCGGCTGTTGCCTGCTTTGCTGAGAGACCATGGAGTAAGTTTTCATCCTCTATTTCAGTTGACTTACAAGGCCTTTTGCTAAATGAAGCTGGCATTTGTCTTCGCACCTTGGGTAGGCTATCTGAAGCCCTAGAAACTATGAGTGCAGCGCTGGATATAGTTGTGCAAAAAGGAAATTGGATAAACTCGGCCACTGGCGCAATCAATCTCAGTGAATTGTTATTATTAATGGGTGATGTTGCAGGTGCATTGCGAGCCGCTGATAATTCTGTAGACTATTCAGATCTTAGCGGAGATAAAAAAAGGTGCGGGGCGAGCAGGGCAATACAAGGTTGTGTCTTACACCATTGTGGTCACCATTCTTCGGCGCTGAAATGCTTTATTGAGGCCGAGAACATTTACGCAGAGAGTGACCCTAAGTATCCGCTGCTATATTCGATTCCTGGCTTCAGATACTGCGATCTTCTTCTTGATGAACCAAACAGAATCGCATGGCGGCATTTTCTTACACGCAACGTACTTCCAGCAACCCTCAATACGTGTATTTCCAAATGTCACTCAGTATCCCAGCGCGCTGTTCAGACAATAAATTGGATACAAGATGATCAACTGAGTACTACCCTTGACCATCTCACGCAGGGTCGCGCAGATCTCTACGCCGCTATTCTAAAATCCTCAAGTGGTGATCCAGGATTAGCTAATAACGAACTTGTTGTCGCCGTGGAAGGGTTCCGCGCCGCAAGTCGCGCCGACTATCTACCTCTTGGCCTCCTCTCCCGCGCCTGGTTATATTATGTGAAAGGGGATTTTTGTCGCGCAGAATCCGATCTAGATGAGGCGTGGGAGATCGCTGAACGTAGCCTAATGCGCCTCCACATGGCCGACATCCTCCTTTACCGGGCGCGGCTGTTCCGCGACAATGGAGCGCTGAAACAGGCCCGAGTCATGATTGAGAATTGTGGCTACTGGCGACGGAGAGAGGAGTTGGAGGATGCGGAGGCGGCGGCAAAGGAGTGGACGTCCTAACAGAAGAGGAATCCTGATTGGGGGTTTAACCACAAACCGGCGAAAATTTCAGAGTCAGGGCTTACAACCTCATATCATAGGTGTCGGAAAACCAGTATCTTCCGGTTAGGTTTTTGCACGACGCTTCTTCTGTTTCAACTGTCTAATTTTGTTTGACTTACCTTGTTTTGTTCGCTGGCTATGCGATTCTGCTGCTTCATTTGCAATTTGATTGCGTAGCTCCCGTACCCTGATAATGCTAACTGGCTCCTGGTGCTGCTCCCGACAATAAATGGCCAGTAGCAGATAGGTAATAAGGCCACCAAGTAGTTGAACCATGAGACCGTATTCGCTTCTGGCAATTAGGTGATATACCTTGAGATGGCGTTTCCACCAGCCGAAGAAGGTCTCTATGTTCCAGCGAAGCTTGTAAACCTGGGCAACCTCTTCAGCTGTCAGGTCGAAGCGGTTAGTTGCTACCCAGTAGTCCTTGGCGTCAATACGGTAACCAACAAGGCGTAGCTCTTTCTTAGTCTGGTTTATACCTTTTGTGCCGAGAAGTACTATCTGGTCATAGAATACAATGCTGTCAGGATTGACGGCATTCTCTCTGATGGCGGTTTTGTGGGTATTCTCTCTGATGCGACAGACAAAAAACTTTTCGGCTGACTGCCACTGGTCAAAGTGGTCATGAGATTGATACCCACGATCCATGACACCGGTTTCTCCTTTGTCGATGATCTTATCAACAAAGGGACGCTCACCTTCTTTGCCGTCTGACAGGTATATCTTCCGTGGAATTCCCCGGTTGATATCGAAGCCGACATGGGCTTTTGCCTTCTTTGAACCGTTTCGGTAATCAGCCCATTCCATGGACAGGACAGCATCTATCAAAGAACCATCTATGGAGACAAGATTGCCAAGATGAGCATATTCACCTGGGAGTACTTTGCCTGCTTGCTTAACAAGATGCCCGAATACCTCGGTAAGTTGTTCTAATACTAAGTTGCAATCAAAACATTATTTACGATCCAATTGAAGCCGGTGAGGCTTTGAACTCTTGATTGATCATTTTCCAGTGAGACAAGGGCTTCAACAAGAGTGTCCTCGACGGCATCAAGACTGTTAAACGTTTTGTTTTGAAACCAATTTTCACGAATACAATCCCATAGATGCTCGGCGGGATTGAGTTCTGGACTATATGGCGGCAGAAAAGCCAAGCCCAGGTTTTCAGGTAACGTCAGCCCTTTCGTCGTATGCCATCCGGCCCCATCAACAAACATGATAACGAACTCTTCCGAGTGACGCTGCGCGACCTCTTCGAGAAAAAGCGCGAATATGTCAGTATTTACCGAGGGCAATATCAAAGAGTCCAAGACGCCGTCTACCGGACTTACCGCAGAGTAAACATATGTGTACTCCCGAACCACCTGGGAGCCGACAATCGGTCTTGTATCTATTGGCGCCCAGCAACTTCTGGGTATATTGATACGACCAAATCGGGCCTCATCTTGAAACATTATGCGGATAGAGTCGAAGCGCTCCGGTTTTTTAGCTATTTCCTCTTGGAGGATTGCCGGGAAGTTTTTTTAAAAGCCTCCTGGGCCTCTGGGTCTGACTTAGGATGCCGACGACGAGGCACAATCTGACGCCAGTCATGCCGCGTAAGCATCCTGTAGACAGTGGACTTTGGGACTGACTTGCCAAGCTTTTGTTCGTAGGCGGCCTTTATTTCCGAAACAACAATGATGCCGCCATCATTGGCATCAGCTGTAAACTGTGAGAGCAAAGCATCCTCTTCTTCAATAGAAAGGTTTTCTCGATGTCTCCCGCCACGTGAAGAGACTTGGAAAGCGTCATCGCCTGTACGGAGAAAGGCGGAATGAATATTACGGACAGTCCCTGGGTGCCAAGCTAAGGCATCAGCAATATCTTCTGGAGTCATATTTGTAGCAGCACGTAGGTAAACCGCTTGAATCCGTTGGAATTCGGACTTGGTCTGCGCCTGTTTTAGTAATGGTTTGAGTCGATCTGCCGTGCCTTCGGGTAATGATCTTGGACTACGCATAGCCACCTCCCAGAAGTAACCCTCTTGGTGGAGGTGTTATACCATTAGTCATTTATTGATTGCAACTTGGTATAAGCCACGGTTGTTGATTGCCTCAAAGAAGGCGCTCTTCTTGATCCCATTGGGTGGCGCAATACATTCCCTGGCAAAGTTATCTTGTTCCAGTGCTTGGAGAAGTTCACTCCCTGAAGAGAACTCTTCCAAGTGATAAAAGATCAGAGCCTTGAGCTGATCATCGAAAGTCATTTGCAACGGGCGGTACCCCCTGGATTCAAGTATGTTATCTGACTTGAATCTCTCAAAGATTGGGGTAAGAAGCAATTTGAAAGCGCGTGATTTTCGACGCTGTTTCAGTCGCTTGAATGGACGCATGTCGTAACTCCTGTAATATTGGATAGTTACGAACGCGACCAACCGGTTTTGTGCTCAATGTCAAGCAAAAAATACAGTATCACACTGATTTAACTACATTTTTACAAACTCAAAGAACTATGCAAAGACCTAACCGGACGATGCTGTCGGAAAACAAGTGTTTTCCGACAGGGACAGAATCTTTCTTGTCTTGGAATATGATGCAAAAACCGCTGCGAAAAATAAAATGCAAATATACTGTTAGTTCGGTAAGTTAATGCACACGCACTGATACTTGATACCTAGTGACACGGAAGTTGGGTGAAACTCGATCGTCTGTCGCACTTCCTCATCAAACGGAATAGGTGACCGACTTGGCGCGGAATACACATTCTGGGCCTATATCTTTGAAAATATTGTAATTTCATCGCACAATTAATTTCCCCTGCAATCGAGCTGCGCTGATAACATTTCGATTGGCAGTAAAAACATGAATGCCTGGAACTGTTGAAAAATCTCCATCATCGGTGATCACCTGTACAACACCGTGATTTTTCATCGATTCGAGGATAAAGAGATCGTACCCATCAACTTTTTCGCTTTGGATGCGAGTTAAGGCAGCAGACGCGGTCAGAGCGTCAATCGACACAGTTAGCGGATCGGCTAAACTTGTAACCTGACCCCAGACGGATTTAATTTCCGATGTTACACGAGAGCGCTCAGTACTGATATTATGACGATATTCTTTTGTTTTTATATTGCCTACGGTTCGTTCATAAATTTCTCTTTCAGTCTTCTCGATGAGGTGCGACAGCTCAGCTAGTGAGAGGCCGGAGTGGTGAATTTTAGAGTTTTGACCAAGAGCTTTGTTGATATATCCAGGATAATCGGACAACTGACTCGGCACAAATGATGATGCATTTGAGTATGTCATCCAGTACCAGACATTTGTATCAACGAGGAAGACATCGAGTGCTTTAGGGACATCAACGGTTATGTCAACCACATTCGCTTGAATGCTGAAGTTTATCGCCATTAGTCCGACCCCTTTGCTTGCTTAGCAAGGATTTCAGCAACAATATCGCGCAATTGCGTGTTGGAATGTTGTTTGGATGCGTTTTCAAGGACACGTTCTACGACAGAATTGCCAGTTTCGTTCAGATTCTCGAATTGCAGATAACGGCGCACATCAGCTTCTGAAATATTGTTTAGCAGCCTGCCAATGGCGAAATTGAAGAAAGGAGTGGCAAATTGGCTTACACCATTGAAATCCAGTGTAACGGTTTCTCCTCGCATCAATGGCTCGTATATCTCGTCAAATATTTTCTGCCCGTCTTCCTTGATGATACAGCGCGGACCAATTTTTTCCTTAATGGATAACTTCATAACAATATCTCCAAGTTAACGCTGCGAAGCGGCTTCATCTCTGAATTGGTAGAGATTCTCATCACAATGCAAAGTAATATGGACCACAGTACCCTCAAAAGAGATTCTTCTGTTTTCGTACCGCTCACCACTTTTATTAATAATAGCATAACCTTCGTTGCTATAGACTTCAAGTTTACCTTCGTTGAGCCGGACAAACTCCTTCAATAGATCAAGTCCAAGCCCACGCGCAACATCGGTACAGGTACTTTTACCTTTTGTAAAAGCCCAACGCAAGCATGCATCTGCAGGCAAACCCGGAGCACGTGGATCGTTTCCAACAAAATTCCGAATTTTTTCCGGTATCCCTTGTCCAAAATCAACAACAGAAAGCACCAGGGTGTTGTGCTTTGGGAAATGCTGACCACAGGAAAATACTCCTATGCTTGAATCGCTGTGTTCAAATGCATTACCATATATTTCCCACATCTTTCCTGCAATAGCATCCCGTAGTCGATCAGAAACATGTACCCAGCCTTTGCCAATCCAATTGTAGGTTAGGTAGTCCATAATCGTATTCATATCCGAGAAAGCGTCTTCACGATATGGTATGGAATTACCATCCCATGGTGCGGAGAGATCTCCAAAAGCACCTGCAAAGCCGTTCTGACGAATGGTTGTTCTGACCCATGAGTCACGCAAGGTGCTCCAATCAAAAACAGCTTTTCCCATTCGCGATTCAATAAGTCGCGCCAGACCTCCGAGGAAAGCAACAGCATTTGGACGCAAAAAACCACAGCGGGAAAAATCGAAGCGGATATCCAAAAAATGGTCATTAACTTGGCTCCAGATTTTGAAAAGCTGTTCAAAATCACTGGGGTAATCGTTGAGCCGTGGTATCTGGATGACCGTTTGCGACATACCTACAACTCTCCACGAAAAGCTTTGACAAGAAGAGTGGCAGTAAATGGGGTGTATTTAAACAAACAACCGAAATGTTTCATAGGTATTTTATCGAAGTGGAACCGCGCCTGTAGCGCTCCAATCAATCTGACAGGAAGTCATAGCGGTTACGGGCCTCGTTGCGGCCCTTGGTGGCATTCAGAAGCTTATCAACCTCGGCGGAAACAAGGTGTTTTCGTTCTGTTATCGTTTTGTCTAGTTTTGGCATTTTCCGCCTATTGAAAAAACGCAGGGTTACGGAACACAGCAGCGCCGATACTAGAAAACAATCCCTTTTGTCTAGTGTCGGCGGACCAGCCTTCATTTCTTATCGGCACAACCATGAAACACAAGCACAGCTTGGCATACTGAGAGAAATTCTAGCATTTCGAGATCATTCTTCGTATCGTTCGTTCGTCACCCGCAGATTTTGAAATTGGCAGGGCCTGTTCCGCCAATGCCCTTTCTAAGCCTCAAAATTGAAACCATTGTCTCGCAGTATCAAACATCTTGGACAGACCAAGCACGCAGTCCATCATAGCTGAAACCAAGGAAGAACGTTACCGGTGAGTTTTCAGACCTGCCAACCGAATGCCCCGATGCACCCGGCACAAAGAAGGCTTTGATACCGGCAGATAACTCGATGGTCCCTGCTTGAGGTCCGTTAATCATCGAAATCACACCTTTCACACGAGATAGGGACGACGTGTCTTGCCAGAAGCGTTGTGTACGGTCCCAGTCCCCGAGGCGATTATGATGAACTAATTGCTTCAGCCCCGATTTATTCCCGAGCCATTCATAGCTCCAAGTCCTGTCGCTCCTGTAGCGAGACTTCTCCCGACAACGTTCCAGGGTACGCGTGGCCTGATCTATCGCGACCGTTGAGCCATTGATTGCAAGAAGCATGTGTAGGACATAGAGATAGTAGTTGGCCTCCAGCGTGTCCGTGTTAGAAGCCCAGTAAGCCACACGCTCGACCACGGTCTCCACGGTCGGCGGAATGGCTTGATACCTGATAGCCTGAATCCAGAGCCTGATGTTCCTCTCATCATTTGGATCTTCTTTGATGTTGTCTTCGAGAAGATCCACGCTCCTTTCTACTTCCTTGGGCCTCATGCTGCCCCAATCTCTTTCCCGACGAGCAAGCAGAGTCCAAACGATCTGTCTACGAATAGGCGGTGCATATGTACTGCCTCTCTTGGTCAACAAAGTGTCCCATATCTGGAGTGCGTTCTCGTGTTTCCCATACAGGATATTCAGACTCGCCTGGCAGCGCAGTTCAAACTGAGAATCTGCCCTGTCTCTACGTTTCTGCCGGACTTGCATAAGTAAGTCTTCAACAGCTTGAAACCCCTCTCTAATCCATGGCTCGCTATGGTCTGCTACCGCGGATACCGGGTCCTTACCTGCTACCTTGCCCGCGTAGTCAATCACACGGATAATCAACTGTGCTTCGCTGATGAATCCGTGCTCATCGTCAGGATTATGTTCCCGAGCTTTAGCGAATGCGGAGGACGCCAGTTTAGCCTTCGGGAGGATTGCATCAAGTGGCAAGCCTTGCTGAATCTGTTCGTACACCTGGCTCCGGCACACCATACCCTTCATGTGATGAAGTACATGATCGTTTGATTCTAGTTCTAGTTCTAGGGCGTGGTCAGCCATCGTGATGGCCCCTTCATAGTCTTTAAGTTCGTTGGCGTGGAATCTTGCAAGATGTGCCCAAAAGTGAGCTTCGTATGGGAAAAGCTCTGTGAGATGATGGAGAACTCGCTCTTGGCCCTGAGAAACTGGGATATCCGTTATGATCTGAGAGTAAGCTTTTCCCGCAGCGCCTTCCGAGCCAAGAAGTTCAGATTCATCCCTGTAGATGAAAATTCTCCGGAGCATTTCCATACTTTCCTCAGATGGCTCCGGAAGACGACGGTCGCAAAAATCAGCAAACTCAATTGCCCAGTCTGCAAGCCGATGGTGCCACGTTCTCTTATCCGACGTCGAAGCACTCAGGACTTGCTGAATCAGTTCTTCGGCTACAATATGATGAACAGTCCGCCACCTTCCCTTCTCCGGACGAACCAGCAGAGAAAGGGCTGCTTCCGGCAATGCTTTGGTGAGGTCTACGCTCCGGTTAGGCGGTGTATTTAATATTTCGGCGAAAGATTGCCCTGCAACCGATTGTTGCCCGTAATAATGCGCAATGGCTAGAAAGATGAGTATGCGTTTCTGAACTTCATTGAGATCTGCTAGATGCGCCGCAACATACCGCTCGATCGTGGAGAAATCCCGCTCAAACGCTACCAAACCCAGATAAAATAGAGAACGATACTGGCCGTCAGCCGAACTTGCTGCAGCTTCAATACTAGCTTTCTTGCTTGGTATCTCCCGCGACAGCACAGTGGCAAAACGGGTGCTCTCCGTTGGACTTAATTCTCGATCCAAAAAAAACGCACGCTGCGAGGTCTGTGGCGCGTCGAACCGACGCAGTACCTGCAACATGACGAAAGGTATATTGCTGGCAGCTAATAACTTATACAATTCGTCGGACTGCCGATCTGAGATGCGGCTACCATCAACCTTGATCAGAACTGACTGCGCAGTTTCTGAAAAAACCTTCTGAATACGCTCGACCGTCTCGCTTGGTTTGGATCGACGTAACACAATGGCAGGAAACTCATTCCTGAAGTCCCACAGGAGGCGCCGTGCAAGCGTGGACCCTCCCGCCCCCGGAGCATGGTACAGATTGATACGAGTCGCACTGCGGTTTTCAAGGTCGCGCCTTATGGTCCTCCTCATCTTGTCTGCTATGTCGCGATCAACATCCAGATGGAGGCCAAGCTCAAACCACGAAATCTCACGACCTCTCAGAAAAGCCGAGTGTGAAATATCCTCTTTCTCAGGCGAAAGTCCAGCGTTCTTGTGAACCAGAGTCATTTCTTCTTGAAGCCAGGTAACAGTTCGCTGATCGATTGTGATATCTGCCCCACTACTTGAAGGAAAGACTGTCCTGCGTATGTCCATTTGACTCGCGACTTGAAGTGAGCCAAAACCGTGGAAGAGCTGCTGGAGGGGAAGCCTAAAATTCGCAGCAGCGTACTGATCTGCAAGGTCATCGCAAGTATCATGTGAGGGACTTACAATAACTATTTCAGCGCTCTCGCCGAACGATGCGACAACAGTACTTAAGAAGGAGTTGAGGTGACGACACAGCGATGGTTCTGTCCAAAGAACAATTATGGTTACAGGAGAGTTGGTGGCTCCGGCAAGTCTAGCTAAGCGCTTCTGTATGTCTTTTGCATATTTTTTCTGCCAATCAATCCATGAGCCTGTACTCAGGGTCGATTTTCTGCCATCAGCGCCGCGTGCAAAATACCAATAGGTAGCACCGGTTGGATTAATAGCTACGTCTGTGTCGATAGTTATACGATGCAAGGAGACTCGATCGCTCAATGGAAGACTGATACGGGCTAGCAGACCACACTCCTGCGACGTATGGTCGAAGTCGGCCACCAACAACCATGGGACATTTGCCAGGTTCTCTGCGGGACCTCCGTGCTCCACGATACCCGGGGAGGTAATCAGAATGTACTTACGGATAAAGTCAAACCCATGGACAGCACGTAAGAATTTATCCCAAAGGGGATTCGAGCAATCGCTCGGTGGGTGTAGACTCATCGATCCGCTAAACCATTCATAAATCCGCTTCTGTTCCGAACCGTCAGCCAGCGCATTTTGGCTATTCCTTCGATGATAGACCGCATGTATGCGCAGGACATTACCTACATCTTTAATGGGCAAGATTGGGCCAATACTCTTATCTGCAGGGATCTCTATGAAAGCAAAGTTTTTCCCCTCATGTAGGACAGGTTCATACTTGAAGCGAGGGTGCGGATGGCAAATGGTATCAAACTTCGATTGTAGGTCTGCGTCGTCGAGAAAAGTATCGAGGCCTTCCAGTTCCTTCCTGCCATCCGGAAAGCTGCGTACCCCCAGAATAACGTATGCCGATCCATCGCGGGGAGTATTGGCCATGGAAATGATATCTTTGACAAACTCTGCCCGTTTTCGTTTATTTTCTTCCGACGTCCCAACATCAAATGCATAATTACACATCTTGAAGTCGACGGTATCCGACTCGTTCTTTTTCAGTAAGCTCTCAAAAGTCTCGACTGGTGTACTCATTTACTTTGTCTCCCATCGATTGAAAATGTTAATGAAAGATACCAGCTGCAACCTAAAGTAATCCGGACTCGAAACAGGGGGGCTAACCACAAACCGGTGGAAATTCCCGAGTCATAAAAAATTGATTAACAAATTATACTTTAGAAAGTTGAAAGACAAGGGAAAGCCGCCAAACTAGACAGTTTGTTTCAAAATGTCTAGTTTACGCGAATTTATAGCAGCCCAATGGCAGGACTGCCATTGTTACGGCGTACCATTAATGCTCTTGCTTCTGGGACAGCAGTCCTGATTCGTTGGCAGATGATCCGTTCGTAATAGGCGGTCTGGATCTGTCATTCAAGCTGCGCTTTGCTCCATCCGCAATTGATGGCTTACCATTTTGTCTTCTGTGCTGACTCGAAGCCAGGAGAACGCCAAATAGGAGGCCCTATTCTTTGAGGCTCCTCTTAA
>WSSedB1CaDRAFT_10000758_pt1 | contig 13226 bp, 6 predicted proteins | sample WetSurSB1Cattail_FD_9460 | JGI IMG/M metagenome (IMG submission 9460)
GCGGCCACTGGCCGGCTCGTCGCTACCATCGCCGCCGGTATTCCCGGCCACGGCGGTGAAATCGCCTTCGGCGCGGGCGCGGCCTGGGCCACGATGATCGGCACCCCGCTTACGCGCGTCGACGCGGCCACCAACCGTGTCACCCATCAGTGGAGCGGCCCGGGCGGCGACGCCGTTCGCTTCGGTCACGGCTCGCTCTGGCTCACACACATCAAAGCCGGCCTCGTCTGGCGCCTCGACGTGCCGCAATGATCACTCCGCTCCACAGGCGGAGCAATTAATCTGGTAGTCAACCGTGTCCTCTGAAGATCCCCAACCCGCAACCCTGCTGCCCACTCCACTTGACGTCGCCCAGACGTCCATCCCCGCCAAAGAAAAACCGGCTGAGCTGACGCCTTTCATGCGCCAGTGGACCGCAGCCAAGCAGGAAAACCCCGACGCCCTCCTGTTTTTTCGCATGGGCGACTTCTACGAGCTTTTCTACGACGACGCTATCGTAGCCAGCCGCGAGCTCCAGCTCACCCTCACCGCGCGCGACCGCGAGCGGCTGGTGCCCATGTGCGGCGTGCCCTATCACTCAGTCGAGGGCTACCTCACCCGCCTACTGCGCCGCGGCTTCCGCATCGCCATTTGCGACCAGATGGAAGACCCCAAGCTCACCAAGAAGATCGTCCGACGCGAAGTCACCCGTGTCCTCTCCCCCGGCACCGCCCTCGACGCCGGCCTCGATCAAGCACAGAACAACTTCCTGGCCGCATACTTTGAAGTCGCGTCCAAGGACAAGCGCGCCTCCGCCACCGTTGCGATTGCCCTGCTCGATGTCTCCACCGGCGAGTTCCGCACCGCGGAGTTCACCGGTCCCACCGCTCGTGTGCAGGCCGCCGAGGAACTACTCCTCGCGTCTCCCAGCGAAGTGCTGCTCGCCCATAGCGCCGAGGTTCCAGCGCAGTTTGAGCGCATTGCCGCCCGCACCCGGGTTGAGGATTGGGTTTGGACCCACGACTTCGCCGTCCCCCTCGTCGAGCGCCAGCTCAAAGTCCGTTCGCTGGAAGGCTACGGCCTGGTGGGACACGAAGCCGCTGCCATCGCCGCCGGTGCCGTGCTCCACTACGTCCGCACCACACAGAAGAACGACGCCCTCCACATCGACTCGCTCCGCTTTCAGGAGCACTCCACCGCGCTCGAGCTAGACCAGGTCACTGTGCGCAATCTCGAGCTGATCGAACCGCTCTTCCAGGGCCAGGACGCGCGAACCACGCTCTTCCACACCCTTGACGACTGCCAGACTCCGATGGGCAAGCGCCTGTTGCGCGCCACTATCCTGCGCCCGCTCGTAGACGCCGCCGCCATCAACGGGCGCTACGAGGCCGTGGCTGAAGCGCACGCCGATCTGCTCAGGCGCGAAGCAGTCCGCCGCACCTTCTCCGGCATTCTCGATCTCGAACGCCTGCTTGCCCGCCTCAGTCTCGACTCTGCCGGTCCCCGCGACGTGCGCGCCCTGGCCGCCAGCCTCGCCCGCCTTCCGGGCCTTAAGACCGCGCTCGAAGCGATGACCATGCCGCTTTGGCGCCAGCTCTCCTCGAATCTCGATGCACTCGATGACGTGACAGCCAGCATCGTCGCAACTCTCGTCGTCGAGCCGCCGCTCACCATGGTCGACGGCGGCGCCATCGCGCCCGGCATCGATGCAGAGCTCGACGAACTGCGCACCATCTCCACCACCGGCCGCCAGCAGATCGCGGCCATCGAGGAGCGCGAGCGCCAGCGCACCGGCATCGGCTCGCTCAAAGTGCGTTACAACTCGGTCTTCGGCTACTACATCGAGATCACCAAGGCCAACCTCGCCATGGCCCCAGCCGACTACGAGCGCAAGCAGACGCTGGTCAACGCTGAACGCTTCACTACTCCGGAACTCAAGGAGTATGAGCGCAAGATCCTCACTGCACACGACCGCTCCATCGAAATTGAAAAACGCATCTTCACCGAGCTGCGCATCTTCGTACTCCAGGCCGCCGGCCGCATCCGCCGCTCTTCCGCCGTCGTCGCTGAGGCCGACCTTCTTGCGAACTTTGCGCATCTGGCCGCAGCGCGCCGCTACACACGCCCCACACTTGTCGATGAGCCGGTGCTCGAAGCCGCCGCCGCACGCCATCCGGTCATCGAGCACTGGATGGAAGAGACGCGTGAAGGCCGCTTCATCGCCAACGACCTTTACCTGAACGCAGGAGAAGACGGCCCCGCCCTGCTGCTCATCACCGGCCCCAACATGGGCGGCAAGAGCACTTATCTGCGCCAGGCCGCCATGCTCGTGCTCATGGCCCAGATGGGCGGCTTTGTACCCGCCGAAAGCCTGCGCCTCGGCCTCGTCGACCGCATCTATACGCGCATCGGCGCCAGCGACAACGTAGCCCGCGGCCGCTCCACCTTTATGGTGGAAATGACCGAAACCGCGACTATCCTCAACACCGCCACAAACCGCTCGCTCATCCTGCTCGACGAAATGGGCCGCGGCACTGCGACCTTCGACGGCCTCTCGCTCGCGTGGGCCACCGTCGAGTATCTGCATGCGGAGACCGGCGCGCGCACCCTCTTCGCCACGCATTATCACGAACTCACCATGCTTGCGGAAAAGCTGAAGCGCGTGCGTAACCTGCGTGTCGGAGTGAAGGAAGCCGCAGGCGGCATCGTCTTCCTGCATTCCATTGAGCCCGGCGCAGCCAGCAAGAGCTACGGTATCGACGTTGCGAAACTCGCCGGCCTTCCCGCCGCCGTCATCGAGCGCGCACGTCACGTCCTGCGCCAGCATGAGAGGCAGGAACGCCAGAGCGTGCAAGTCGAGACCGCCCCCGAGCCGATGCAACTCACCATCTTCACGCCGCTCTCGCAACGCATCGTGGACCGCATCGAGGCCGTAGACGTGAACGCGCTCACCCCGCTGCAGGCGCTCAATCTTCTCGAAGAATTGCAGCAGGAACTGAAGGAGAAGGTATGAAAGCAACTGTGCGAACGGCTGCGGGAAGTCTGCTGGTCGTGGGCCTCAGCGGCACTGAACTCACGGGCATGGAGCGCGCATGGCTGCGCCTCGTTCGTCCCGGCGGCATCATCCTCTTCAAGCGAAACATCACCGATGCGCCGCAGACACGCGCGCTGCTGGACGAAGCCACCGGTCTGGGCGCGCCTCACTCCGTGCGCTGCGTGGACGTCGAAGGCGGCACAGTCAACCGCCTGCGCGACGCGCTCGCGCCGCTTCCTTCAGCACAGGCCGTGGGCTCCGCCATGCGCAGGTTGCGCAAGCCCGCTCTCGCTCGGCAACATGGTGAACTCATCGCTCGCGCGGTCAGGGCATTCGGCTTCAACACCACGCTGGCCCCGGTTGTGGACCTCGCCCTGCCGGAGTCGACTGAAGTCCTCGGCTCGCGCACCGCAGGAGCAACCGCCGCCGAAGTCACCGACTATGCGCGCGCCTTTCTAGCTGGTCTCGCCGCCCAGGGCGTCATCGGCTGCGGCAAACACTTCCCCGGCCTCGGCGGCGCCGACGGCGACACGCATTTTGTTATGCCTGCCATCGGCCGCACCACGCAGCAACTCTGGCAGCAGGACGTCGTTCCTTACCGCGAGTTGCACGCTGCAATGCCCATGGTGATGACTAATCACGCAGCCTTTCCCGCCACACCCGGCCGAAACACGCCTGCCAGCGCATCGCCCTATTGGATCGCGACCGTGCTGCGCAAACGCATTGGCTATCGCGGCATCATTCTCTCTGACGATCTTGAGATGGGCGGCATCCTCAAGTTTCTTCCTGTAGAGGAAGCAGCCGTTGCGGCCATCCGCGCCGGAACTGATCTCGTTGAAATCTGCCGCAGCGCAGAGTTGGTGCTGCGCACCTACGAGGCGCTCATCGCCGAGGGCGAACGCTCATCGGCATTTCGTTCGCTAGTGCTCCAGCGCGCACGCGAAGTGGAACGCAAACGCGCACGGCTCTACGCAAAGGGCATCGCACGTCCCCTCACCGCAAAACAGTCCGAAATGTTGCATGGCCAGATCGACCGTTTCCGTGAGTGCATCGCCGCCAGCGAAGCGGACGCAATCGCACCACGCGCCACATCGCCCGCGGAGGCATCATGAGCGCTCGCCCGATGCTTGTTGCTGGCGTGATGAGCGGCACCTCCGCCGACGGAGTAGACATCGCCATCGTTCGCATCGCGCCGGGCCGCACGCGCCACTCGGTCACACTCGTTGCGCACGAGGGATTTCCTTATCCCGCCCCTCTGCGCCGCGCCGTGCTCGCGGCCATGAACGCGGCCAGCACATCGACCGCCGAACTCGCGCGCCTCAACTGGCGTCTCGGCCTGGCTTACGCTGACGCCGTTGCCGCAACCGCCAAGCGCCATCGCATCAAGCTCGATCTCGTCGGCTGTCACGGCCAGACGCTCTACCATCAGGCCCGCTCAGAAACCTACGCCGGACGTCGCTTCGCCTGCACCTGGCAGTTGGGAGAAGCAGCCGCCATCGCCGCAGCGACAAGCGTTCCTGTCGTGTCGAACTTTCGCCCGGCCGACATGTTCGCAGGCGGACAGGGTGCCCCGCTCGTTCCATTGCTTGACTACGTGCAGTTTGCCGATGCACACCGAGGACGCGTACTGCAGAACATCGGCGGCATCGCGAATCTCACTGCCATCCCCGCAGGCGCAAAGCCCACGGACCTCATCGCGTTCGACAACGGCCCCGGCAACATGATCATCGACGCCCTTGCGCTCGATTTGCTCGGCAAGCCCTGCGACCGCAACGGCGCTGCAGCCGCACGCGGAACGATTCTCAATCCAGTGCTTCAGAAGGCGCATCGCCATCGCTACTTCACACTGCGCCCGCCGCGCACAGCTGGACGAGAGCAGTTCGGGCGTGAGTTCGCTGCAGGGTTCCTCGCGCACTGCCGCCAGCACAGTGCGCGGCCAGAAGACGCCATCGCCACCGCAACAGCGCTCACCGCGGAAACCATTGCGCGCAGTTACGCCCAGTTCGTGCACCCGCGCATGAAGGGCAGTGCCGTCGACTACATCGTCTCCGGTGGCGGCGCACGCAACGCCACACTCATGGCCATGCTCGCCGCCCGCCTTGAACCTCTGGGTTGTGAACTCGCGACAAGTGAGCAGTTTGGCCTGCCCGCCGAAGCCAAAGAGGCTGCCGCGTTCGCGCTGCTTGCCTGGCACACTTGGCAACGGCTACCGGGCAATGTGCCTGCGGCTACCGGCGCGCGCAGGCCGGTGATTCTCGGTCAGGTGACGTATGCGCCGTAGCCTTCTGCTGGCTCTTGTCACCTTGTTGGTCGCCGGTTGTCGCTCTGCGCCGCGCGATCCAAACACGCTCGTTTTCCTCATCGAGAGCAGTCCGGCGAACCTCGATCCGCGTGTCGGCACCGACGCCCAGTCGGAACACATCGACGAGCTTCTCTTCGATGGACTCGTCGCACACGACGCGAACTTCCGCTTTACGCCAGCATTGGCCTCAAGTTGGGATCAGCCCAACCCGCGCACCTATGTCTTCCATCTGCGCCACGGCGTTCGCTTTCACGACGGCCGCGTGCTCACTGCACGCGACGTGGTATGGACCATCAACTCTATGCGCACCGGTGCCGTCATTACGCCCAAGGCTGCGACCTACGCCTCCGTTGACAGCGTGGAAGCGCGCGACGCACAGACCGCCGTCTTCCACCTCAAGCAGCCCGACAATTTCCTGCTCACCAATCTCTCCACCGGCGCCATGGGAATCGTGCCTGAAGGCAGCGGGCGCGACTTCTGGCGGCACCCCGTCGGCACAGGCCCGTTCCGCTTCGTCAGCCAGCAGATCGATCAGGATGTCGTGATCGAGCGCAATCCTGAAAGCTGGAGCGCCGTGCCAAGAATTGCGCGTGTACGCTTCGCCGTGGTGCCGGACGCCATCACGCAGGCGCTCGAACTTGAGAAGGGATCGGGTGACGTAGAGGTCAATTCCCTGCCCATGGATGCGCTGCCGGAAATGGCTCGGCGGCCCGATCTGCGCATTGACGCCACGCCCGGCACACAGATCCAGTACCTCGCCTTCAACCTGCGCGACCCGCTGCTCAGCGACGCACGCGTGCGTCAAGCCATTGCCTGCGCCATCGACCGCCACGCCATCATCAATGCACTGCTGCGTGGCCATGCCCGGCCGGCGATCAGCCTTCTGCCCACTTCGCACTGGGCCTGGAACGGCTCCGTCGCACGTTACGACTTCGACCCGCAGCGCGCCGAGCAGCTTCTTGAATCCGCAGGACATCCACGCGGTGCGGACGGTGTGCGGCTGCACCTGACCATGAAGATGAGCACCGATGAGGATACCCGCCTGCTTGCCGCCGTTCTGCAGCAGCAGTTGGCTCGGATCGGCATTACGCTCGCACTACGCAGTAGCGAATTCGCCACCTTCTACGCGGACGTGACGCGCGGCGCGTTTCAGATCTATTCGTTGCGCTGGATCGGCGGCAACGAGCAGCCGGACATCTTCAGCTATGCTTTTTCGACCGCCCGCTTCTCACCCAAAGGAGCAAACCGCGGCCACTACTCTAATCCGCTTCTCGACACGCTGCTCAACGACGCCGCGATCAGCAGTGACAGCGCGCAACGCCGCGCCGACTATGCCCAGGTACAGCAGATTCTAGCGCTCGATCTGCCCGCCATCAATCTCTGGTACAAGGACACCGTTGTGGTACACAGCCAACGACTCTCCGGTGTAGTCCCATCGCCCTCAGGCAGCTTCACCTTCCTTGAGACAGCCGCCCTGACACAGTAGCCAGGCGCAGCCTGCCTTTTTCGTCCAAATCCGGTCCTTTTTCCGCCAAACGCGCCCCTCAACCTTTTGGGGCCGTGTTTCGTCTACCGGAATGGGTCCTGCAGTTGCCTCCATCCGGGATCACCGAGTACGAATATTGGAATTGAGAACGATCTTTATGACCAGAAACGAACAGCAAGGGCGTTGGCGTATTCGGAAGGCGCTGACATGTTCCGCATTCCTCCTCGGCTGCCTCTCGCTCGCCGCACAAGCGCCAACCAGCCGCTTTGTGGGCACACTCACCGCCGTCAATGGCGACACCCTGACCGTGAAGACCGACTCCGGCGATGTGCGCATGGTACAGGTCCCCTCCACCGCCGTACTCAAGCGCGTGGAGCCGGGGCAAAAGGATCTGAGCACAGCGGCGACCATCGCCCTGTCCGATCTTGCCACCGGCGACCGTGTGCTCGTGCGTCTGGACGCAAGCGAGACCACTGAGCCGCCACAGGCCTCGCAGATCATCACCATCAAACAGGCCGATGTGGCACTCAAGCAGCAGCAGGAGCGTGAAGCCTGGCAGAAGAGCGGCATCGGCGGTCTGGTCAAGAGCGTCGACGCCTCCGCAGGCGCGATCGTCGTCACCAGTGGCGCCGGCGCAACAGCCAAGACCATCACGATCCGCGTAAACAAGGCAGCACTTCTCAAACGCTACGCCCCGGCCTCGGTGCGCTTCGATCTCGCACAACCTGCGCCCATTGACGCGATCCAACCCGGCGATCAGCTGCGTGCACGCGGTACAAAGAGCGCCGATGGCGCCAGTCTCGAAGCGGCTGAAGTGGTTTCAGGCAGCTTCCGCAACATCTCCGGCCTCATTGCCTCGCTCGACCCGCAAGGCTCAACATTCGTTGTGAAAGATCTGCTGACCAAGAAGCAGATCACTGTGCACATCACCCCCGATGCGCAGATGCATCGGCTCCCAGAAGCGATGGCTCAGACACTCGCTGTGCACCTGAAAGGGACGACGCCCTCGGGTTCACCTGCTGGCGTACCGCCTGCCAACGCGCACACGCCCCCGCCTGGAGCACCCGCGGGTACACCGCCGTTGGGCGGGCCGAATCACTCGCCGAACGGCGCAACCAACGGAAGCGACACGCAGCAGATGCTCAGCCGCGCACCCGTCGTGCAGTTTGCCGATTTGAAGAAAGGCGAAGCGGTGATGGTCGTCGCCACCGCCGGCGCCACCGATGTAACCGCAATTACGCTCCTGGCTGGTGTGGAACCGCTCCTGCAGGCCCCGGAGGCAAGCAGCAATCTGCTCTCCAACTGGAGCATGGGCACTGGCGGCGAAGCGGCAGCTCAGTAGCACGCACACAGACGCACAAGAAACCAAGCGAGGATTCGTGTCTCTACGATTTCATTCCCTGTTTAACTTCCTGATTGCCCTGGCGGCGTTGCTCGCCTCAAGCGCCGCAATGTGCGCGCAGGCCTCGGCCCCAATGGCGACCTCCGCGCCTGCCACGGCCGCTCTGCACGGTCACATCAGCGACCCCAGCGGCGCCCTCATCCCCGGAGCGAAGGTTGACGTTGTCACAGTGACCGGAACCACAGTCGCCACAGTGAAAGCCGATGCTAGTGGCGCCTACGAGCTGCGCAGCCTGGCTCCCGGAAGCTACATACTCAACGTCACATACGATGGCTTCGCGCCCTTCCAGTCGCAAACTATTACGCTTGCAGCCGGGCAGATCAAGCGCATCGATGTAGCCATGGCCATGGTGACCGAGCAGCAGAGCGTCGTCGTCACCGATGAGTCTCCTGTTCTTAGCGTCGAGGCCGGAGCCAATGCGAACTCAGTCGTCATCAAGGGCAAGGATCTCGACGCTTTCTCTGACGATCCTGACGAACTGCAGAATGAGTTGAGCGCCCTCGCCGGCCCTTCCGCCGGTCCCAACGGCGGCCAGATTTACATCGACGGCTTCACCGGTGGACAACTGCCACCCAAATCCGCCATCCGCGAGATTCGCATCAATCAAAATCCTTTTTCCGCCGAATTCGACAGACTGGGCTACGGGCGCATCGAGATCCTCACCAAGCCGGGCACCGACAAGCTCCACGGACAGTTCTTCGGAATGGGCAACGACAAGTCGTTCAACACCGGCAACCCGTTCGTCTCTGATCTTCCGTCGTACCACACCTATATGCTGAACGGCTCGGTCAGCGGAGCGCTCTCCAAGTGGGCGTCTTTCTTCCTCAGCGTGCAGCAGCGCAACACCTCCGACGCTTACATCTACACGGCCACCCTCAGTGAGAATCCCGAGATTCTCGCTGAGGGCAGTGTCTACAGCCCGCGCGTGCGCACCAACGTCGCGCCGCGCATCGACCTGCAACTCGGCCTGCGCAATACGCTCACCCTGCGCTACCAGTTCGAGCGTGAGAACGAAAGCGGCGTGCTCGGCTCCACCATCTCCCTTCCCTCGCAGGCCACCGGCTCCACGTCCGTGGAGCACACCGTGCAGGTCAGCGACGCCTTCGTCATCAACGACCGCATCGTGAACGAAACGCGTTTCCAATATCTGCGCGACCGCGACAACGGCACTTCGGTCAGCAACACACCGACGGTCACCGTTCCCGGCTACTTTGTGAGCGGTGGCTCTTCAAGCCAGTTCTCCAGCGGCCACGGGGATCACTACGAGTTGTGGAATATAACCACAATGAGTGCCGGCAGCCACGCATTGAAATTCGGCACGCGCCTGCGCGACAATCGCGACGCCAGCTCCACCAACGCCAACTTCAACGGCACCTTCAGCTTTGCCTCAACAGCCGCCTACCAGATGCTGCTGAGCGATCTGGCCAACGGTGAGAGCTTCGCGCAGATCACCGCCGCTTGCTCCGACACGAGCACAGTGTGTGCGCTGCCCAATCAGCTCACCTACACCACCGGTCCGCTGCCTGCCACCGCCAACGTCTTCGACGTGGCGCTGTTCCTGCAGGATGACTGGAAGGTCAACCGCTTCCTCACCGTCTCTGGCGGCCTGCGCTGGGAGTCGCAGAACCACGTGGCCGACCACAATGACTGGTCGCCGCGTGTGGCCTTTGCCTACGCAATCGACGGTCACACCAAGGGCACACAGACAAAAACCGTCTGGCGCGGCGGCTACGGCGTTTTCTACGACCGCTTCTCGGTCGACAACCTCCTGTCCACGGTGCGGCAGAGCGGCAATGCTGACAGCCAGACCCAGGTCACGATTGCCCATCCCACATGCTTTGACGACACGAGCCTCAGCAATATAGATCTCGCCACCTGCGGCGCAATCAGCTCCGCTTCCAACACCATTGTGCAGGTTTCGCCCGGCTATCGATCGCCTTATACCCAGCAGTTCGGCACCAGCATCGAGCGCCAGCTGACCAAGACCCTCACCGCCACAGGCACCTATCTCCATTCGTTCGGCGTGCACCAGCTTGCCACGCGCAACTCCAACGCCTACCTGCCGGGCACCTACCAGTTCGGCAGCGCCACGCTCACCGGCACGCGCCCCGACCCAATCCTTGGCATCGTCAACCAGTTCTATCCGGAAGCCGTCTTCAAGCAGGATCAGGTGATCCTCAACATGAATGCGCGCCTTCGCGCCAACTTCAGCGTATTCGGGTTCTACAACTGGACGCGAGCGCATTCCGATGGTGGTGGAGGATCGACGGCGTCGAACTCCTACAACCTGAGCCAGGACTACGGCCGTGCCTCGTTCGCCTCCACGAACATGGTCTTCCTCATGGCAAACTACACAGCTCCATGGGCGATTCGTATCAATCCATTCCTCGTGGCCCAGTCCGGCAGGCCCTACAACATCCTTACCAACCATGACCTAACGGGCGACAACTACTACAACAATCGCCCTGGTCTTGCTGACAACTCGCTCTGCGAAACCCAAAATACACGCTACGCGCAGACTTCCTTCGGCTGCCTCGACACCGCGCCTGATGTTGGCTACACGCCCATCGAGAACAACCCCGGCAACGGCCCGGCGGCGGTCGCCGTCAATCTCCGCGTCAGCCGCGCTATCGGCATCGGACCCAAAGTGCAGGGCAGCGGCCAGGACGGCCGTGGTGGCCCCGGCGGACCTGGAGGCCCCGGCGGTGGCCGTGGTGGGCCGGGCGGCCCTGGCGGCGGACTTGGCCCCGGCGGACTGAACGGTGGCGGCGGTCCCCCGCGTGGAATGTTTGGCGCCGGAACCGGCCGCAAGTACAGCCTTACTTTCAGCGGCCAGGCTCTCAACCTGTTCAACAACGTCGACTACGGCACGCCCTCTGGAACCGTCATACCCACATGGGATCCAGCCAGCAATACCATGACGCCGGGCAGCCGCTTCGGTCATTCCTACAGCTTGGCCAGGGGCATGTTCGCCTCACCCACCAGTTCGTCCGTACGCCGCATCTTCTTCCAGGCGGAGTTCTCGTTCTAGCCTATGCAACCATCAACCACGCAAGGACCTAGGCGCACGCCCAGGCCCTTGCGTATTGCATCAGCGCGTAGCGCCCACCGTAGCAGACTGAGGAGTCACAGCAAACGCGTCCGTCAATGACACCACACGAAGCTGCGCCTTCAGCGCGTCCAGCGACGCTGTCGTTTTGGCGGTAACCTCCACTGACTCTCCCGGCAGAATGTCAAAGTAGTTTTCCGATGCCTCTATATCGAGCGAACCAAAACTCAGATAAACACTGCGCGCCAGCACCGGCGAACTCACCCTGATCTTGTAGTGCCCCGCCGCACCGCTCGTCTCCACTGCCAGATGCGCCGCCTGCAGATGCACCTGCTTGGTAGGTGCCAGATACACAAGGTTGCGCGAAAGTGTCTCGCTCCCTACGCTCGCCTCCGCCACCACAAAAACACTCGTTGTATCCGCGGCGCCGGCCTGTGTCAGCTTGGCCAGCGGCCAATCCACATACACCTTGCTGGTCAGCGCATCGATGCTCACGTCGTGCTTTTCCTCCAGCAGTACCTTGCCGCTGAAGTCCATCAGCCGCACGCGCAATGTTGCCGGCTGAGCCGCCGTCCTGTCCGACACAATGTACACGCGCACCGCACCATCCTCCACGTGCGGTGACACCAGAATCGGCGCATAGAAACGGCGCGCGTAGTATTGCAGCGCTTTCCAGCGCCCGTAGTAGTCAATCGACGACCACGACGCCACCGGCCAGCAGTCATTCAACTGCCAGAAAATTGAGCCCATCGTTTCAGGCCGCGAGCGCCGAAAATGCTCCGCACCGATCTTGATCCCTTCGGCCTGCAACACCTGGCTCACATAGAGGAAACTCGCAAAATCCTTAGGCTCCGGATAATCCTTCAGCAGATAGTCGTGAATGATCGAGTTACCTTCGTTGTTCTTCTGGTGCGCCAGCATCACCGGCGTAAAGATATTGGCGCGGTCCTCCGGCTGGGTGAAAGCCTCGATCGTGCGCATCTCAGGGAACGACTGAAAGCCGTACTCCGTCACAAAACGCGAGTTGTGTGTCTCGTACGTCGTAAACGGCACGCGCCCGTGCCACACGTCCCACACGTGCGCATCGCCGCTCTGGTAGTGGTCACTCAACTCCTCGTAGTCGGCGCTCGGCGAACTGGGCCAGTACGGAATCTCCGGCTCCAGCCTCTCCACCACACGATTCAGAATTCCGCTGAAGACCGTGAGATAGTCCTGCCACATCTGGAACTTCACCTCCGGCGGCAGCTTCGACCGCTCGCCCCAGTTCAGTGCCTCCTCGGTCTCGTTGTTGCCGCACCACAGCACGATGCTCGGATGATTGCGCAACCGCCGCACCTGATCTTCGGCCTCAGCTTCCACCGTCTGTTTAAAGCTGTAGGCGCCCGGTTGCCAGTCGTTGCCGAACATGAAATCCTGCCAAACCATAATGCCGAGTTCGTCGCATATCTGGTAGAACTCGTCTGTCTCGTAGTAGCCGCCGCCCCAGTGGCGAATCATGTTCATGTTGGCCGCGCGCGCCGACTCCAAAATCCGGCGGTAGTTCGCCGTCGTCACGCGATTTGGAAAGCTGTCGAAGGGAATCACGTCCGCGCCCTTGGCAAAGACCGGAATCCCATTGACCACAAGCTGGAAACTGCGCCCCCACTTGTCTGCATGACGGTCCAGCACAATTGAACGCAAGCCAGTCGTCACGGCGCGCTGTTCACTCGTCTTGCCCGCAACCGCAACACTCGCAGTGAACTCGTACAGCGGCTGGTCGCCGTAGCCTGCCGGATACCACACCTTCGGCTGGCGAATCTCAATGGGCAGCGTGAGAACGTTGTGTCCCTCATGCAACACTGCTTTCGCGGACTGTGCGAGGTTTATGCCATTCGACGTCGAGCGCACCGCAATCGTTGCCGGGCCGGCGGCCGCCGCCTCCACTTCAACCTCTGCCTCCACGTGCGCTACATCCCGGCTCACGTCGCGCTGGCG
>WSSedB1CaDRAFT_10000759_pt1 | contig 13224 bp, 10 predicted proteins | sample WetSurSB1Cattail_FD_9460 | JGI IMG/M metagenome (IMG submission 9460)
GCGTGGCCTTCGGCGACACGAAACTTCCCGCCTCGATCGAGATCAAACCCGCCCGCGCCAACATTTCGATAAAGGCGACCTTGGCCTCGACGGAAAGGAGCGCGGGTTCACTCTGGAGACCATCGCGGGGGCCAACTTCGACAATGCGCACGCGCGACGGCAGCGTCATGCGGCTTCTTCCTCGACCAAGGCCGCCAATTTTGCGCCTTCCGCCATCCATTCGCCCTCCGCGCAGAGAATACTCTCGATCTGGCCGTCTCGCGGCGCGGTCAATGCGACTTCCATTTTCATGACTTCAAGATTGATGAGCGGCGCTCCCTTTTTCACTTTCTCTCCTTGCGCGACAAATATGCGCGTCACCCTGGCCGGCAGCGGCGCGCGCAACTGCTGGCCCAGATCGGCCGTTCGCGCGGGCGGCTTTAGTGGATCTACTGGCGTCAGCGCATAGTTACGGCCTGACAGAATCACCACCAATTCTTCGCCCCGCCGGACGAGACCGACTTCGCGCGCCTCGCCATCTACGCGAAGCCGCATTCTCCCGTCATGCTCCCTTGCTTCGACAATCGCGGAAATCGCCTCGGTCTCGAGGCGGAAGCCTCCCGCCGCCAGAGGATGAATCTTTGCGCGCAACCTTTGCGCGTTAAATTCGAATTCAATGTCATGATGACTCGCTCCATCGATGCGCCATCCATCACCCATCGCCCAGGGAGACCAGGGATCGCCATGCTCGGCCGCGCTGGCCTCGTCCCGTCTCAGTTGATCGGCAAGCCAGGCGGCGGTGGCGGCCGCTAGAACGACCGCCGCCTCGTCCCGTGTAGGCGTCGCCGCCATCGTCAATCGCGCCGCCTCGGCTTCGACGAATCCCGTGTCATACTCACCGCGCTGAAATTTCGCATCAGCGACGAGGGTGCGCAGCAAAGCGAGATTGGTAGAAACGCCCACAATCTCAAAGGCTTCTAGCGCCGCGCGCAGCCGTCGTAGCGCCTCGGCGCGGGCCGCGCCCCATACGATCAGCTTCGCCAACAGCGAGTCATAATAGTGCGTAACGCGGTCGCCGCGCCGCACGCCTGTGTCGACACGGACGACGTCACTTTCGCGCGGCGGCCGCAGATGCGCGATTTCGCCGACCGAGGGCATGAAGTCATGGGCGGGAACCTCCGCGCAAATTCGCACCTCGATCGCGCAGCCGCGCATCAGTAATTCGCGCTCGGTCAAGGGCAACCGCTCGCCGGAAGCGACACGCAATTGCCATTCGACGAGGTCCTGCCGCGCGATCATTTCCGTCACTGGATGCTCCACCTGGAGCCGCGTATTCATTTCGAGAAAGTAGAAATTTTCGTTTTGAACGAGAAATTCCACCGTTCCCGCGCCGATATAGCCGACCGCCCGAGCCGCCGCCACGGCAGCCTGGCGCATCGCCTGGCGCAACGCCGACGAAAGGCCCGGCGCGGGAGTCTCTTCGAGAATTTTCTGATGGCGCCGCTGCATCGAGCAGTCTCGCTCGAGGAAGGACACGCAGCCGCCATGTGCGTCAGCAAAAATCTGAATTTCAACATGTCTTGGCCGGCTTAAATATTTCTCGATCAGCAGGCGGTCGTCGCCAAAAGAGGCTTGCGCCTCGCGCCTTGCGCCCAAGATTGCCTCCGGCAATGCTTCCGCTTCGCGCACGACGCGCATTCCACGCCCGCCGCCGCCGCTCGAAGCCTTGATCAGCACGGGAAAGCCGATGCGCGCGGCCGCTTCGCTCAGCGTCGCCAGATCCGTCGCCTCGCCGTGATAGCCGGGCGCGACTGGCACCCCGGCGCGCTCCATCAGCGCCTTCGCGGAAGCTTTCGAGCCCATAAGCCGCATGGCGGACGCCGGCGGCCCGACCAAGATCAAGCCGGCCTCTACGCAGCGCTCCGCAAATTGCGCGTTCTCCGAAAGAAAGCCATATCCTGGATGCACCGCTTGCGCGCCCGAGCGCCGCGCGATCTCGATGATTTTGTCGATGGACAGATAGCTCTCGCGCGCTGGCGCTGGGCCGATAAGCCAAGCTTCATCCGCAAGATCGACATGCAGCGCGTCCGCATCGGCCCGCGAATAGACGGCAATCGTCGTTATTCCCAGCCGCTTCGCGGTTCTCATGACGCGGCAGGCGATCTCGCCGCGATTGGCGATCAGCAGTCTTTCAAACATTCGAGCCTATCCAGGACGGTGGACGCTTCCCGAGAAAGGCTTCGAGGCCCTCGCGACCCTCGGGCGAGGCGCGCCGTTCCGCTATCCGCCGGGCTGTTTCGCGCGCCAGTTCGGCGTCGATCGCGCGAGCCTGGCAAAAAGCGAAGATGGACTTGGTCTCGGCCTGCGCGCCGGGCGCGCAGCGCAACAACGAGGCGACGATTTTTTCGCACAAGGCTGGCGCTTCCCCTTCGCTCGCCGCCTCATGAACGAGACCGATCTCGCGAGCGGCCCGCGCGAAAATAACTTCGGCGGTCAAGGCATAGCGCCGCGTCCGCCGCGCGCCGATCGCCCGGATGACGAAAGGTCCGATCACCGCGGGAATGATTCCAAGCCTTGCCTCGCTGAGACAAAAGCTGGCGCGCTCGGTCGCGATTACGATGTCGCAACAGGCGGCGAGTCCCACCCCGCCGCCATAGGCGGCGCCGTGAACGAAAGCGATGGTCGGCTTCGAGAGACGGTCGAGCCCGAGCATTAATTCCGCGAGCGCCATAGCGTCGGCGAAGTTTTCCTCGAATGAGGCCAGGGCCATGCGCTTCAGCCATTCGATGTCGGCGCCGGCGGAAAAGCTCGCTCCATTGCCGCGGATGATAACGACGCGAACATCGGCCTGCATATCCAGCCGGCGCAACGCATACGTTAAATGCGCGACCAATTCACCGTCAAAGGCGTTGTGGCGTTCGGGACGGTTCAGCGTCAATGTCGCGACGCCGCGTTCATCGATCGATTCCAACAAATCCATCGGTCCGCGCTCACATGCGAAATAATCCGAATCGTGTTTCCTCGACGGGCGCGTTGGCGCTCGCGAAAAGGCAAAGACCAAGCACGCGGCGCGTGTCAACGGGATTGATGACGCCGTCGTCCCAAAGTCGCGCGCTGGAATAGAGAGGATTCCCCTGCCGCTCATATTGCTCGAGGATGGGGGCCTTGAATGCTTCTTCCTGCTCAGGCGTCCAACTTTCGCCGCGCGACACGAGCGAGTCACGCCGAACGCGGGAGAGCACGCTCGCGGCCTGTTCGCCGCCCATCACGCTGATGCGGGCGTTCGGCCACATCCACAGAAAGCGCGGCGAATACGCGCGTCCGCACATCGCGTAATTGCCCGCGCCGAAGCTACCGCCTACGATGACGGTGAATTTGGGCACGGCGGCCGTCGCCACCGCGGTCACCATCTTGGCGCCGTCCTTGGCGATCCCAGCCGCTTCGTATTTGGCTCCAACCATGAAGCCGGTGGTGTTTTGTAAAAAAATCGCCGGCATGNGCCTTTTTGCGCAAATTTGCATGAAATGCGCGCCTTTCCGCGCGCTNTCGCTGAACAAAATTCCGTTGTTCGCGAAAATGCCCACTGGATAACCCCAGATATGGGCGAAGCCGGTCACCAATGTGGCGCCATAGAGCGGTTTGAATTCGTCGAAAGCGCTTTCATCGACGATACGAGCGATCACCTCTCTAATATCGAAGGGCTTATGCGAATCCGCGGGAATCAGCCCAAGCAATTCGTCGATATCATGACGCGGCGGCGCCGGTTTTCGCCCCGCGATGGATGGAGGGCGTTGTCGCTCGAGGTTCGCGACCAGTTCGCGCGCCAGGCCAAGCGCGTGCGCGTCGTTCTCGGCGCAATGATCCGCGACGCCCGAGCGTCGGCAATGCACCTCGGCGCCGCCAAGTTCCTCGGCCGTGACGACTTCTCCGGTGGCTGCGGCGACGAGCGGTGGCCCGCCAAGAAAAATCGTCCCCTGCCCGCGAACGATGATCGTCTCGTCGCACATCGCCGGAACATAAGCGCCGCCGGCCGTGCATGAGCCCATGACCACGGCGATCTGAGCGACGCCCTGCGCCGATAGCATGGCCTGATTATAGAAAATGCGCCCGAAATGATCGCGATCTGGAAAGACCTCGTCTTGACTTGGCAAATTGGCGCCGCCGGAATCAACGAGATAAATACAAGGCAAATGGTTTTGCGCCGCGATTTCCTGGGCTCGCAGATGCTTTTTGACCGTCATCGGGAAATAAGCTCCGCCCTTTACCGTCGCGTCATTGGCGACAACCATGCATTCGCGTCCCGCAATGCGCCCTATCCCCGCGATCAGTCCGGCGCAGGCGATCCGCCCGTCATACATGCCATAGGCTGCGAATTGCCCAATTTCGAGAAAAGGCGAAAGCGGATCGAGCAGCGCCGAAATCCGCTCGCGCGGAAGCATTTTGCCGCGCGCCAAATGTCGCCCGCGCGCTTCCTCTCCGCCGCCATTGCATAGCACTCGCGACGTTTCACGCATCTCCTCGACCCGTTCAACCATGGTTTCGCGGTTCTCGGTGTATTCACGCGAGCACGCATCAATCGAGGTTTCGAGAATGGACATCGAATTGTTCTCTTAAGTCTTGCGCAGGCGCCTCACTCACAACTCACGCGCTTTCCTCGAATAGTTCGCGTCCTATCAGCATGCGGCGAATTTCACTTGTGCCGGCGCCGATCTCATAAAGCTTCGCGTCGCGCAGCAATCGTCCGGTCGGATATTCGTTCATGTAGCCATTGCCGCCCAGGCATTGGATGGCCTCGAGCGCCATGGCGGTGGCCCTTTCCGCCGCGAACAGAATCGCGCCGGCGGCGTCCTTGCGCGACGCGCGTCCGTTATCGCAAGCTTTCGCCACCGCATAGACATAGGCTCTTGCCGCGCTCATCGCCGTATACATATCGGCGAGCTTGCCTTGCATGATTTCGAACTCGCCGATCGAGCGCCCGAACTGCTTTCGGTCGTGGACATATGGCAACACCACATCCATGCAGGCGCGCATGATTCCGAGCGGGCCGCCCGCGAGCACCGTGCGTTCGAAATCGAGGCCGCTCATCAAAACATTCACCCCGCGTTCGGGCCATCCCAGCACATTCTCAGCCGGAATGACGCAAGTCTGGAACACGAGTTCGCAGGTGTTGGACCCGCGCATTCCCAGCTTGTCGAGTTTCGGCGTTGTGTGGAATCCCTCGAAATCGCTTTGGACAATGAAGGCCGTGATTCCGTGCGAGCCAGCGGTCGGCGCGGTCTTGGCATAGACAATCACGACATTCGCGTCTGGCCCGTTGGTGACCCACATCTTGTCGCCGTCGAGGACGTAGTGATCGCCGTGTCGTTCCGCCCGCATCTGCATGTTTACGATGTCGGACCCAGCGCCAGGCTCCGACATCGCGAGCGCCCCGATATGTTCGCCCGAAATCAGTTTTGGCAAATATCGTAGCTTTTGCTCGGCCGTGCCGTTGCGATGGATTTGATTGACGCAAAGATTTGAATGAGCGCCATAGGAAAGACCCACTGAAGCAGAGGCCCGGCTAATCTCCTCCATCACGACGACATGTTCGAGATAGCCCAGATTGGCGCCGCCGTATTCCTCGGGGATGGTGACCCCGAGAAGGCCCAGATTTCCCATCTTGCGCCATAGATCCGCGGGAAAGGCGTTGTCCGCGTCAATCTTCGCCGCCCGAGGCGCGATTTCCCTTGACGCGAATTGCTCGACCTCGCGACGCAGCAACTCCGTCGTCTCGCCGAGGTCGAAATCCAGAACCGGGGTCCAGTGACGCATAACGCGCGCCCTCCGCTTAAGGCGTCGGCATAGGCGATATATTTGTCCCTTGCTTATGGTTTCAAGACTGAGGCGTCGCTCTCGCCCCGGGATTGGTTAGCGTCGGCAAATTGGAAAAGAAGCCAAGGGATTCAGGATTGGCGAGCGCCTCGCGATTTTTCACCGGTCGTCCATTGATGACGTCGCGAACCGCGAGTTCGACTAATTTGCCGGATCGCGTATGCGGCAGTTCCGGCGCTTCGACAATCACCGCCGGGACATGCCGCGGCGAAGCCTCTTCCTTGAGCTTAAGTTTGATGCGGTCGATCAAGGCGTCGTGGAGACGATGGTCTGCCCGTAGCTTTACGAAAAGCACGATGCGCTCGCCGCCTTCCCAACCTTGCGGAACCGCCAAGGCCTCCTCCACCTCCGGAAACGTCTCGACAATCCTGTAAATCTCGCCCGTGCCGATCCGCACGCCTTGCGGATTGAGCGTGGCGTCGGAACGGCCATGGATGATAAAGCCGCCACTCGCGGTTTCCGTCGCGTAATCGCCATGCCGCCAGACTCCGGGATATTGAGAGAAATAGGCGGCGCGATACTTTTCGCCGCCCGGATCGTTCCAAAAACCGAGGGGCATCGCTGGAAACGCCCTTGTGCAAACCAACTCGCCTTGTTCGCCGAAGAGACGCCGTCCGTCCGCGTCCCAAACCTCCACCGCCATGCCAAGCCCGGCGCCCTGGATTTCGCCACGATGCACGGGACTCCATGGATTGCCGCACACAAAGCAGGATACGATGTCGGTTCCGCCACTGATCGAAGCCAGCTGCACATTGGCTTTCACGTCCCGATAGACATAATCGAAACTCTCGGGTGACAGCGGCGATCCCGTGGACGTGATCAGGCGCAAATGAACAAGATCATGAGTTTCTCCCGGGCGCGCGCCCAGCTTCTCGACAGTCTTGAGAAAGCCGGCGGAAATGCCGAACAGCGTCGCGCGCTCCCGACTAGCCAAATCGAACAAAACCGCGCCATCCTTATCCATCGGAAAGCCGTCGTAGAGCAAGATCGTTGCGCGGCTGGCGAGGGCCGAGACCAGCCAGTTCCACATCATCCATCCCGTGGTGGTGGCGTAAAATACGCGGTCGCCCCGCCGCACATCGCATTGCAACTGATGTTCCTTGAGATGCTGCAGTAGTGTTCCGCCGGCGCCATGCACGATGCACTTCGGCACGCCAGTCGTTCCCGATGAAAACATGATATAAAGCGGATGATCGAAGGGAAGGGCCTCAAACGCCAACCGCGCGCCGTCGTGGCTTTGGATCGCCCGCGGCCACGGGCGCGCGTTGGGCAATCCCGCCAGCGGCGCCGCCGCGTCGATATAGGGAATGACGAGAGTTTCCCTGAGGCCTGGCAATTCGCCTGCGATCTCGCGCGCATTGTCGAGCCGCTCGATTTTTTGGCCCTTGTAACAATAGCCGTCGGAGACAATCAGCACCTTCGGTTCGATCTGACGAAAACGCTCCAGAACGCCACGCGCGCCAAAATCCGCCGAGCAAGACGCCCACACCGCGCCGATGCTGGCCGCCGCCAGCATGCCGATGACGGCCTCCGGTCCGTTATGCGTATAGGCGGCGACGCGGTCGCCAGGCGCGACGCCCAATGCGCGCAAATGCGCCGCCAGCGCGGCGACCTCTGTTCGAACTTGCGCGAAGGACAGCGTTCGCGGGGACTTCCGCTCGCCTTGGAACACAATGGCGACCTCATCGTCCGGCCGAGGACGCAGCAGGTTTTCCGCGAAATTCAGGCGCGCGTCCGGAAACCACCGCGCGCCCGGCATTTTACCGCCATCGACAAGCGTGCGCGCGCCCCTCTCGCCAATGACGCCACAAAACTCCCAGACTCGCGACCAGAAAACGTCGCGCCGCGCGAGGCTCCAGCGATGCAGCCCGGTGTAATCGAACGTGTCAGCACAGCTCTCGGTATCGCTGTTCCCCAGCGCGAAACCGGTTAGGAGACATTCGCGGCGGCGCCTCAACTCGGGCGTCCAGATCGCGGTCATGGCCGTCTCGCTTTAACTTGTCGCTGTCAACGACCAAAAGCTGGCGCAGCGGGACGAAACGGCAAGGGCTTTGAGGCGAAACTTTCGCACGCGACACTTGAAAATTCGCGCGGGGAATAGTTTTTCGCGCCAAAAACCCCATATTGGATAAAGTGCTTAAGGCTATGAGCCATGAGGGGAGCTTTGGCCTTGGGAGAGCCGGATGAACAAGCATTCGCCACACGCGCCCAAGAATCGTTACGCTGATGTCCCTCACGCGGCGGATTGGACCATCGAGCAAAACTGGCCATCTTATTCCGCGCAAGAGCATGATCGCTGGGATCGGCTTTTCGCGCGCCAGACGAAGCTGCTGCCGGGGCGCGCCTGCGATGAATTTCTCGACGCCAAGGCGAGGCTCGAATTATCGCGCGAGGGGATCCCCGATTTCGCGGACTTAAGTGATCGGCTGGCGGCGATGACCGGTTGGCGCGTTGTCGCGGTCGCCGGCCTTATTCCTGACAATGCTTTCTTTGAACATTTGGCCAACCGGCGCTTTCCCGCGGGAGCCTTTATTCGCCCGGAAGCGGAACTGGATTACCTCCAGGAGCCGGATGTCTTCCATGATGTCTTTGGTCATGCGCCGCTGCTGGCAAACCCGGTCTATGCGCGTTTCCTCGAAGCCTATGGCAAGGCGGGCCGGCGCGCGCTGGGGCGGGGACAACTGCACAACCTCGCCCGTCTTTACTGGTACACGGTGGAGTTTGGCTTGATGCGGACCGCGCGGGGAATGCGAATATTTGGGGCGGGCATCTTGTCGTCTCCCGCGGAAACTGTATTTTCGCTGGACGACACTTCGCCCAATCGTGTGCGGTTCGATCTGGGACGGGTGATGCGGACAAAATATATCATCAGCAATTTCCAGCAGACCTATTTCGTGATCGAGAGCTTCGGACAACTCCTCCAGGACTGCGAGCGGGATTTCGAGCCGCTATACGAACGTCTGCGAACGGCGCCGGATCTCGAGGCGCACGAGCTTGTCCCGGAAGATCGGATCCTTGCGAAAGGCGATTTACACTATTTTCGCGGCAAGAGGCTCGAATGAGCTACGCGGCGCGTAGCGCGACGCGTTGTTCGATCGCTCCGAAAACCGAACGCCCATCGGCGTCCAGCATTTCGATGCGGATTTGATCCCCCGCCTTCAGAAAGCCCGTGCATACCGCGCCGAACAGCAGCTTCTCCACGACCATCTGTTCGGCGAGGCAGGAATAGCCGACGCCTCCTTCCAGGATCGGCTTCCCGGGTGACCCGTTCGCGGCGCGGTTCGAGACCGTGCCGGATCCAACGATCGAGCCGGCCGTGAGCGCGCGCGTGCGCGCGGCATGGGCGATCAACTGCCCAAAGTCGAAAGTCATATCGACGCCGGCGTCGGGGCGGCCAAGCGGCGCCCCGCGGACGTAGGAGTGCAGTGGCAGCGACAGTTTGGCCTCGCGCCAGGCGGCGCCAAGTTCGTCGGGCGTCACCGCCACCGGAGAGAAAGCCGAAGACGGCTTCGACTGGAAAAATCCGAAACCCTTCGCGAGCTCGTCGGCGACGAGACCGCGCAGGGTCACGTCATTGACGAGCATCACGAGCTTGATGTGAGCGCGCGCGCTCAACGGATCGACGCCCACTGGAACATCGTCCGTCACCACGGCAATCTCGGCCTCTAGGTCGAGACCAAATCGCTCATCCCGCAACGGAATATCGTCGCGAGGTCCGAGGAAGCTGTCGGAGCCGCCCTGATACATCAACGGGTCGGTCCAGAACGAGGACGGCATCGTCGCGCCGCGCGCCTTGCGCACCAACTCGACATGATTCACATAGGCCGATCCGTCGACCCATTGATAAGCGCGCGGCAAAGGCGCGGCGCAGTCCTCGGCGCGAAATGGAAAACCCGCGGCCAATCCAGCCTCCAGCTTTGCGGCGCGCTCGGCGAGCCTTGGCTCCACACTCGCCCAATCGTCGAGGGCCGCCTGCATCGTCGCCGCGATGTCGCTGGCATCCCCGGCGCGCGCCAGATCGCGCGACACAACGATGAGCCGGCCATCGCGGCCCTGTTTTAACGAGGCCAGTTTCATGTTTGGCTGTCCCTATGGCGCGCCGCTAAAGCGCTTGCGAAGGCCCGACCAGCAATCGGCATAGTCTTTCTGAAGCGTCGCGAGCTCGGCCGCGTAGGCGGTGAGACGTTGCGGCAGCCGCGATTCCAACATGAAGGCCAGCGTATCCGAGAGCCTTTCCGGTCTTAACTCGGCGCGCGTGGCGCGATCAAAGGCCTCCGCGTCTGGTCCGTGCGGCGTCATCGCATTGTGCAGCGACATGCCGCCCGGCTCGAAGCCTTTTGGCTTGGCGTCATATTGGCCAAGGATCAGCCCCATGAACTCGCTCATCACATTCACGTGATACCAGGGGGGGCGAAACGTATGTTCCGCGACCAGCCATCGCTCAGAGAATACCGCGAAGTCGAGATTGGCGACCCCGGCCTCGCCCGATGGCGCGGTCAGCACCGTGAAAATCGACGGATCGGGATGGTCGAACAACAGCGCCCCAACCGGCGCGAAATTATGCAAACCATACTTATAGGGTGCGTAATTTCCGTGCCACGCCACTATGTCGAGCGGCGAATGGCCGATCTCGCAAAGATAAAATTTTCCGCCCCATTTCACGGTCATCGCGCAGGGTGTTTCGATGTCCTCGAAGGCCGCGACCGGCGTGTTGAAATCGCGCGCATTGGCGAGGCAATTGGCGCCGATCGCGCCGCGGCTGGGCAAAGTGAAGGACGCGCCATAATTTTCGCACAGAAAGCCACGCGCAGGGCCATCAATGAGCCCGACCTTGAATTTAACGCCGCGCGGCACCACGCAGATTTCGCCAGGAGCAACCTCGATACAGCCAAATTCGGTGAAAAATGTGAGGGTGCCCTGCTGCGGAACAACCAGAAGCTCGCCGTCGGCGTCATAGAAATACTCGTCAACCATTGATTGCGTCACGAAGTAAATATTCGCCGACATTCCCGATCGCGTGTCGACGTCGCCGGCCGTCGTTATCGTGCGAACGCCCGCGATAAAGGTGTGCTTCTCGCTGGGAATGGGAACCGGCCCCCAGCGGAACCGACCAAAGCTCGTCGCCTCCTCGCGCGAGCCGAGCGCGGTCTTCCACAAGGATGCATCGGCGACCGAAAATTTGCCTGCGTGCAACACAGAGGGACGGATACGATAGAGCCAGGAGCGCTGATTGACGCCGCGCGGCGCCGTGAAACTTGTGCCGGAAAGCTGCTCGGCATACAGACCGTAAGCGCAGCTTTGCGGCGAGTTTTGGCCTACGGGCAATGCGCCGGGCAGCGCTTCGGTTTCGAACTCATTGCCAAAACCCGACATATAACGCGGCGGCTTCGCCATTGGCGTTACTCCGACGCTTGCTGCAGCACGCCGCGCCGAAGTTGGTCCTCTTCAATCGTTTCGAACAGCGCGCGAAAATTACCTTCGCCAAATCCTTCGTCGCCTTTTCTCTGGATAAATTCGAAGAAGATTGGGCCGAGCAAGGTTTTGGAAAAAATCTGCAACAACGTCCTGGGCGGTTCGTTCGCGCCTCTCCCGGCGCCGTCGATTAAAATACCGAGTTCACGCAAGCGCTCGACGGATTCGCCATGGCCCTGGATTCGTTCGTCGATCCTGGCGTAATATGAATCCTCAGGCTTCGGCATGAATTCCAACCCGTCATCCCGCAGCTTCGCCACGGTCGCATATATGTCGCGACATGCGCAGGCGACGTGCTGAATCCCTTCGCCATGGTAGGCATGGAGAAATTCCTCGATCTGGCTGCTTTCGTCGGCGCTTTCGTTGATCGGGATGCGAATCTTGCCGCAGGGACTTGTCATGGCTCGTGAATGCAGTCCGGTGAACCTGCCTTCGATGTCGAAGTAGCGAATTTGGTGGAAGTTGAAAATCCATTGATACCAGTCAGCGACGGCGTCCATGCGCCCGCGGTTAACATTATGGGTGAGATGGTCGATCATTGTCAGTCCGGCGCCCTCGGGCTTGGGGTCGCGCTCGCCTGTCCAACGAAAATCGACATCCCAGATCGACCCCTTGTCGTCATAGCGATCGACAAGATAGATCACCGCGCCGCCAACCCCCTCGATCGCCGGAATGTTGAGCTCCATCGGGCCGATATGCGTCGGAACGGGCTTGGCGCCCTTTGCGAGCGCGCGCCGAAAGGCGTCCGCCGCGTCGGCCACGCGAAACCCCATGGCGCAGGCGGAGGGGCCGTGGCTTTTGGCGAAATCCGCTGCGAAACTGTCGGGCTCGGCGTTGAGCACATAATTCACGTCGCCTTGGCGATAGAGTGTGACATTTTTCGAGCGGTGGCGAGACACGGCCGAGAAACCCATCAACTCGAACAGCGCTCCGAGCTTTCGCGGGTCGGGATGGGCGAATTCGACAAATTCGAATCCATCCGTACCCATTGGGTTTTCGTCCGAAATGTTCGCCGGCTGGGCCTCGCGCCTCAACTGCACCATGAGGTAATCCTCCTTTTGCGACCCACCTTCGAACAGTCTGAAACATATGGCGCGCCGCGCGCGGTTCGAGCCCTATTTAAGGCGCTGGACGCAATAATTTCGGTCGAGCGTTGGTCCCGGGAGGCGCGCAATGATCCTCTATGACTATTTTCGTTCCTCGGCCGCCTATCGGGTGCGGATCGCGCTGGAGCTAAAGGAGATCGTTGTCGAGCATCACCAGGTGCATCTGTTGCGGGGCGAGCAATCGCAGCCAAGCTATCTCGCCAGAAATCCCCAGGCGCTCGTGCCCGCGCTCGAGCTTGGCGACGGGACCGTGCTCACGCAATCGCTCGCGATTATTGAATATCTCGAAACACTATGGCCGGAGCCTCGACTAATTCCCGCGGACCCCGTGCTAGCGGCGCGGGTGCGAGCGGTCGCGCTGGCGATCGCTTGCGATATTCACCCACTCAACAATCCACGCGTCGTCGGCTATCTCGAAGCCGAGCTAAATCCTCCCAAGGAGGGCGTCGACGCCTGGCGACGCCATTGGCTGTTGAACGGGCTGGAGGCTGTGGAAAAGCTGATCGCGCCAAAGGGATCGCTGATGGGTCCATTCTGCTTTGGCAAGGCGGTGACGCTGGCGGACGCGTGCCTTATCCCCCAACTCTATAGCGCGAGACGATTCGACACGCCGCTCGATCATCTTCCACGCATTCTCGCCGTCGAGGCGGCCTGCGCGGATCTACCCGCCTTCCGCGCGGCGCATCCGTCGCGTCAAACCGACGCCCAACAGGAGCGCGCATATGAATGAACTGACCCATTTCATCGGCGGCCGGCACGTCAAAGGCGCGTCGGGACGCTTTGTCGAGGGCTTCGA
>WSSedB1CaDRAFT_10000760_pt1 | contig 13211 bp, 8 predicted proteins | sample WetSurSB1Cattail_FD_9460 | JGI IMG/M metagenome (IMG submission 9460)
GGTGCTATGATGCGGGCTATTCTTGGCATGGGGAAAATAGTACGGCCAGATTCTCAGATTAGCAATATAAATATGGGGAGTGTCCCTAGTTTTTCTCTAGAGCCGTTTCGGGTTTTGTGTGTTTACTCTCCGAGAAAACCTTGCAAAGCCAGATATTCTCCGGGCTTGCGGGCTTTTCTACTTCCTTACTTACTGCTCCACCAGGCAATTCCTCCGGCACAAAACACGAAACCGGCAAGTCCTCCATTTTCTTTCTGCGACAAGCCGCGACAGCTTACTTCTCCGGCGCAAACAATGACTGCAAGTTTCTCGCATTTGTCTGTCGCCTTCACAACGCTGATTTCCGGCTGGCAGATTGCCGCTATCCTCGGTTTTTTTACTCCGGCGGCGGCTCCTCGTTTTTTCCAATGTCCGCGCAAACGGCTGCCTGAATTTTCTTCGTTTTTTCTCCGAAAAAAAACCGCAACCCCAAATACTTCCTGGTCTCGTGGGTTTTTAATGCATTTTCTTCCTTACTTGCTGCTCCACCAGGCAATTCCTCCGGCACAAAGCACGAAATTCAATTTGTTCATTAAATTTGAACGATCCACTCTTTATTCTCAAGCAACCATTTAGAAACAGCACATTTTGCTTTTTCAACTGTCGTTGCATTGTCCCCATACTGACAAAGATTCGAATCAGCATGAAATATCATCCAGATATATTCTCCTGGCGTAGTACTACAGCCAACTTGGGCAGAAAACTTTGAGTCAGTATTACCGTAATAATATTCGTACTTCCTTTCCGATTTTTTCCAAGTGATTTCCATTTGGATTTCCTTCATGATTCAACTCGTATTTGATCAGATCCGGCCAACATACCATCAAGCCAGCTAATCTCGAAAAAACTTTAAAATGATATTGATGCAAAATACTAATATTTATACAAAAACAGATTGACCAACACTCTGAAAAAGCATGTTGGCCTGATATGGTCAACACTCCTGGTATGTTTGCGGTACGTCTCACGATCAGATTGCATGAAGTCGGCTAGAAATGGTAATTGCCTTTCTGTGTGCACTATTTCATTGATTCTAATAAATGTCAAAAAGATTGCTATGCTTCTAGCCTCGAATAAAATTTTGGGAAATACGGGATGTCCCTGATTTTTTCCGCCTGCAAATGAGTTTGTTTAAATGCTCCGCATGCCGGGGCGGGTGACTGGCGCAACGCTGCTGCAAACAAAAAAATCCCCTCTCGCCCCGCGCTGTTTCGCACGAACCCAAAGGGGATCTCATTCAATGATCTGCGATATCACTTTCTCCCGAATGTGACCTCGCCAATGGAGACAGTCTCCTGTTTCTGTGTCAGGCGCAGGGTGATTGCGCGCCGTTCTTCGTTGGGCCTGCCGTAGTTGGTGAAAACCTCCGCCTGAAGAGTTGCGGTCCCTGCCAGTTCCGGCGCATTGCTGCCGTAGTAGTTTGCCTCGATCCGGTAGTTACCCTTCATCCCCTTCCTCAGAACATACTCCTCCGGGCCGTAGCCATTCGTGATATCGCGAGACATGCTGCCGCCGATTGTCGTGAGATTATGGCTGTAGAAGCACTTCTCGCCGGAGGGCTCGGTGACCCACAGATCCAGGTCGGTCATGTCCATGTCCCAGGTCAGAACAATGCGCACATCCATAACCAGCGGCCGTACCAGACGCGGATCAACCGGAATCCCATCGACGCCGGCTTTCCTGGCCTTTGGAATGATGTTGTTCAGCTCGGTCAGGGCGATCAGCTCGATTTCGTCGAAGCGGTCCCACTGGTTCATAACCACATGGTTGAGCAGATCCACGGCGCGGCGGTAATCAGCCTGAACATTCCCCTGTGCTTCCTTGCCGGTATTCCCTGCGCGCCGGGAGAGCACCAGTGCCAGGTCGCGGTGTGACTGGGGCTCTTCGGGGCGCATTGCAAGTACCTCCTCGAACAGGGATGCGGCCAGGTCGAGCAGATCCATCTGTTCCAGGCGATGTGCCAGGATGCGCAGGAGAGCCGGGTTTTCCAGCTCCAGCTCGGCGATGTTGGAGAGTATTCGCAGAGCTGTTGCGCGGTCGCCTTCCCGGAGAAAGAAGTCGGCGCAGTCAAGGAAGAAGGCCGGTGAACTGCCGTAGTTATGGCGCAACTCGCGGTAGAGTGCGGTGCGCGCGGCCGGAGCCGTTCTCTTCAGACGCTTCAGATAGGGTGTTTCCGGGTCCCAGGGAGTGATGTGGATGGTTGCTTGTGACTGTTGCTGCGCTTCCTGATCCTCGTCTTCAGCGGACGATGCACTTTTCTTGGTCTTTCTGAGAGGTCGATCGGCGCGCATTGCCATGCCGGCCTGTCGTGGGGATTCGGCTGCTGGTACAGGCGAAGGCGCCGGCATGGACGCGGCCGGGGCGAACTGGCTTCTTTCCCTGACGCCGCTCATTTCGTTTTTTTGCAGTTGCTCCAGGTAGCGGAAACCAGGAGGGTAGCTGAACTCCTGCTCCCACCAGTTCAGTCGTTTCTGCCAAAGAGACAGGACGTATTGCAATCTCTCCTCCTTCCGGGCCTTTTCCTCGTTGCCGCGGAGGGCTATCATCTCCCGGTACTCTCGCCGCATTTCCGGCAGAGATGCCGGAGGCTCAATACTGTGCTCCACATACTGATTGAGCGACTCCAGCACCAAAAGCGATGTGCCGGGTGTGACCAGGCCGAAGCGTTTGCCGATGGCCGTGATCTCGGCGTGGTTGCGCTTGGGGAGGATCAGCAGTTCCTCCAGCCGCTTCATGCCCCAGCTGAGTGCTCCCATCTCTCCCGGTACCGTGTCCGCGGCATTGAGCCTGTATTCCACACGTTGCATCACCTCTCCGCCTATGCCGTAGTTGAGGGTGAGACTTGCACTGCCGGTCAGAAGCCGGCCACTGACATTGAAACTGCCATGCACCGGCTGGGGCAGGGCGGGGGTCACGTCAGTGATGGCCGACCCGTCGTAACTGGCCGAGATGAAGGAATAGGCCGGGGCGCCGGCGCTTGCGGCGGCAGTTGCCGGGGTGAGCGCCTCCAGGTTGAAGTACTCGCCGCCGCTCTTCATGGCAAGGTAGCGCAGGAAGGGGTGGTTTGCGCGGGCATCATCGCTGAAAACGTACAATGGCCGGGGAAGTCTGGCCGGTTCCTCGGCGCCGAAGTTGGAAGTGCCGTCGCTGAAGAGCAGGTAGTAGTCGGGAAGTTGGCCTTTGTCAGGCGGGGCAATGGCACTCATGCGCGTGCCGCCGTCGTAGAAGACCTGTTTCAGCTGTTCCAGCAGTTGGCCGGCATCGCCGTTTTTTATCAGGAAACGGCGCGGTTTCTCACCTTCATTGTTGAAAAGGGTCAACTCCACCTCCACCACGGCTTGGGGGAAGCGTGCGAAGAAGCGGCGCAGTGCCTCCCGCTCCCGCTCGTGATTCGACTCGCCACGCGAGGCTGAGGCATCCCAGAGAATACCCACCCTGGCCGGTGCGCCAGCGGGCTTGGCCGGCAGAATCCGGGGCAGGTCGTGGATGGTGAAATAGCTGTTTCCGTCAGCCGATTTTTCCAGCGCAACCCGGCCGCGGTCCAGACCGGGGAGGGCGATTGCCAGGTTTTGGGCCGGGGCAACATTCCTGAGCAGGGTCTCTGCCACGTAACTATCGCGCCACGCGCCGAAGCTGAGTCCGGACAGTCCCCCGGAGGTTACCACCGGCATGGCTTCTCCCTTCACCACCTCCACCCGCAGGCGGAACTCATCCACCTTTTTGGAAAAGTGCAGGGGGAGCAGGTAGGCTGGCCTGCCCTGCTCGTCAATCAGTTCCGACACATAGCGCACCATAACCGTGCGGCTGCCGTGGGGAGGGATGGGGAAGACGCGGGTCTTGAAGTTATTCCCCTTGACCGACTCCACCAGGCCGGGATCGATTCCCTTGCGCAGTTCCTTTTCAAATACCTGGCGGGCCTTGTCCTTCTCGACCACCACGCCGTCAACCATCACCCCGTTCACGTCCAGGGCGTAACCGCTCAGCGTGGCTCCCTCGGGGAGAGGAAAATACAGGTCGCCGGCCAGGTTGCGTCCGGTCGGGTTGGAAAAGGTCATGGTCATGGCTGTTTCTGCCAGCCAGCCGTGAATGCGGACAGTTGTGTTGACCCGCGCGAGACGCAGCTCCTCGGCTTGTTTCTGCCGGGAGGTAACGCCGGATGGGGGCTGCGAGATCATCAGCGGCATCTGGGCCGATGCGAAAGAGGCGGATAGCACAAGGGAGATCAGAATCAGGATGGTCTTCATGGCGCGCATGTGCGGCTCCTTTCCCCGGTCCAGGTGACATGTGCGTCCGGCATGGCCGGCAGGTTAAGCGGAAGTATTGTTGCGTTGGTTTTCATGATACGTTCCTCCTTGGCGGGTGTCGTTGTTCTCTTGGACAGGAGGAGGAACGGAAATGTTCCAGGTTTTTTTTGAAAATAAAAAAAGCCCGGTAATCATCGGGCTTTTTCATATCATAATCTCAGCTTTTGCCGTCATCCATCGTATGTTTTTTTTTACAAGGTTTTGGCCTGTTCGTCGGTTGGGTCGCTTTCCACTCCATCAGCATCATATGCAGTTACTGCAAAGAAGTACGTATTCCCCAAGGGCAATCCCGATACCGTATAGGAATTTACATTGCCAACGTCAATGACGTCTGTGTAAACGCCGGTTTCAGTTCCGTAATAGATCTTGTATCCCGCCACAGTCATTGGTGTACCGTCGTCAATATAGGAGGCCGGGGTTGACCACTGAAGCGTTGCCGTGCCGCCACTGTTGGCAGCCGGCGCTCCTCCTCCGCCACCGCTGCAGGAGGTTATAAGTGACATCATAATCAATAATGAGAAATATAATAAATGTGTTTTCATTTTTGAGGTCTCCTGTATTGATACGACGTTATCGCGGAGGATACAGAATAAACTTGACCGGCCGTTTTCCGGTTTTGAACGCCACATTCTTGCCGTATGAGGCGCCTTTTGCGTTCATGGCAAATGCCCTGACATAGTATTGGGTGCCTGTTGCCAGACCCGTTATTGAACTTGTGAATTTGCCGGTGCCGCTGTTGTCGGATGTGCAATTGCCTCCAATAGCTGGGTTGATTGAAGTACTCCAGCAAACGCCTCTGCCTGTCACGTTCGATCCGCCATCGGAAATAACATTGCCGCCCGCGGTGGCTGAAGTGGTTGTGATCGATTTAATGGGCATAGTCGTGATTATTGTTGGTGCAGTTGCTGCCGTCAGCGTTGTGAACGCTGTATCGTTGCCGTATGACGTGCCGTTTGAGTTGGTGGCGTATGCCCTGGCATGATAGGTGACGCCTGCGGATAATCCCGTGATTGAGCTGACGAATGTGCTGGTGCCCGTACCATTGCTTGAGCAGTTATCGCTTGTGGTAGGGTTGGACGAAGTACTCCAGCATACTCCTCTTGGGGAAACTGTTGAACCGCCACCAAGTGTTACATTGCCGCCGCCGATGGCCGATGTAGTGGTAATTCCGCTGACGGATGCCGTTGTGACGGACGGCGGACTTGACGGGGATGTCGTGAAATTCTGGTCAAGGCCATAAGCTGTTCCTGTCGTATTGGTGGCATAAGCCCGCACGTGATAGGTAGTGTTTGCCGTCAAACCGGTAATCAAGCTGGTAAAAGCGCCGCTTCCGGCTCCCTCGGCGGTATAGTTGTTTGCTGTGGTTGGATTGGCGGTTGTTGCCCAACATATTCCTTTTGCTGTTAGTGAACTTCCGCCATCGGAAGTGACAATGCCGCCGCTGCTAGCTGAGGTGGTGGAAATAGTGTCCGCGGGGGTTGTTGTCAGCGTTGGCAATAGCGTCGAAGGGGCGGTTGTGAATGTAAAGTCGGAGCCATATGACGTTCCCGCCGAACTTGTCGCATATGCCCTGACATGATACGTGGTATTTGGGGAAAGGCCGGTGATTGAAGCGGTAAATGAGTCTGTGCCGGTGCCATTGCTTGTACGCGTATTGGCGGTTGTCGGATTGGGCGATGTGCTCCAGCAAATACCCTTGGCGGTTATCGCCGAGCCAGCCGAGATATTGCTGCCGCCTCCAGTTGCCGCTTTTGTGGTTATTCCCGTGATCTCCGATGTTGTTATGATTGCAGGAACTGCCTGAACTGCTGCCGCGGCATCTATTATGCCTGCTCCGCACAGCGACGTTGTGCAATCGCCCTTGGACGAACCGGTACCGGTCGGAAAGGAGCGGGCAGTTGATTGCAGAACGGAAAGCACCTGGGACGGCGTCAGGCTCGGATTGAGCGACAGCACCAGCGATGCGATTCCACTGACATGCGGGGCAGCCATACTGGTGCCCTGGTAATATTGATAGGTATAGGTCGATGCCGTGGTGGTGCCGGAGTTTAACGTGGATAGAATACCATTTGCATCTGTGCTCGACGCCATTTCTCCACCAGGCGCTGCGATCTTTATGCCGGTTCCATAGTTGCTGTAAAATGCTCTTCCGCCGACACGGTTTACCGCCGCGACACTGATTACGCCGGTGCAGTTGGCCGGGGTGGCGTTCGATACATCAGTGTTGCTGTTTCCGGCAGCCACAACTATCGTTGCGCCTGCCGCGATAATATCATTGATGGCTCCTTGAAAGGTCGCGCCGCATTCGTCGCTACCGCCAAGGCTCATGTTGAGCACCTTGGCCGGATTGGTGTTTGCCGGTACTCCGGCAACGTCCAATCCTGCCGCCCATCGCATGCCGTCCACGATATCCGAAGTATATCCGCCGCATTTGCCCAATACGCGGACCGGAAGTATTTTGGAAACCCAGTTGATGCCGGACACACCCTCACTGTTATTGGATGATGCGCCTATGGTTCCAGCAACGTGGGTGCCGTGCCAACTGCTGTCTTCTTCGGTGCATTTATATAAGACGCTACTTGAATCAGCACTTTCCGCAGACGTGACCCAGTCTCCCAGATCCGTCGGATCGGAACTGCGTCCGACTCCGTTGCCGGCCATTATGGCATTGCTGATGAAATTGTAGCCCTGAACAGTTCTGCCGAAGAGGTCGGGATGGTTGGGCAGGATGCCTGTGTCAATAACAGCAACCACGATACTGCTTGAACCGGTTGTAATATCCCAGGCGCCGGGCAGATTTGCGCCGCCGGCGACCGTGGTGGGAGACATGTAGTTCCATTGATTTGCGTAATAAGTGTCGTTGGGAACCAACATCGGAAACATGAGGGTATCTGGCTCCGCATATTCAACATTGGGATCCGACTTCAATCTCCCTGCAACGGCATTCGCTTCCGCAATTGTCATGAGTCTGGGCAGTTTGACCACATGACCGTTACCGGACATGAATCGGACGTGCGAAATCTTGGCACCTGCCTCCGCGGTTAAGGTGTTCAGCCGTGCAAGGGCTGTAGCTTTTGCGCGGGTATCGCCCGCCGCTGCAGCTTTTACCATGCTGGAATCCCGGTATTTGACGATGAGTTGGCCGGTATATGCTTGCGGATGCGGAATGATATTGCCATTGTTGGCTGCCAACAACAGCGAGGGAAAGGTTGTTGATAACCCAAGAGAAATAATTATTACCAGAACGGCTTCGCGCAATGTCCTCTTCATTTTTTCTGTCAAAACTTCCCCCATCTGTCACTTCATTTTAGTCAATTAACCGCAGGCTGCATGATGCTGTCCTGCTCGACATATTCAATGTCATGCCTGGTTCTGAGGCGCCGGAGTATTTCTGCCGTTGATTCCGTAGCGCCGGTTATGCCGAAGACGTGTGCTCCGCCTGACATTGGACGTATATAGAACAGCGGCGCATGTGCATCGCGTGAAAGTTCTTTTACGAAGTCAGACTTGGAAGGATCAGAATTGTTGCGAAACTTTATAATAATCTGGACTGTTTGCTGTGACTTTCCGGTTTGCGATATTTCGATGGGCTTGACTGCACTTGTCGGCGAACTGCAACTTACGGTTATAACAGCTAGCGAAAGGCTGAAAAAAATAGTTACAGGTAAAATTGACATTTTGCCGGACCTCCATTTGTATCGATGATCTCTCTATCATGGCATTCAGAGAGAGGCCCAAATGTCATCAATTTAGAGGTTGCTGTCAACGGCAAAGACTTCTCCTGTGCATGAAAATAGGGCTTATGAAGTCTTTATCGGCAATCACAGATATTAGTAAAGCCGGTCTTGTTGTGGTGTGCCGGTTGATCCAGCAGTTCCGTGCTTTGGTCTATCGCCGTAACGCCGAATCCTGCTTCTGTGAGGGAATACTTTGAAATCTGGGACGGCGGCGCGGCGGTAGTTGTATTACCGGCCACCGGTTATTTCAATGCTTCATTTGTGAGATAACAGGTCCGAGGGGAGGAAGACAGGAACAAATTTTATCGTGGTGATCAAGAAGGATGCGCCATCGGAAAAAACAGCGTACGTGTTTTACCGGATCTGCCCGTTCTTGAAGTGGAAGACGTTTTGAACTCATTGGAGGCAAGCGGCGCCTTGACGAATCCCGGTACCCTTGTCTCGAAAAGGTCCTTCCATTGCGGCTTGTACGAAGCGGACATGGTCGCCAGGGTGCGGCCATGGAATCCAATGATCATGTTTCTCTCATGGATATTTATGAAATGAAAATAATTCTACATCCTTTAGTTGCCACAACCAGTGATACATCGGGGCGAGCAGCGCAAAGCCGGTGGCCAGTTCGTACACAATCTGTCGACTGAACAGACGGTCATCGATCTTTCGGTTACAAACCAGATAGAGGCTCTTGCGTTGATGCCATTCAGGATGGCTATTCGCATGCCCTTTATGCCGGTCTCCGGTCAGGGAAAAGGTCTTCTGATAGGACAAAAATGTAATCATGTGACGAAAAGAATCCGGATATTCGATGATGCTTTTCCGCAGCCAATCCATGGTTATCCGGGAAGCATTGCAGAAGCCCATGCCATAGCGGTAGGCATTGGCCGACAGCTCGAAGAAGAACAACGGTGCGTCCTGCCAGCTGATGTGAGGTTGTTTGAAGGTGAGTCGCATGGTGGTTTTGTTGAGTGACTTATCCCGTGAAAAACAGGTGTTACAGTGGAGGAGGGACACCACGCGGCGCGGTTCGGTGATCAGGTTGTGGTCGATAACGCCGAATTGTCCTGCCAAAACTGCTGCAAGCTGATGAAGAGGTTCCAGAAGGTTTTGCCGGTATTCCTCCTGGTGTGCCTCAAGCCACTCCTTGCAGTTATTGGCATCCAACCTATGAAGAAATTCCAGTGTATCTGATGTAAAGCCGTAAAATGGTTTCATGGTCAGGGACACATTCGCCTCTTTCCTCCCGATCAGAAGGATTGATTTGCGTCCTTCCTGGCTCAGTCATGTGTCTTTTTGCGAAATTTGTACCCGGAAAACAGGATTACTTCCTTGCCTTCAAACATGGCTATTCGTAATGTTTCTCCCGTGCCAGTGCCCAAGCCGCAAATCACTGCTTCGTTGTCGGAAAGTGGTTGAAGGGCAAAACTCAATTTTTCGTCAGAAAAGAGTGGAATTGAATACTCAACGACCAGCAATCCGTTGTCGTTCTTGAGGAGTATCCTGTCAAACATGGTGGCATCATTACCCCGGTTGATCATCTCATACTCGCCTACGCGCGCCTGCATGGCCGGGGATAGGGGAGCCGGCCTGATGCGCTGGCCCATCAGCAGCTCCCGGTTATCAAGCCGCATCTTGATGATTTCATATCCATTGATGGTGTCCTTTGTTACGGCAACGTAATCCAGGTCGCCCAGACTTATGGGAAAAAGGCCGAACAGCCTGTATTTCAGGCTCAACCAACCATCCGCCCCAGGCACCAGGCGCAAAGGTTTCCCATTGAGGTCAGCCAGCAGATAGTCCGATTTTGGGGTGACCGGAACAATGCCGGCAAAAGTAGCATATCTCCCCTCATAGGATTTGAGAACATTCTCCGGAATTGTGTGTTTTCCATCCATCCGCTCTACGCGTTGGCGTTCGGGTTGGGTGATGCCGGTTTTGGCTTCCAGTGCCAGTTTTAGTGTTTCAGCAGCCAGCTTGCTGATAACCTGTCCTGCTGTGGACGAGTTCGAGAGCACCACCACCCCCAGCTTTTTATCCGGGAGCATGACCAGCGTGCCGCGGTGATACAGTGTTGCGCCGGAATGGTGGACCACGGGCCCGGCATTCTTGATATCGATGTCGCCCAGACCGCCTAACATCCAGCCCAGGCCAATATGAAAGTCGAGATCAAGGGGAATGGTACTGTTCTGCGGACGCATCATTTCGGCAAGGCTCTCATGGCTGATAATGCGCTTTCCATTGCTGATCCCGTCGGCAAAAACCATCCGGACCAGACGAGATAAATCGAGTACGGTGGAGTTCAACCCACCGGCCGGAACATCGCGTAACCCCGGTTCCCTGGCCTTGTTGCCGTTGGAATATGCACTGGCCGCGACAAAGGATGTATCGGGCTCCGTTGCAAAGGATGAGTGCGCCATTCCCATCGGTTCCAAAAGGGATGCCCGCATGAATGAAGCAAAATCGCGGCCGCTTATCCGCTCTTCGGCCAGGCCGAGCAGGGTAACGCCGAGATTTGAATAGGCGAATACCGTGTTGGGAGGCAGTACAGCGTGTTCGTCACGAAGATAGGTAACGAGATTGGCAAACGGTTCCGGTTGCTTGGCCCACATTCCTTTATCATAGTTGGAGGGAAGCCCCGAATGGTGTGTCATCAAGGTACGCGGTGTTATGGGGGTTCTATCCGGAAAGCGGCGTTTTATTGAAAAGTCGGGAAGATAGGTCTGAAGGGGCTTGTCGATGTCAAGCTTGCCCTGCTCTGCAAGCTGCATTGCAGCGGTTGCGGTGAAAAGCTTGGAGATGGAGCCGACCCGGTAGATGGTCTCGGGAGAAGCCAGGATCTGTTTCTCTTTGTCAGCCATTCCAAAGCCTTCGGCCCATACAATTTCCTGGTCGTCAATCAGGACAATGGAAAGGCCGGTCACGTCGTTCCTGGACATCTCTTTGTGGGCCAGCCAGCGTATATATTCTTTTGCATAGCCGTAATCATTGCGGGCAAAGGTTGCCGGTTTAAGCGGCGCCATGGAACAACCGGACAGCATATAGATCGTGGAAGTAATTACACAGACGAGTTTGATTCGGATATTCATGGCAATGTCTCCTCTTGATTACCAGACCATTCCTGCCGAAAACCTGACAAAGGCATTGTTGTCAACATTGACGTCGCTACGGGAACCGTCATGAAAAACAAACTTTCTGCCAAATGCGTATCCTCCGGCAATGCCGACCTTTATGGCGGAAAATATGGTGTATTCCACGCCGGCGAGTGCCCTGAAATCACGATATTCTACGATTTTTGCGTTGAGCGAAGGATCGTGCAGCTGATATTCTCCACCGGTAAATTCTCCGCCGATGTAATAGCTCGATTTTTTGTCGGGGCTGTACGTTACACCGGGCCGGGGCGCTGCTAGGCTTATGGTCCACTGCTCGTCAGGCCTGTAAATAGCGCCCACAACGGGAACCACGGGAAATGATTCATACCCTTGTTGGTAAATAAGGCCCGCCAACAGGGTTAGCTTTTCAGACATATTGTAACGTCCCATGAAGCCGATCTGTGTTCTGATATCGTCCGCTCCAATTTTTTTGAAGTCACCATTCAGGCCGGGCGCTACCATGACATCCAAGAAGAGATTGTCGTTTATCTGATAATTGCCGCCCATGTGTATTGAGATGGTGTGGAGTTTTTCAGGGAGCCTCGCGTTTGTCGGAGCGTCAATGTCTCTCAGAGAATAGGCAAGCCCTGTGGAAAGACTGAGTCTTGAATTGATCTTGTAACTTCGACCGAATTTTGTCTCCACTTCCTGCATGCCGACCTTTCCACCCGTGTCACGGATACCGCTGTCTGGCAGCCAAGTCAGGTTAATGTCGGCATTCCACGGATGGCTTTCCTTTCCCGCTGCTGTATCGATCATTTCTTGTGCGGTTTCCTTGGCGGAATTGTCCGCTGCTTCCGCATGTGCTGCAAAAAACGCGGAAACCAGCAGGCACAAAACCATTCCGATTCGTTCACATGTGCTCATGTTCCCTCCAAAGGATGAGTTCCGTAATTTGAGCAATCTAACAGGATCAAGGGTTTTTGTATGTTGTGCCTTTGTAGTTTTTTGTAACAATTTGTTTCATGAAATTAGTTGTGCTGCGCGTGGTATGCTTGAACCACCCTATTTTTATTGCGTTATATGGGTTTTGAAATGACTAGTGTTTTGTTTCATGAAAGAGTCTGAAACAATTTGTTACAATTTGATTCAAAAAAACAGCGACAATCTTCGATATGGTTAGGTTATTATCCTTTCATGGATAATTCGGCATTGTAGGAGGTACCCACATGGCAACACCGCCACGAATATTGGTGGTTGAGGATGATCAGCGCCTGGCCTGTTTGATCAGGGACTATCTTCGACTTCAGGGATATCAGGTTCTGATTGAGGGGCGCGGCGACCGTGCCATTGACCGAATTATCCGGGAGTCCCCGGATCTCGTAATTCTCGATTTGATGCTTCCGGGCAAGGATGGGCTCGAGGTATGCCGTGGGGTGAGAGGTAGATATTTCGGGCCGATACTGATGTTGACCGCCAGGGAAGATGACATGGATCAGGTGGCGGGTCTTGAGTTGGGGGCGGACGACTATGTCAAGAAACCGGTGGAGCCACGAGTGTTGCTTGCACGCATACGTGCTTTGATGCGCCGGATCAACACTCAGCCGGACACGGTTGCACAGTTGGCTGATGGTAACATTGAATACCAGCTGACATTCGGCAATCTTCAAATTTGCCGGTCATCGCATACGGTGTTTCTGGACAAACATCCGGTGGATTTGACCACCAACGAGTTTGAACTGTTGTGGATTCTCGCATCCAATGCCGGCAGGGTTATGAATCGTGATGCCCTTTTCAGGGAATTGCGGGGTGTTGACTACGATGGTCTTGACCGTTCCGTGGATATAGCCGTTTCCAGACTCAGAAAAAAACTGGAAGATGATACCGGGGAGCCGCAACTCATTAAAACTATCTGGCGCAGAGGTTATCTGTTTGCCAAGGACGCCTGAAAAGCCCCCCATGGGAAAAACAAAAATATGAAGAGATTATTCATCAGCAGCTTTTTTATTGTCGTGGTTGTTAGTGTCCTGCTGATCAAATTTATT
>WSSedB1CaDRAFT_10000761_pt1 | contig 13210 bp, 12 predicted proteins | sample WetSurSB1Cattail_FD_9460 | JGI IMG/M metagenome (IMG submission 9460)
GCCGAGGGACGGCCCGAGGAGGTCCGCGCCAATCCGGCGGTCATCGAAGCCTATCTGGGCAAGGGGGCCGGTCACTAATGCTCACGGTTGATAGCATATCCGTTTCCTACGGTGCCATCCGCGCCCTGCATCAGGTATCCTGCGAGGTGGGACAGGGGGAGATAGTGGCGCTGATCGGGGCCAACGGCGCCGGCAAAAGCACTATGCTCAACACTATTTCCGGCATTGTCCCGTCCAGCAGCGGCCGCATTGCTTTTAACGGTATCGATATCACCCACATGTCGGCGCATCGGATCGTGGCCCGTGGGATTAGTCAGGTTCCGGAGGGACGCCGCGTTTTTGGAAGGATGAGTGTTCTGGAAAACCTGGAGATGGGGGGGTATATTCTCTCCGGCAAGCGCGAGGTGGCTCAGGGCATCGAGCGAGCCTTCAGCCTGTTTCCCCGTCTGGCCGAACGGCGCGGACAACCGGCCCGTACGCTGTCCGGCGGTGAACAGCAGATGCTGGCCATGGGACGCGCCCTGATGTCCAATCCGCGCCTGTTGCTGCTGGATGAACCTTCCATGGGGCTGGCTCCCATGCTGGTGGAGAAGATTTTCGAGATCATCGTGGAGATCAATCGGAGCGGCACGACCATCATGCTGGTGGAGCAGAACGCCTCCATGGCGCTTGCCATAGCCCGTCGCGCCTATGTGCTGGAAACCGGTACGGCTGTGCTTTCCGGTGCTGCCGACGAACTGGCGAAAAACCTTGAGGTCAGGAAGGCCTACCTGGGGGAGTAATGCTTGCTTCATAAGCACCGTTCGCAAAAAAAGAGCTGCGAGGTTCGGAAAGCCTCACAGCTCTTTTCATGTGTGGTGAGCAGATTATGAACGTGGAGATGTTCACAGCTCCAGCGCCCAGCCCCTTCCCTGTCTTCTGACCCCACCTTTTATGGCATCCAGGAAATCGGACCGCAATGCGTCACTCAAGAGTGCTTTCTTTACCGGGGGAAGCCTCAGGAAGGCGCCCACAAAGACACGCAGAAATTTTTGGTCGATTCTGGTGGGATCGTCGAAGAGCAGGTTCTGCAGAGTTCCCTTTTCCAAGCTGTGCAGGATCACCCGTTCAAAGGTTGTTTCGGGGGTAATGACGCGCTGCTCCCGTTTGGACAACTTGCAAGCTCCGGCAGGACATTTCAGGGCACATACGCCGCAGCCGAGGCAGATGGCCGTATCAATCACTGCATCCCGTTTACGTCTCGCATCCTGTTTTATTACATCGGCCATGGTGATTGCGTTTATCGGGCAGGCCTTGGCGCATTTGCCGCAACCCGTGCAGGTATCGTCATTGATTCCGGCGATGAAGCCGGACGTTACGATGATATTCGTAAACCCGTGCCTGCTGATGCCCTGCAAGAGGTAACAGCAGCACGAACAGCAATGGCAGACAAAGCGCATGTTGTTCCGGACGTTGTCGGCCGTTAATACAAGTCCCAACTCCCGGGACCGGGCAAAGTGATCTTCCATTTCATGCCTGCTGACTTTCCGCGCCAGCTTGTTCCTGATCATCATCTCCGCTGCATAACCGAACTGGGAGCAGGATTCCAGGGGGACGTCACATGTTTTTTCACCCAGATGCAGCTTTTCGTGACGGCAACTGCAGATCCCGATGGAGAATCTGTCCGCTTGCGCCACAATCTCCGACGCCTTGTCATAATCCAGGATCTCGGCATAGTCCGCCTGTTGTACGGCATCCTCGTACGGCAGCGTCCGAAACATCGAAAATCGGGTACCATTCCCCCAATTTGCCGCATAAAACGAATCGTCCATGTAGTCGTGCAGGAGCCTGGCCCATTCCCTGGTATTCAGGTCGGGTCCCACTCTCATCATGGTGAACTCGAAGAGACCAACGATCATGGGTGAAGGGGTGTAACGATATTCTCCGTTTATCCAGAGATCCATTACCAAACCCTTTGCGGTCATGCTTTTCAGGATTCGTTGCATTGCGACGGAATCATAACCGGTGACCCGTTCAAGCTGCTGGGCCGTGGAGAGGCCGTAGGGCATTTTGACAACCACTTCAGCTTCTTCCAGCGAATACAGCTCCTTCAGGACCGCATACAGCTTGTCGTTCCAGGGAGTCCGTATTTCGAGACCGTCAAGTTTCCTGCCCAGTTTGTGGAAAACACCCTTTCCCACAAGATGCCCCATGTGTAATCTCCTTATGGCTCCGTTGCGTCTGTGATGCAGCTTCTGTAGTCTATAGTAATGGTAAATTTGCTCTGTGCAACGCGCTTCTTCGTCAATCGTATTTTTGCGAAAGCGTCTCAATAAGCCGGGAATAAAACAGCTTGACTTTCTCCGGCTGTTTTTTCTATGATCGCTCTACAGAGTTAAAGGCATTGAAGAGGAGTAGTAATCTTGGCAGGCTTCCCAGAGAGCCGGTGGTTGGTGCGAACCGGTAAGCATGCATGATGAACTCGCCTCCGAGCCGTTCCGGTGAACATGCAGCTGATAGCCGGAGCCGTTCTCCCGCGTCAAGGGTGTACGAGGCCTGAGGATAGTCGTTCTTCAGGTGAATTAGGGTGGTACCGCGAACCAGCACAAATGCCTTCGCCCCTTTTATGGGGCGAAGGCATTTTTTTATTTATCAGGCTAAACGTGCGGGAAAGGAGTGTCAGGAATGGAAAACGAAACAAAGAACGATGGCCGCCGGATGATCAGGATTTTTGATACAACACTGCGGGATGGTGAGCAATCGCCGGGCAACAGCATGAACATCGAGGAAAAGCTGCGCGTTGCCAAACAGCTGGAAAAGCTGAACGTGGATGTGATCGAGGCCGGTTTTCCCATCGCTTCGGTGGGGGATTTCGAAGCAGTCAAACGGATTGCGCAGACCTTAAAGACTCCGCAGATTGCCGGTCTCTGCCGTGCCAGCGAAAAGGATATCGACAGGGCCTGGGAGGCGTTACAGTATGCCGGTGAAAGAGCGCGTATCCATACCTTTATCGCCACCTCCGATATTCACATGAAATATAAACTGCAGATGGAGCCGGACAAGGTACTGGCGGCGGCGGTCAAGGCAGTCAAGCACGCCTGCCGCTATACTCCCAATGTGGAGTTTTCCTGCGAAGACGCCACCCGCACCCGTCTGCCGTTTCTGGCCGAGGTTGTTGAAGCAGTCATCAGCGCCGGCGCAACCACAGTCAATATCCCGGATACGGTCGGCTATACCACTCCCTTCGAGTTCTTCAACATCATAAAATATTTGAAGGACAATGTCGGCAATATCGATAAAGCGGTCATCTCTGTGCATTGTCATAACGACCTGGGGCTGGCAGTTGCCAACTCGATTTCCGCAGTGCAGGCCGGGGCCGGCCAAGTGGAATGCACCATCAACGGAATCGGTGAGCGGGCCGGCAACTGTTCGTTGGAAGAGTTTGCCATGGTGATGCGTACCCGCCATGATATCCTCCCTTTCTACACCAATGTGGCAACCGAGCAACTGACTCCTTCAAGCCGCCTGCTGACTACCATTACCGGCATCATGGTGCAGCCCAACAAAGCCGTCGTCGGTGCCAATGCCTTTGCCCACGAGTCTGGCATCCATCAGCACGGCATGATGATGGATGCTTCCACCTACGAAATCATGACTCCCGAATCGGTTGGTTTGTCCGCCAGCGCCTTGGTGCTGGGTAAACATTCCGGTCGCCATGCCTTCAAGAAACGGCTGGAGGAGCTGGGACACGACCTGGATGACGAGATGTTTAATCGCGCTTTTGTGCGCTTCAAGGCCCTGGCTGACTTGAAGAAAGAGGTCTTTGACGAGGACCTGGATGCTATCGTGGCTGACGAATCACGTGAAGAGGAAATGTACAAGCTTGTGCTGCTCTCCGTTTCCTGCGGTTCTTTGTCAGTTGCTACCGCTACGGTCAAGATGGAAATCAACGGCCAGCTGTTACGCGCCGCCGAACTGGGGGATGGCCCGGTTGACGCCACCCTCAAGGCGATCAGAAAGCTGACTAAAACCAAGGCCAAGCTGGAACAGTTTAATGTCGGCTCCATCACCGGCGGTACCGATGCCCAGGGAGAGGTTACCATGCGTGTCTCCGAAGGGGGGCATATCGTGGTCGGCAAGGGTTCCTCCACCGACATCATCGAGGCATCCGCAAAAGCCTATGTCCATGCTCTCAACCGTCTGAGCTGCCGGCTGAAACGGCTGAACGGGGGGATGAGCGTCTAAAAAAGGTTGTGATTGCCATAACCGTCGACACTTAAAACATGACGCCCGTCGGAATCCCGGCGGGCGTTCATGTTTCTCTCGTGCCATGTTTAGAATTAGGCGATCTTTACCCTCTTGCAACTCGTGGAATTTTTCACTAATTGCGTTCACGCAATAATTTGCTACACTGAAAATGATGGTGATAATTGGTTTTGTTGCATGCAAAACTTTATATTTGGACTTGTAAGATCGCCGACACAATTGGTATACTGTATACAGATAAAGCAGTTGCGAGGTTCCTTAGGAACCTCATTTGCCCTGGTAATTTTCCCTCCTAGTTGCCAGGGTGTTTTTTTGCTTTTGCACCGCACCGCATGATGCAGAGTGCGGTTGACGTAAGAATGCGGTTGTGTTTTAATCCGTGCGTGGAAATAAACGTCTACATTGGCCTCGGTTCAAATCTGGGGGACAGGGAACTCAACCTGCTGCGAGCGGTTGCGGAGTTAGGTAAGCTGCCAGAAAGCAGGGTTTCGGGGCTGTCACCTTTTTATGAAACATCTCCGGTTGGCGTCACCGACCAGCCGGCCTTTATCAATGCAGTTCTGCGGCTTTCCACCCGACTGACTTCCCATGCATTGTTACTCCATCTCCAACACATTGAACGTACGGTTTTTCATCGGAAACGCACGATTCATTGGGGGCCGCGCACGATGGATCTTGATCTGCTGCTCTTCGGTGATGAGGTCGTAACCGATGATGAGTTGACCATTCCCCATCCGCGTATGGCCGAACGTCGCTTCGTACTTGAGCCGCTCTGTAAGCTGGCTCCTGAACTGCTCCACCCTGTTCTGGGCCGAACCATGGCGGAGCTTCTGGCCGTGCTGCCGTTGATGGAACACGTTGTGCAAATCTGACAAGGAGATTGTGTGATCCGGTTACTGTTTTGGGGGCTGTTGCTGTATATCGGCTACCGAATTGTTTCATCACTGATAAAACCCAAAACTCACCAAGCCGCTCCCCCCAGAAATCTCGGAGACGCCACTATCATTCACAAAGACCCGGTTTGCGGCATCTATGTTTCGGAGGGGGATGCCGTAGTGGGCACACACAATGGCCAACTGCTCTATTTTTGTTCCCATACCTGTCTTAACAAATTCCGGGAAAATCTTGACCATACAAAAAACTAACGGAGGATATCATGAAATTTTTTATCGACACTGCTGATGTACGCGAAATACGGGAAGCACACGACCTTGGACTGGTTGACGGCGTCACTACCAACCCTTCTCTGATCGCCAAATCCGGACGCAAATTCCAGGATGTAATTCAGGAGATTGTTTCCATCGTTGACGGCCCCATCTCTGCCGAAGTCATTGCCCTGGATGCGCCCGGCATGATCAGGGAAGCCGAGGAGCTGGTCAAAATCCACAAGAATATTGTTGTCAAGGTTCCCATGACTCCGGAGGGCCTCAAGGCCACCAAGGCGCTCACCGAAAAAGGAATCAAAACCAATGTGACTCTGATATTCTCCTCCCTGCAGGCGCTATTGGCTGCCAAAGCCGGCGCCACCTATGTCTCCCCCTTTGTGGGCAGACTGGATGATATTTCTCAGGACGGTATGGGCATTATCGAAGAGATTCGCACCATTTTTGACAATTACGGCTATACCAGTGAAATCATAGTTGCCAGCGTTCGCAATCCAATCCATGTGCTCAACTCAGCTCTGGTCGGCGCGGATATCGCCACCATCCCCTATTCGGTCATGATTCAGCTTGCAAAGCATCCCCTGACCGATGCCGGCATTAAGAAGTTTCTGGCTGACTGGGAAAGCGTACCGAAGTAACGCACGGAGCATCAATGATGCCGGTAAAACCGCTCACGATCCTGTTTGCCGCCTCCGAGGCCGCCCCCTATGCAAAAGAGGGCGGCCTTGGTGATGTCGTCGGAGCCCTGCCCAAATATCTGGCCCGGATGGGCCACGACGTCCGGGTTGTCATACCCCGCTATTATTCGGTCAATCGTGAAAAATACGGCCTGCGCCTGCTGCCGGGGACCCTGGTGGTTCCCATGGGAATCATAGGTAACCAGTACTGCGGGGTTTATGAGGGACATCTGCCGGGGTGTGATGTTCCGGTCTATTTTCTGGAACATGAGGCCTACTACGGCCGGGCTGGTCTCTACCAGCAGGATGGCCAGGGGTACATGGACAACGACAACCGTTTTGTCTTTCTCTCCAAGGCGGCGTTGGAACTCTGTAAGATGCTCGATTTCACTCCTGACGTGGTTCATGCCCACGACTGGCATACCAGCGTGATTCCGGTTCTGCTCAACACATCCTACCTGCACGACCGTTTCGTGGGTGATGCCGCATCATTGTTGACCCTCCACAACATGCAGCATCAGGGCAATTTCTATCCCGGTCTGATGGAGGTGCTCGGCATTGGCTGGAAGCACTTTAATTTCCTTGAGCTTGAACATCACGATCAGGTCAATTTGCTCAAGGGAGGCATTTACCACGCCACGCTGCTCAACACTGTCAGCGAGGGGTATTCCCGCGAGATTCAGACACCGGAATTCGGCTGGGGGCTGGAGGAAGTAGTTCGCGAACGCCGCAACAACCTGAACGGCATCCTCAACGGTGTTGATTACGAAGAATGGAACCCGAGCAGCGACCAATTCATCGCAGCCAAATATTCGGCCAGAACCGTGAAAAAGGGTAAAACCGTCTGCAAGCGGGATCTGCAGAGCACACTGGGGCTTCCGCTGCGTGACGATGTGCCGCTGTTCGGCGTGGTTTCCCGCATGGTCAGACAGAAGGGAACCGATCTCCTGGCCGAGGCCATCCCCCGTATCCTGGATATGGATGTGCAGTTCGTCATGGTGGGTAACGGCGAGCCGTGGGCTCATTTCTACTTCGGCGATATCGCCGCCCAGTACCCGGAAAAATTTGCCTGTTTTATCGGCTACAACGAGGCATTGGCCCACAAGGTGGAGGCGGGAGCGGATTTTTTCGTCATGCCGTCCGCTTTCGAACCGTGCGGACTGAACCAGATGTACAGCCTGGCCTACGGGACTCCACCCATCGTACGGGCTACCGGCGGCCTGGAGGACAGTGTCGAAAATTTTGACGAGGCCAAGCGTACCGGTACCGGCTTCAAGTTCTGGAGCCACAGCGCCACAGCCCTGTTTGACACGATCGGCTGGGCTGTTTATACCTATTTCAACAACCCGGCCGGCCTTGCTGCTCTCAGGAAGAACGGCATGTCGCAGCGTTTCACCTGGGACGATGCCGCACTGAAATATGAAGAGCTGTACCGATTAGCTATCAAGCGCCGGCGCGGAGCCGAGTACTACCGCAACCGGTTCGGGTAACACTATCCGGCCATGATCGCCTCAAAAGAAACCATAAACAATCTCCATCAGTACGTCGCCATCCTCGAGTCACACCACGAACTGGTCAGAATTCCCGTCCAGACCAATCCGATCCTTGAGATTGCCGCCATCACCGACCGGGTTTGCAAGTCCCCCGCCGGCGGCAAAGCCCTGTTGTTCGAATCTCCCATCGGTTCACCATTCCCTGTCGCCACCAACCTTTTCGGCTCCCAGCGGCGGGTCTGCCTGGCCCTGGGCATCGACCACCTAGACCGGCTTACCGAACGGATGACTGCGCTACTCAACCGGATTCTCTCCCCGGACATGACCAGCCTCGACCGACAGATTGCTGGCCTGTCAGGATTCTCTTGTTTTTCTCCCCGAACATCCTCCAATCACGACCCGCAGCTGGAGGTAATGGAAATGCCCGACCTGAGGCTGTTCCCCTTTCTGCAAAGCTGGCCGGGTGACGGCAGTGTGGACGGATATCCCCGTTACATCACCTTGGGGCAGGTGTTTACCCGCCATCCCGATAGTGGCGAGCAGAACTGCGGTATGTACGGCGCACAGTTACGCGGTGCGACGGAATTGGCCATGCGCTGGAAAGCGGGCAGTGGAGCAGCCCGGCATCTGGAGCGTTTTCGTAGACGGGGTCAACCGATGCCGGTGGCTATTGCCTTGGGAGGTGCTCCGGCAGCAAGCTTCAGCGCCATGTTCCCCTTGCCGGGCAATCTGGACGAAATTACTTTTGCCGGTTTTCTGGGTTCCGCTCCCTTGGAGACAGTTGCCTGCCGGACTGTGCCGCTTCAGGTTCCGACGGGGTGCGAGGTAATCATCGAGGGGTATGTTCATCCGGATGAAACGGTCAGGGAGGGTCCCTTTGGCAACCACACCGGTTGTTATTCTCCAGCCACGGTCGCCAGCCTGATGAGGGTAACCGCCATCAGCCATCGACGGAACGCAATAATACCGGCCACTATTGTCGGGCCTCCCCCCATGGAGGATTGTTTGATGGCCCAGGCCTGGGAACGGGTGCTGCTGGCGTTCCTGAAACGCCTGATACCTGACGTGCATGGACTCTGCTTTCCGCTGGAATGGGTCTTTCACCAAAGCGCCATCATTTCCCTTGAAAACCCGGACCGTGCCATGGTAAGGGAAACAGCCGCACGGCTCTGGAATATCCCCTGGTTTTCCGGTTCACGCTTGCTGATCTTTGTAGATGCCGAGGTCGATATTTCCGATATGTGTGGGATTGCCTGGCGAGCCATCAACTATTGCGAATTTATCCATGACAGTTTCAGCGATAGCACAGGGAACCGTTTGGCGCTGGATGCCACAGGTTGCCGAGTGCCGCGACTACGGATCGAACCGGACTGGTTTATTACACAACAGGTTGCAAAACGTTGGAAGGAATACGGCCTGACATGAATGCCATGGTACAAAAAAGCAGCGTTTTAAATAAAATCAGCGTATTTATGGAGATGATCAAATTCTCCCACACGATCTTTGCGCTACCGTTTGCTCTGTCCGGCGCACTGCTGGCCGCAAATGGCATGCCCTCCCCACGGCAGCTGCTCTGGATCATTCTGGCCATGGTCGGCGCACGCACCGCCGCCATGGGTCTCAACCGCCTGATCGATGCGGGCATCGATGGCCGCAACCCCCGCACCGCCGGCCGCGCCATCCCGGCCGGTCTGATCGGCAAGGGTACTACCCTGCTGTTCATCCTGACGTCAGTTGCCCTGCTGCTGGCGGCAGCCGCGCAACTGAACCCGCTCTGCCTGAAGCTTTCCCCCCTGGCGCTCTTTTTCCTGGTGCTATACTCCTACTGCAAACGATTCACCGCTCTGGCCCATGTAGTTCTGGGGCTTTGCCTCTCTGCCGCCCCCTTGGGAGCCTGGGTTGCCATCCGCGGCAGTATCGATGGTCCGGCGCTGATTCTGGCCGGCGCAGTGCTCTTCTGGGTGGCTGGATTCGACATCCTGTATGCCCTTCAGGACCTTGAGTTCGATCGTTCCGCCGGCCTGCACTCCATTCCGGTGTTGCTGGGGACGGAGGGCTCGCTCTGGGCCGCGCGCATCTTCCACATGGTCATGCTGGCGCTGTTGCTGGGGCTGCTTTCTCTGCTGCATCTGGGGGCGTTTTTCATGATTGGTATTCTGGTGGCGGCCGCCATGCTGTTGTACGAACATTGGCTGCTGCGGGAGGGCGATCTCAGTAAGCTTGATGCGGCTTTTTTCAATATGAACGGCTACATCAGCGTCGTGATCCTGCTGAGTACGGCAGCTGAAGTCCTGATGAGGAATCCATGAGCTCACCACGGATATTTCTGGCCCTGAGCGGTGCCTCGGGCTCTGTCTACGGTCTGCGTCTGGCGCGTGAACTGGCTCAGCGTGGTGTTGACCTGACCTTTACCGCCACGGCAAGTGGACAACTGGTCTGTCGCGAGGAAACTAGTCTCGACCTGTCCGGAGACACAGACACCGCAGCCGGAAATCTGCGCAACTTTCTCGGGTTGGAAGCCGGCATCCGGATGGTAGCATCGGATGACCTTTTTTTCAGCTCGGCCAGTGGCTCCGCCGCACCTGATGCCATGATCGTCTGCCCTTGCAGCATGGGGACCTTGGCGCGTATTGCCTCCGGCATTTCCGGCAACCTGATTGAACGGAGCGCCGACGTCATGCTCAAAGAGCGCCGCCCGTTGTTGCTGGTTCCGCGTGAAACTCCGCTGAGCGAGATTCATCTAGAAAACATGCTTAGGCTGGCGCGCGCCGGCGCCCGTATCATCCCGGCCATGCCGGCTTTTTACCAGCGGCCGGAAAGCCTTGATGACATGGTTGATTTTGTGGTGGGAAAGGTTCTGGACCAGTTGGGACTTGACAACAAGCTTTACAGGAGATGGTCAACCTGAAGAAGACGCCCCTTCGGAGCGGCCTCTTCAGGCTGGAATCCGGATAACCGCCGTCATCAACAATCCATGACGTAATCCACAATTGTGTGGGCAATTTTATCCGCACTGTTGCGATCATTGTTGAAGACCAGATTGTACATGCTCAGATCATGGGCATCACGGTCGAGAAATGTACGTATGAACTGATCCCGCTGATTCTGCTTCTGCTCGATCAGTTTTTGTGCCGCTTCGCGGGAAAGCCCCTGACGACGGCTAATGGAGCGGATTTTGAATTCCTCGGAGGCGAACAGACGGAAGTGCCGGCAGTTTTTCATGGACTGGGTAATATACGCACTTCCCCGGCCCATCAAAATCACATTTCCCTGGTCGGCCAATGCCACCACGTGCCGGCAGAGTAATTGGTAATAATCTTTGTCGCTCTTCCAACGCGGTGAGAACGTTGCTATCATCTCATCCAGAAACGACGGCTTCTCTCCCAGGCTTCCCAGAACATTCTCCGAGAGATCATGGTTGCGGGCCACCTCCTGCAACAACTCCTTATCCATCACAAGCCATGCTTCACCGGTTTTCTTCTCCAGCAGTTCCAGAAGATGTTCAACAACGGAGTAGGACTCGCATCCGAATTCCCGGGAAAATGTTATGGCCGGTTTCGGTTTTTTTGCCTGGCACTTCGATGAAGCCTCCAGCTCCTTTCTCCGGTTGAATTCCAGCAGGGAACTAATGCGATTTTCGATGGAAGGAACAAGTGTCTTTTCTAACATACGGCACCTCCGCAGGAGATTTGTTTTTATAGTAACTATACCACCGCTTGCGCGGTATGCAGCCCGGAACCTTGCAGCGCCTTAACGTGGTTGACAGCGCTTGCGCGTCGCTGTATACCAACTCGAGTCACCCCTGCACCACATCCTCATCATAAAGGAGTGTTTCATATCATGATTACCCATATCGTTTTCTTCAAACTGAAAGAGCCCACCGACGATGCACTTGCCGCGGTACGGGACAAACTGCTCAGTATGCAGGGCAAGATTCCCCAGTTGCGTCACCTGGAGGCCGGGGCAGACGTTATCCGCTCCGAACGATCCTATGACGTTGCCCTGGTGACACGATTCGATTCCCTCGACGATCTCCAGACTTACCAGGTTCACCCCTACCACGCCGGCGAAGTTGTACCATTAATGAAATCACTCTGTTCTTCCGTCGTGGCGGTTGACTACGAGAGCTGAGATTACCCGGCCTACCCCCTGTTTTTAATAGAAAATTTACGTTTTGCCCCAACCGGACTCCCCTCCCGCGCCTCTCTTCTGTACGGTATATTTTAGCTTGACTAAAAACGCTTGGTTGCGTAAGATGCCGAGTTGGCCGCGGTCAAACCCAAATGCACTGCAACTACCTTGATCTGCTGCTTTTTTTTGCAAATACTCGTCGATGTTTGAATGCTCTGAACGGCATACGCCCGTAGGCACCATAAAACAATCAGGAGGTAGGAGATGTCCAAGTACGGCACACTGCAGGACCGTGTACGCTGCAAGTCCCTTTTAAGCAAAGTGGTACCTGTAGAGGAAACCTTACAATACTTCAAGGATGGAATGAACCTCGGCTGGTCCGGCTTTACCCCCGCCGGTTACCCCAAGGCGGTTACTATTGCATTGGCCGACCACGTCGAGAAGAATAATCTTCAGGGCAAGATGAGATTCAACCTGTTCATCGGCGCCTCGGCCGGAGTAGAGACCGAAGACCGCTGGGCATCCCTCGACATGATCGACCGCCGCTGGCCGTATCAGACCGGCAAGAATATCGCTGCCGGCATCAACGAAGGCCGCATCCGCATGGGCGACAAGCATCTCTCCATGTTTGCCCAGGACCTGGGCTACGGTTTCTACACCAAGGACACCCCCACCGGCAAGCTTGACCTGGCCCTGATCGAAGTCACCGCCATCACCGAAGACGGTGGTCTCGTCCTGGGTACCTCTTGCGGCGTTGTCCCTGAAATCCTGATGATGGCCGACAGGATCATCCTTGAAGTCAACCTCTCCATGCCTTCGATGGAAGGTATTCATGACATCGTCGTCAACAAGAATCCCCCCAACCGCGAAGTTCTCAACATCACCAAGGCCAACTCCCGCATCGGCACGACCTATGTTCCATGCGATCCGAGCAAGATCATCGCGGTCGTCGAATCCAATTACCCCGACAAGGGGCGCGCCTTCGCTGAGATGGACGCCACCTCCGAAGCCATCGCCAACAATATCTTGGAATTCTTTACCCATGAAGTAAAGGTGGGCCGCCTGCCCAAGAACCTGCTCCCCATCCAGTCGGGCGTCGGCTCCATCGCCAATGCCGTCGTAGGTGGTCTGGCCAAAGGCCCCTTCTACAACCTGAGCGTGTACACCGAAGTTCTCCAGGACACCATGCTCGACCTGTTCGACTCCGGCCGTCTGGACTACGCCTCCTCCTGTTCGCTGTCGTTGTCTGAAAAGGAAGGCTTTCCGCGCTTTCTGGCCAACATGGACAAGTATTTCGACAAGATCGTCCTGCGTCCGCTCTCCGTCGCCAACAACCCTGAACCGATCCGCCGCCTCGGCGTCATCTCCATGAACACCCCGGTTGAGATCGACATCTACTCCCACGCCAACTCTACCCTGGTTGGCGGAACCCGTATGATCAACGGTATCGGCGGTTCCGGTGACTTCCTGCGCAACGGCTTCCTCAAGATCATGCACACGC
>WSSedB1CaDRAFT_10000762_pt1 | contig 13210 bp, 6 predicted proteins | sample WetSurSB1Cattail_FD_9460 | JGI IMG/M metagenome (IMG submission 9460)
AAAGCTGAAGTGCGGTTTGTAATTCACTGGGATATGCCAGATTCCATTGAGAGTTATTTTCAGGAGAGTGGGAGGGCAGGCCGTGACGGAAAACCTTCTTTCGCTGTTCTATTATATTCTCCTGCTGATAAAAAAAGGCTGAGAGATAGTATCAGGAAGAAATTTCCTGAAATAGAAAAGATAAAAGACACATACGAGGCATTATGTAATTATCTGCAGGTGCCTCTCGGCTCGGGGAAGGACATTGTATTCGATTTCAATATGTACGATTTTGTCTCAAAATACAGGTTGCCGGTAATAGAAACTTATAACAGTCTTCAATTTCTTCAGAGAGAGGGCTATATGGAATTCACTGAAGAGATAAACAATCCTTCGAGAGTACATTTCATTGTGGGCCGCGACGATCTTTATAAATTTCAGGTAGCGAACGAGTCTTTCGACGGGTTCATCAAACTTCTTCTAAGATCATATACAGGAATGTTCAGTGAATTTGTGCCGATCAATGAAGAAGCTCTTTCCCGCAAATCAGCAGCAACCCGTGACACTATTTACCAATACCTGGTGAAATTGTCGTCATTAAATATTATCCGTTATATTCCTGGCAAAAAGACTGCACTAGTAATCTTTACTGAAGAGAGGCTGGTAAGGAAAGCCCTGATGATATCTCCTGATAATTATCTTCATGTTAAAGAAAAATATGAGATCCGCCTGGATAAAATGATCGAATATGCAGATTCTGATGGCCATTGCAGATCTGTATATCTTCTTGATTATTTTGGTGAAGAATCAGACCGGTGCGGAATATGCGATGTTTGTCGGGAAAGGAATGAACTCTCCCTGAGCAAGTATGAATTTGATATTATTCTTGAGGAAATAAAAAGTGTTCTGAGTGAAAATAATCCAGATGCGGAAGAACTTGTGAAACTTGTTGATTACCCTGAAGACAGGGTTGTTAAAGTTATCCGATGGCTGCTCGACCATAATAAAATAGTCCCGGACGGTAGTCATAAGCTAAGCTGGAAGTCATAATCGCGTTTGAAACAAACTTAAGATAAAAAGGAGGAATCATTCGTTGACTCCTCCTTTTTTAATTTAACTCTTCAGTACTGCAATAATGAAGATTATTATTTATGAAATCATTATTTATCTATTATTTCAACCACCATGGAACTTCGTTGATCCCATCATATCCTCCAAATTGATCATCAACTGCCTGTTTATAATTATCAGGGTTGGTTATCAGTTCTTCTGTCGGGTACTTCCATCGTTTTGGATATACTGTTTTACTATCAGGATCCATACTGGTAGCCGGATCTAATGGGAAGAGAGGATACCCTGTGCGAAGAAAATCCTGATAATTCAACTGAGATGTAAAGAAATCCAGAAGCCATTTTTGTATCCATATCTGGTGTAAACGGTCCTCTTTGGTTCCGGCTGTTGCATAGGCGGCAGCGCCCGTAAAATAGTTATCAATATAATTTTGATCAATATTCATATTATGAACACCCGAAGCAGCAGATGGTAAGTTCATATAATACTGAAGCTGTGCCTTTACACCGTTCTCGTAGTACTCCTGAGCGTTCCCTGTAATCCAGCCTTCCTCTACAGCTTCAGCAAGAATGAAGCATTGCTCTGCATAGCTGTATATAAGCATAGGGTCGCCGGCCCTGAGTAATGTATAGCGTTTGTTTACCAATGAATACATGCCTGCCTGGTTATTCAGAGCGAGTTGAGTAGCAGATAATTCCGTAGGGGCACCTTCATAAGCATCAAAATCAGTTTCTGATTTGCCGGCGTCAATCTGGTACTGTGCAGGCTCTGCGAAATAGAACAATCTGCGATCCTGAAAATTTTTTAAAGCGTCAACCACCAGTTTAGAAACGCCAAGATATATCCTATCGCCTTCTCCGTTGTAAAAAGGATGAGATGCGTTTGGGTTGTCTGTATATACCAATTGAAAATTGTCGTCATTGCTGGTCATTAAATTATCAGCAGCCACGATTTCTGCAAAACGAGCTTTTTGTTCTGTAGTTGCTGTCTTGCTGATTGTCTGCAACACCTTTAATTGCATCGCATTACAAAGCTTACGCCATTTGGTAACATCTCCATTGTACATGATATCACAATCGCCAAAATCTGTTCCTTCTGCAAATTTTTGCTCCGCAGCTTTAAGATCAGCCAGTACTTCAACGAAAACATCAGCCTGTTTATCATATTTGGGTCGCGTTATGCCTTCTTCTGCCATTCCAGCCTCAGAATATGGGATATCGCCCATATTCAATGTCTCTGAAAAACCGGCAGAAGCCTTTAAATACAATGCCAGTCCTTCAAAAGAGGATTGGGACACGGATCCCTGTGCAAATTCAACCATTCGTTTGGTATTAGTTAACTCCTGAAGACCACCAAAGTCACCATATGGCCAGTAAGAATAATAATACTGGTAAGGATTAGGGTTTGTCTCAAGTCTGGCCACATGCTTACACCATAAGTTACCTGTGGAGAAATCAGTCGGATTAGGATTCCAGAATCTGTATGAATCTCTCAATACCTGAGTGGCTAACATTTCTGGTGAGACTGTAGTAGCTGAATTTGGGTCAGTATTTATTTTCTCAAAATTACTGCATGAACTTGCAATTGTAAGAGAAATAATCACAAAATATATATACTTTATCTTTTTCATATTTATGTCTGATTAAGGTTGATTAAAATGTAACTTTAATATTACACCCAAGATATCTTACAGAAGGGTCAGAGAAATCTTCAACACCTCCGTCAGGGTCTGAATACTTAAAATCCTTTGCCCACAACAGAACATTTTGTCCTATAAAGCTTACTGATGCAGCCTTAGCTATTCCATGCAACAAATCACTCGGAATATTGTATGTTAAGGAAACCTCACGCAGTTTGAAAAAAGTCTTTGAGTAAGTATCAGCAGGACTTCCATTACCTCCCCATGCGCTACTGCTGTGCAAATCAATTATATATTGTTCATAAGTTGAATATATATCATTGGCTGCATAAGTACGGGTGTCGCTGGTGATTTTACCATAAGCATCATAAGTTGCCGTTCCTGATACTACTTTTACACCTTTTCCAAGAAAGTTTTCAGAACCTGGTGTTGCAACATCCAGAGCCCTCTCCGGGGTAACAGAATTAGGATGTCCCCCTGACTGCCACATATAACTTTCAGTTCTTGTGTTCATCAGTCCTCCGGCTACACCATCAAAAGACAAAAACAAACTAAAAGCTTTGTATTTTATAGTAGTATGGAAACCCCAGACAAAATCCGGGTCGGTCCATCCAAAATTCGAATCATATTGACTGTACTGTAGTCTTCCTCCATCGAATATAAGTTCTCCTGTTGCCGGATCTTTTACTAAATCCCTGCTTACTAATGCATCAACACGATTTCCTACTTTAACCCATGGATTTTTATCTGAATAAACAGGGTCCAGTTTTGTATAGTAAGTTGCATAAGTAGACAAGTTTACACCCAAATCGAGTTGCCAGTCATTATTTTTAAGCGGAGTGCCATTGACTGTCAGTTCCCAGCCCCGACGAGATCTTTGTTCATTTGTATTAGTAACAGCACCGCTGTATCCTGAAGATGGCGACAGAGGTCCAGTTATGATCATGTCGTACATTCTTTTATCATAGTAGGAAAGATCGACCATTAATCGGTTTTTATATGCTACACCCTGAAATCCTACCTCAAATGTATTTGCAGCTGATGGAGTAAGACCTGCAGGATACAGGGAAGAAGGAGCAGAAGCCCCGTTTAAAGTATTCCAGATACCACTGTTAATCGAATAAACACTTCTGACATCATATATTCCCGGAGGTGTTTTTGATACTGTCCAGGAACTTCTGAGCTTCAATAAATCAAGCCAGTTTTTTGTTCCCGGCATAAGTTCAGAAATCACAAAACTCGATGCAATAGAAGGATAAAAGTAAGATTTGGTATCAGTTGGCAAAGTTGAACTCCAGTCATTACGTCCAGTTGCCTCAAGATATATCAGTTTATTCCATGAAACAGAGAAACGGCCATACAAAGAATTTACCATCTGGCCAAGTGTACTTTGGCCTACATAAGCCGGATCTACAGATGCTGCAAGTGAGTAAAAAGCAGGAACAGAAATGCCACCTACTGTATTAGCATTCAAATTGTCATCCCGTTTGTAGAATATTGTACCTCCCGCAAGATATTCTATATTCAATCTATTAAATGATTTGTCACCAGTTAGCAGCAGGTCATTATTAATACTGAATCCTTGTGTCTGACCTATATTATAACCCCCTGTCATATAGCCATTCCATGTATACTGATTTCCCGGAACCCCAGTATTACCGGTATATAAATAAGAGCCCCAGGCAGTCCTTAGTTCCCCTTTATCTGTATAAAAATCAAGACCTGAACGGACACTTGCTTTTAACCAATCAGTCACTTGATAACTCATTGATACATCGGCATTAAATATATCACGTGAAATCTGATTCGTTTTTTCATAACGATCAAAGTAGGGATTATTCATACTTGCATTACTATTATAAGTATAATTTTGGGTCTGGTCTTTTATTAGCCAGTAATTATTCTTGTAATCACTAAGTCTGAAATCAGCACTTGACCAGATAAGCAAAGAGTACATTGGATCATAAGAGGTATAGCCATTTGACCCCAGGTTGGGCGATGTTTTTTTAGAATAAGCTACATTTGAACTCAGTTTGAACTTATCTGCAGTTATATCTCCGCCAAGAGTGTAGGTATATTTATCCAGTACAGAATTAGGATACTGTCCTTTATTCTGTGTCCAGTTGAACGAACTTCTTAGTGAGGCATTCTTACTTTTATATCCAAAATTTACGTTATTATTTGTTACATACCCTGGCACTAAAAAATCCCTGAAGTTGTTTTTCCCGATTGGCAGATATGGGTAATCTCTGTAATCCTTCAAAAATGGATCCCATTGATTACGAATAGTTCCATCCATAACTGTTCCCCATGAACTCGTGGAATTCACATCATATGTATTGTTGTCACCTCGACCATAGACACTCTGTTTCTTAGGGATGGCTAAAAAACCCGCAGCGAACATTGTATTTGTTGTAAAATCCACAGTCATTCCCGATATATTACTGCTTCCATTTTTAGTTGTAATTAAAATTGCACCATTTGCCCCACGATAGCCATAAAGTGCTGATGCGGTTGCTCCTTTCAATACACTCATTGATTCTATGTCTTCTGAGGAAATATCACCAATAGTCTTATTTGCGTAAGCTACACCATCAATTACAATAAGAGGATCTTCACCCCGGATTGTAAGTACCGGTGCAGTACCAAAATCAGTCGAGTTAGTAACCAATAGCCCTGCTACTTTACCAGTAAGTGATGTAGAAGCATCAACTCCCGATACCTTTTGCAGGCTCTCACCGGAGACTTTTTGAACCGAATAGCCAAGTTCCTTCTCTTCCCTTTTAATTCCCAGAGCGGTAACTACAACTTCACTCAGTCCGATTAGTTCATCTGCCATTACAACATCAATAACATTCGATGAACCAATAATTATTTCCTGTGGTTTCATGCCTATAAAGGAGAAAGTAAGACTCTTCGAACCTGGAGGAACTTCAATTGTATATTTACCGGTAACATCAGTTAGTGCTCCGATAGTAGTTCCGGTGATAACAACATTCGCACCGACAATTGGATCTCCCTTTTTGTCAGTAACATTCCCGGTTATTCTCAATTGTTGCATTTCCGGACTGGGAATTGCTAAATCGGATGGAGTGAGTATTACCTGTTTATCATAAACGACAAATTTCACCTTGTCATCAAAAATATTACTTAAAATATCTTTAATAGGTTCTTTCTGAGCATCAACGTTCACTTTTCTTTCAACGTCGATCAGCTTAGGACTGTACAGGAAAAAAAACTCGCTCTGATTTTCAATATCTTTCAGCACTTCTGATACTTTAACATCTTCAAGCTTAAGAGTAAGCTTTGTCATTTGTGAATATGTTTCAGTTGCCCAGAGTTGAGAAATTGTCAGGAGAGATAAGAATAGGGTTAGTTTCATGACTCTGATTGTTTTTATTGAAAAGAATCCCCAAAGATTCCTTCCACAATAATCTCGAAATTTTTTCATAGATTTGAATGGATTAAGGTTATTAAAGTTTTTTCTGAAAAACGAGTACTTAGTCTGGCGGGATTGTGGGCAAACACTTTCCCGCTTTTTTTGTGTTCAGGATTTTTTCATAAGCATATCATTTTATAAATTAGGATTATATTTTGGTCTTTTTCAATTTATTCCTGTAAGTTAAAACTACCTTTCTCCTTTCAAATGTTCCATCACTTATTTCGTGTCGATCTGAAATGGAATAATGTATCGGCGACATCAGTGCCATCAGTTCCAATACCTGGGGCAGCGTTTCATGCACGAAAGTAGCAGTATAAGTAAGTTCGAGTAATTCATGATCTTTTATTTGAATATCAACATTAAACCACCTGTTGAGTTTTTTGACAACGTCACCCATAGGTTCGGCATAAAAGACAAGCTTACCTTCTTTCCATGAAAAATTTCTGTCGTCATCAATAGTCCGGGTTTCAATTTTATTGTTTCCTTTCTGAAAGATAGCCATGTCAGTCGGTTTCATATCTATGAGGGGAGTTACTTTCCCATCAGCCTCTTCGCACTGCAATTTAACACTACCTTCTATCAGTGAAGTTTCAATTTTGTCCTCATCAGGATAAGCCATGACGTTAAAAACGGTCCCAAGAGCTTTAATCTCAATTCCTCCTGCTTTTACAATAAAAGGTACATTTGGATTATGAGCCACTTCAAAATATCCTTCACCAATGAGTTCAACAGTACGTTCCTTGCTTTGGAAAACGGCAGGATATTTTAACGAACTGCTATGATTAAGCCAGACATTTGAACCGTCGGGCAGGGTAACCTTTGTAATTGCATCAACTGAGGAGAGGACCTCATTATATGCCTGATTTACATAACTCTGACCACTTTTGACCGATTGATACTTATAGGACATGTACAGGCTAAAGCATAAGACAGGTACTAAAAGAAATGCAGCTACTCTGGTAAGTATTTTTATGTAATGCTCTCTTTTTCTGAATTTCGTGAGATTTTGACCCGTTTTCTCCAGAAGTTCTTTTGATCGCGTCAGATTGACTTTGTGGTGTATCTTATCAAGAATCAGATCAAAGTCTGTCTTTATATTATTGTCATCTTCAGTTAATTCTTCCCACATCTCAGAAAAAAGAACTTTGCCCTGAGAATTACAGGAAGATTTCTCAAACCATTCCAACACAGCGCTCAGCTCTTCCTCTGTGCAGGCATTTTTAAAATACTTCTCTAAAAGTTCTTTGTTCATTTCTCAATTTATAATGGGTAGAAAGCACTTCCGTCAGATGACCGGAAGTGCTTCTTCACCCTAACTAACTAACCAAATTCCGATTTTAAAACTAAGCCTGTCTTTAACTTTATATCTTAAAAAGATTGTACTTGTTATAATAAATAAATTACTTGTATACCCAGTTAGACGTAACAGATTACCGTTACCACTACTCAAAAGATGAAATTGTTGTTAAATATTTTAATTTCACTGGAAATCAGTACTATACAAAAAGATACCATATAAGAATGGCAACAATTGAGTAATTACCCAATTTTTCACGGATGGTTTTAAGAGCACGTGACATATGATTTTCTATAGTATTAACAGAAATATTTAGTCGCCCGGCAATTTCCTGATATTTAAGTCCTTCTTTTTTGTGCAGCAAGTAGACCTCTCTCTGACGATCAGGAAGCTGGTTAATAATATCGTCAAGCTTTTTTGTTAATTCATTATATTCAATTTCTACATCGACCGGTTCCTGGTTCAGATCCTGTATAGACTTCAAATATTCAATAAACTGAGATTCAAGAGCTTTCTTGCGGATTATTGAAATTGAGGAATTATAAGCAATTGTAAAAACATAATATTTGATTGAAGAGTCCTTCTCAATTTTGTGTCGATTCTCCCATAAATGCAGGAAAACATCCTGAACAATGTTTTCAGATTCTTCCTCTGATTTAAGAATTGAAAAGGCAAATTTATAAAGCCGTTTACTATACTTCTTATAAAGCATGTCAAAAGCAAACATGTTGTCTGCTTTAGTTTCCTGCATCAGTCTTTCGTCGCTGTTCAGAATAGATTCTTCCATATCCGTGTCAAATTTCCAGCGAGAATTATTATATCCTCTCAAAGGTCAGAACCAACATAAGTTTATCTGACCAGTTGTGTAAATCAATTATAAATGACAGACGCCGGTCTGTCTTCAGTTGTGGTCCCAAATTGTTTATTTGGCAAAGGCCCCATCACGATCTCTAAAATTCCCCCCTGCATAATGTCTTTGTAAGTTATATACGAATGGGTGTATGGTTTTTCATTCAGTTTTACCGATTGAATATAGATGTTATTTTCATTATTATTCGAAGCTTTCAGAACGAATTTCTTGTTGTCGGGCAATTTTATCGTTATTGTGTCGAAAAGAGGGCTGCCTAAAACAAAAGTTCCGCTGGCCGGATTAACCGGATAAAACCCAATTGAAGAAAATATATACCATGCTGACATTTGACCACAGTCTTCATTACCACATAAGCCATCCGGCTTGTCGGTGTATAGTGTTCGCTGGATATAACGGTTTCTTTCGGCCGTTTTCCATTGCTGACCAGCATAAGCATAAAGATAGCTTATGTGGTGACTTGGTTCGTTGCCATGTGCATACTGACCTATTAAACCTGATATATCGGATGATGCGTTTTTACCCAGGTCCCCTGTTACCACAAACAGGCTATCAAGTTTGGTCAGGAATGGCTGGTCACCTCCAAAAAGCTTTATTAAACCTTCTACATCCTGAGGTACCAGCCAGGTGTACTGCCAGGCATTGCCTTCCGTATAATCGCCCCATTCATGAATTGATTGAAAAGGGCTGAACGGTTCGCGGAAGTCGCCATTGTCCAGTTTGGCTCTCATAAACTGTCTTATTGGATCAAAGTATTTTGAGTACAAAGCAGCACGTTTTGAGTAATAATCATAATCTGCCGTTTTGCCCAGTTTTTTTGCCACCTGTGCAATACACCAGTCAGAGATGCAATATTCAAGTGCTTTGGAAACTGATTCCTTTTCTTTATCAGCAGGTATAAATCCTTTTTCCTTTATAAATTTCATACCATAGTCGTCACGTGTGGAAGACGCCTTCATAGCTTCAAAGGCAAGGTTTATATCAAACCCTCTGAATCCTTTGAAATACGCGTCAGCAATAACAGGAATAGCGCTATACCCAGGCATACAATCAGTTTCATTTCCCATTAAGTGCCAGATGGGTAGTTTCCCCTGTTGCTTGTATATGTTTAGCATAGAGTTCACCATATCGTTCACCCTTTCAGGCTGAATAAGAGTAAACAGAGGTTGTTCGGCTCTGTAGGTATCCCACAATGAGAAAACAGAATAATTGGTGAATCCGGGATTGGTATATACCTGCTTGTCTGTCCCGCGGTAATCGCCGTTGTTATCATCAAAAAGTACCGGGTGAGTATAGGCATGATACAACGCTGTGTAAAATGTTCGCAAATCGTTTTCATTTTTCCCGGTAGCAATTATTTTCCCTAATTCCTTATTCCACAGATTGTTGGCATCCGAGACTACTTTTTCGAAATTCCACCCGGGAACTTCTGCATCGATATTTGCAAGAGCATTTTTTTCACTTACAGGCGAAATTCCTACTTTAAGTATTATAATGGTGTCTTTTATGGTCGAAAAGTTAAATATACCTACCACCTTTTCACTTTTTATGGAATCGCCGGTAACAAATTTGCTATCATCAAAAAATTGGGATGAGCCGACTGGTTTTGAAAGCCTGATGGCATAGTATAGTCGCTGGTCTTTCGCCCAACCTGTGGAAAACCGATAGCCTGTGAAGGTCTGAGAGTCTACTCTTTTAAGAAAGCCTTCTGTCGGTTTATCCCATCCAATGCCGTCGGTAAGGTTTATGGCAATATGAGCCTGTTCTGTTTCAGGAAACGTGTATTTATGGACAGCCACCCTTTCTGTTGCCGATAATTCTACATGAATATTATATCTGGTCAGATTAACGGAATAATATCCGGCTTTCGCAATTTCGTCATTATGAGTATATTTTGATGCATATCCTGCAAGTGGATCTTCAATTGTACCGGGAGAAGTTTTCAGTTCTCCGGTATAGGGAGTAATCAATACATCACCTAATTCCCCGATACCTGTTCCGCTCAGATGAAGTTGCGAGAAACCGGTCACGATGCTGTCGGAATAATGATATCCGGAACACCAGTCCCATCCTTTACTATAATTGGTAGGTCCCGCCTGAACTCCTCCGAAAGGGACATGAGCTCCGAGGAATACGTGGCCATGACCGCCTGTGCCAATGAATGGATCGACATATCTGGTAAAATCAGTATTTGAAACAGGACCTGATTTGTTGTTTGCACAGGAACAGATAAGCAGGAAGCCTGCAATTAGAAAATATTTGTACATTATTGACAATAGTATTTATTTGGCAGCAATAAAAGTACAAATATTCCGATTTTTTATTTAACCTTCCTAATTTAGATTACTTTTTCAAGAACGGAAGGATGCTCATTTGCTATTTTTAGGATTAATTCACCAAAAATAGTATTTGCCCATGCAAACCAGCTACGGGTAAATTTCTCCGGGTTGTCCTTATTAAATGATTCATGCATAAAACCGGTTCCTGCATGCGTTCTTTTGAGGGTTTGAAGACAAGTTTCAATCTCTTTTTCATCTTTTGAAGTAAGAGCCTGTACAATGATACTGAGAGGCCAAATCATGTTTTCTCCAACATGAGGTCCTCCAATTCCTGCTCCCGCTTTTCCTTTGAAAAACCATGGATTATCTTCAGAAAGAACAAATTTCCGGGTGTTTTTATACATAGGATCGGAATCGGGAATACAATCAAGGTAGGGAAGTGATAATAACCCAGGCACATTAGCATCATCCATAAACAGTTGGTTTCCAAAGCCATCTGCTTCATATGCCAGAATATTTCCATATTTCAGATGATTGGCAACAGCATATTCTTTCAGAGCTTTTTCTACTTCGGAAGCAAGTATCAGGCATTCATCAGCCAGGCCCTGCTCGTGACTGATCTTTGAAAACATTTCAGCCATTTGTCTTAACGATACTACAGCGAAATAATTCGAAGGAATTAAAAACGGAAAGATTGTAGCGTCGTCAGAAGGCCGGAAGGAGGAACATATCAGTCCCACAGGTCTGACAGGGTTTCCATAACCATTTCCGGGAAGAGTGTCTGTTGCAGTCTCGGTTTTTCGTTCAAAATGGTAAGGACCTTTACCTTGTTTCCGTTGTTGTTGTTTAAAAGTTGTTAAAACCGACTTTAAAGCTTCTCCATAAGTTGGTGTGAAAAACGAAGTATCACCGGTTATCTTAAAGAAATTATAAGCTAAACGGACAGGATAACACAGTGAGTCAACTTCCCATTTTCGTTCATGAAGCTCAGGTTTCATATCGGTATTATCGCTTTCCCATTCACTTCCTGTAGCTTCCTTATTAAAAGCATTTGCATATGGATCAATTTTAATACATTTTCCTTGCCTGTTGATTACTCCCAATATAAGTTGGTATAAATTTGTATCTTCCTTAATAAAAGGCAGATATGGCCAAACCTGGGCAGTGGAATCTCTGAGCCACATGGCATTTATGTCGCCGGTAATTACGAATGTATCAGGTACACCATCGGTTATCTGAAAATCAACTGTGGTATCCAGGGTATTTGGAAAACAGTTTTCAAACATCCATGCTATTTCCGGATCTTTTATCTGTTTCATGGTTTTCACAATTACATCTTCGATCGCCTTGCTCGTGAATCTTCTTTGTTCAACCGGTGGCCTTTGTGATACAAATTCAGTGGGGGAAAGAATGGCTTTTGTTGCAGTTGAATAAGCAAGCATGCCAGCAGATAAAATTCCGGTTCGTTCAATAAATTTTCTTCTGGTTAACATATTAAAAAGTAATTTAATTATTACAGGTGACACAATAGAGCTACTTTGCCGGATTGCTTACTTTGTCAACAAGGTATACTATTGATTTATAAGATATCCCGCTATGCATACTCAACCCAATCTCACAGGTCCGGCTGGTTGAAAAACCCTCTTTAACAGCATCTGGAAGCTGATTTCTTAAATTTGCCAGGCCATGCGCATTAAGTTCAGGATATGTAAACCCACGATCGCCGGCAAAACCGCAACAGTTTGTATCAGGAGTTATTACTTCCCTGGCACACAATTTTGCCAGGCCCATCAGTTTGTCATCCAGCTCCATCTTCTTCATACTGCAAACCGGGAATACCGTAATTACTTCATCCACAGGTGTTATAATCAAATAGGGAAGGAGCAGGTCCGTTATGAATTCTACAGGCTCATAAAGCTTCAGACCCGACTTCATATTTTCTTTCATGGTATACAGACAGGGACTCATATCGCAAAGGACAGGATATTCTCCATTTCTGCTGGCTTTAAGAAGCTCTGCTTCGAGCTCATCTGATTTTTTCCTGCCGGCTTCGATATAACCTTTGCTTGAAAATGCCATACCGCAACAAAGATTATTCAGATTATCGGGATAAATCACTTCATAACCTCCTTTGTTCAACAGCCCGACCATTTTATCCGTTAGCTGCAGCTCATTATTGTGGTCATGCGATACACCCATCGACCGGTTAATACATGAAGGAAAATATACAACTTTGCGTGAATGGGATGAAATTACTGTACTATTTTGCCTGATCGCTGAAGCGCCTTTGGGCATAAAAGGGTTCCATAATGGAATTCTGTTCCCTGACAATCTTCGTATACCTCCTGAAACACTTTGCATAATCCTGGTTCCAAGTACAATATGTAGAAAGTTGACTAATGAAAGTCCTTGTCTCGCTGCAGAAGTCACAAAGCCCATATGCATGGCAATCCATTCTGCCATCCTGGTTCTGCCTGCAATATTTTCTGAGCGGAGGTTTTTTATAAGCTTTCCGGTATCAATGTTAACAGGGCAGCTTATGGCACAAAGCCCGTCAGTGGCGCAAGTCTCATTGCCTGAATATGAAAATGACTTTAACAATGATGCAGCTATATGTGGCTCGTGTCCACTTCTT
>WSSedB1CaDRAFT_10000763_pt1 | contig 13199 bp, 4 predicted proteins | sample WetSurSB1Cattail_FD_9460 | JGI IMG/M metagenome (IMG submission 9460)
TCCTCTCGACGCGCCGGACGCAAGACTGGCTCCACCAACTCCCACTGTTCGTCTGTCAGTTCCCAACGACCTGCCATGCTTGTCCGCAGAGACACCTTGAGCAACCATAGTTTCGCAGAATCCAGAGCCGGAAACGTTTATGAGATGGGTTCTAGGGTCTTCAGCGTTTCTAGCCCGGACCGGATGCATAACACAGACAGATAAATCCACAAACTGTGAATGACAAAGAGTCTTCGATCGTATTTTAAGCTCCATTGCCGTGCTGAAGATGCTCGTGTGTCTTGAGTTAAATGAAAATGAACGAGGTGCGACAGTAACGAATGCGAAGACTCATTGAACGCTATCGTTTGCCGGAATCCTTTGGGAAGATCGATTATCCAAGGTCGGCTACTGGCAAGACTGGCTTCTTCTCTTTTGAAGGGGACATTACATGCTTTGGAACTTGCTCTGCGGTTCAGGTAGCGACATTTCCTGGGAACACTCTGCCTATAGTGCGCCTACAGGCTGGTCGTAATTCGACCGTGCTGCATCTTCCCTTTGATCCAGACGAGGTGGTCGATAACCTACTGCTCGAGAGATATTCCAATGACGATCAACGTGCCAGATTGAAAACCGTCGCCCGAGATCTCTACTATGCGTTGCGGCCTTGGCTGTCCGTGCGTGTCAGGGAGCACTTGCAGAGAGTTTACTTGCAAGGGTGGAAGAGGATTCGCTTTCCGAATTGGCCGATAGACTGCACCGTTGAACGGTTGCTGGAGCGTCTGCTGATTTTGACGATGCAGGAGCAGGGCTTGCAGCGAGTTCCATTCATCTGGTTTTGGCCCGAGGGAGCTGATAGTTGTGCCATTGTCACCCATGATGTCGAAACGAAAGCAGGAAGAGACTTCTGCTCTCGATTGATGACGATCGATGAGCAGTGGAGTATTCGATCTTCATTCCAGGTAATTCCTGAAGAACGTTACGACGTTCCGGAAGAGTTTCTCGATGAGATTAGAGATCGTGGTTTCGAAGTGAATGTTCATGACCTGAACCACGATGGAAGGTTGTTTTGGGATAGACGGCGCTTCTCTGACCGAGCGTCACGGATCAATCGGTATGGCCAAAAATTCCAGGCTACCGGATTTCGATCAGGGGCCATGTATCGGAATCAGGATTGGTGCCGGGACCTTCATTTCGAATACGACATGTCCGTTCCCAATGCTGCACACTTGGAGCCTCAGAACGGCGGGTGTTGCACGGTCATGCCGTACTTCAATGGCAACCTGCTTGAACTGCCTCTTACCGTTAGCCAGGACTATGCTCTGTTTCACCTGCTCAATACGCGCTCGATGGATCTGTGGGAGGAGCAGCTAGCCGCGATCCGCCGAGAAAATGGCCTGATCAGTATCCTGGTGCATCCGGACTATGTCATGGAGAAGCGCGAAGAGGATATCTATCAGCAATTGTTGAGCCGTATTGCCGACCTGCGCGATCATCACAATGTTTGGACTGCAACACCAGGAGAGGTCAACACTTGGTGGCGCATTAGAAACGGTCTCACGCTCGTCCAAGAAGAATCAGGCTGGAGAATTGAAGGGCAGGGGAGAGACCGCGCTCGCCTGGCGTATGCGATGCTTGACGGAAATCGAATTACCTATCGCGTCGAAGGCGGGAATATTGATCCGAGTCAGGTTGCCTCGGATATAGAAACTGGCGTCACCACTTGCGCAAAGGAAGGAGTAAGAGTGGCGACTCTTACAGAAGAGGTGGCCGTCGAACGGCCCCAGAAGGCACGGAAAGCAGGAGGAGGGATGAATATTTGCATGGTTACTCACTCCTTCTACGATACCGATAATCGTGTTATGCGTTATGCCGAGACTTTATCTGCGCGAGGCAATCATGTAGACGTGATCTCTCTTCGACTCTTCGACGACGAGCCAAACGTAGTGTTGAATGGGGTTAACGTTATCAAGATTCAGACCCGGGATCGGGATGTAAAAAGCAGACGGGGCCATCTATTTCCCGTTCTCAAATTCCTTCTACGGGCATCATGGATTCTTGCAAAGCGCCACGGGAAGTCAGCCTATGACGTCGTGCACGTGCATTCAGTGCCCGATTTCATGGTGTTTGCCGCATGGCTGCCGAAGCTGACTGGAGCGAAAGTAATACTCGATATTCACGATATTCTTCCTGAACTGTATGCCAGCAAGTTTGGGGTCGCTCGCAATTCAATCATCTTCAAGGTGTTGTTGGCAGTAGAGCGAGTATCGGCGCTTATGGCGGATCATGTAATCATCGCTAACGATATTTGGCGGGAGCGGTTGTTGGCGCGCTCAGTCCCAGAAGACAAATGCACTTGTATACTCAACTTTCCTAATAGGAAAATCTTTCATAAGAGTGGAATACAGAGGAGGGACGGTAAGTTCTTGATCCTGTATCCAGGGACCTTGAATCATCACCAGGGACTGGATATTGCTTTACGTGCGTTTGCCAAGATTGCAAAGCAGGTCCCGCAGGCCGAGTTCCATATCTATGGCCGCGGGCCAGATAGGGAAAAGCTAATCGAACAGGCTGAAGAGCTACACCTGGGACACCAATTTGTGTTGCACGACGTTTTGCCGCTGCGGCAGATTGCTGGCGTGATGGAGACGGCAGATCTAGGGATCGTTCCTAAACGTGGTGATACCTTTGGCGATGAAGCGTTCAGTACCAAAACTCTGGAATTCATGTCGCTTGGTGTTCCGATCATTGTTGCGGCCACTACGATTGATAAGTACTATTTCAATGACTCGCTTGTTCGTTTCTTCCGCTGCGGAGACGAGGACGATCTTTCCAAGGCGATGCTGGAACTTATCTCGAATCCCGAACTGCGTCGCAGACTTGTTCAGAATGGGCTTGAATTTGCGATGCAGAACGACTGGGAACACAACGAATACAGGTACTTAGATATTTTGGATTCTCTTTCGACTAAGCGCGCCTGAGACAGGAAGTCACGGTATTGATGAGGATCGCAGATCTCTAACTGAATGAATAACTGTTTGGATCATCTTCAGGGCTATTGGGTATAGGTCTTAGTTGAAGCAACCTGCAGGCCCAAGAGGGCTAATTGAGTGAAACGAGTTCCTAATCAAGGTCTACAAAACGTTCGCACTGACTTACCGCTCGATCGGGGACCACAGGAGATGATCGAGAAGCGGGTGACCGAGGCACCGGATTCCCCAGCCATCGTGATGGACGGCGTGCAGATCAGCTACAGCGAGTTGAATGAGCGGGCAAATCGCCTGGCCCATTTCCTGCGCACCGAAGGGGCCGCCCCGGGACGGATTGTCGGCGTCTTATTGGACAGGTCCGTTGAGATGATAGTTTGCCTTCTCGGCATTCTCAAGGCGGGCGCCGTCTATCTGCCGCTCGATCCCAAGTTCCCGAAGGATCGTCTTGCTTTCATGCTGAGCGATGCCGAAGTGTCAATCCTGCTCACACAGGCGGCGCTCCAGTCAGACCTACCTCCCTCGCAGGGAAGGGTCTTCGTTGTTGAGGATCTCGCGAAGACGCTCACCGGATTCTCTTCCTCAAATCCTGTATCGGTAAACTCCCCAGGCGACGTAGCTTACGTCATCTACACTTCCGGTTCGACGGGCAAGCCTAAGGGCGTAATGGTGCCTCGGCGGGCGCTCGTCAATTTCCTGTTTTCTATGGCTGAGCAACCCGGGATGCGCGAGACAGATGTTCTGCTCGCGGTCACCACAATCTCTTTTGATATTTCGTTGCTCGAGATGCTTCTGCCGCTAGTCTCCGGTGCGCAAATCGTCCTTGCCACGCGCTCTCAGGCCGCGGATCCATTCGAACTGCGCAAGCTGCTCGATGAGCAGCACATCACCGTCATGCAGGCCACACCCACCACTTGGCGTCTGTTGCTTGAAAGCGGCTGGGAAGGGAAGTCCGACCTGAAGATTCTTTGCGGCGGCGAAGCGCTAACCCAGGACGTTGCTGAGCGTCTGCTGCCGCGCTGCGCCGAATTGTGGAACATGTATGGTCCCACCGAGACGACCATTTGGTCCTCGATTCAGCACTTGGTCTCCGATCAGAACATCACCCTTGGCCTACCCATCGCAAACACGCAGCTTGTCGTTGTGGACGAACACATGCAGCCAGTTCCTCCCGGCGGCACTGGTGAGCTTCTTATTGGCGGCATTGGCTTGGCACTGGGTTACCTTAAGCGCGAGGAACTGTCTGCGCAGAAGTTTATCCCTGACTCGATTGGGGGAGCTGATGGCACGAGGCTCTATCGTACCGGGGATGAAGTCCGATTTCGCGCCGACGGAGCCCTCGAGTTCATCGGTCGCCTTGACCATCAGATCAAGCTGAATGGCTTTCGCATCGAACTGGGCGAGATCGAGACCGCTCTCTCTCGCATCGAAGGCATTCGCCAGTCCGTGGTGATCCTGCGTGAGGACACGCCCGGCGACAAGCGCTTAGTCGGCTACTTCACTGGAAATCAGAACCTCGACACGCAGGCGATGCTGGCGGCGCTCCGTACCTCTCTGCCGGAGTACATGCTTCCTTCTGCCTGCGTCTGGATGGCCGAGTTTCCTCAGACTCCGAATAACAAGCTCGACCGCAAGGCGCTTCCTGCTCCGGCGCGCAAGCGCCCGCTGCTCGCACAGCAGTACGTTGCTCCTTCCACTGAGTTCGAAAAACAACTCGCAGGTGTGTGGCAGGAACTCCTGAAGGTTGATGCCATAGGCATTGATGACAGCTTCTTCGATCTCGGGGGCAACTCTATTGCAGTTTTCCGCATGGTCAGTGCTTGCGGTAGTCGACTCGGCCGCGAAATTCCTCCCGTCAAGGTATTTCAATATCCCACCATCGCACAGCTAAGCCATTTCCTCGATGGTGGCGAGAGTGACGTGTCGCTTGTCTCAGATGCGGAGACGCGAGTCGCTCGTCTACGCGGGCACGGCAGCGACGAGTTAGACCGTGAAGCCGTCGCAATCGTCGGCATGACAGGTCGCTTTCCCGGCGCCGATGATCTGGAGCAGCTCTGGCGCAACTTGTGCGAGGGCAGGGAATCGATCTCTTTCTTTACGCCGGAGGAACTCGGCCCCGGCGTTGACGAGCGCTTGCGCAACGCTCCCGATTACGTGCGCGCCCGCGGCATCATTGAAGGTGCGGAGCTGTTTGACGCCGGGTTCTTCGGAATCAGCCCATTAGAAGCCAAGGTCACCGACCCCCAGCAGCGTGTTTTTCTAGAGCTGGCCTATAACGCCTTCGAAAGCGCAGGCTGCGATCCCGCCCGCTACAAGGGACTCATTGGCGTCTATGCAGGAATTGGCGACAACCACTACTACACCACCAATCTGCTCACCCATCCGAATCTGCTCGCACGCGCTGGAAGGCTGGCCGTCGAGTACGGCAACGAAAAGGACTATATTGCACTGCGGACCGCCTACCTGCTCGATCTACGTGGTCCCGCCGTCAGTCTAAACACTGCTTGCTCTACCACTTTGTTGGCCGTCGATCTGGCCTATCGTGCGTTGCTCAGCTACGAGTGCGACATGGCGCTAGCCGGCGGCATTGATATCTGCGTCCCTCAAAAAAGTGGTTTCGTCTACACCGAGGGTGGAACCTTCGCCAGCGATGGGCATTGCCGCCCATTCGATGCTGATGCGTCCGGCACCATGTTCTGCGACGGCGCCGGCGTCGTCGTCCTTAAGCGTCTCTCCGACGCCTTACGGGACGGCGACACCATATTTGCAGTGATCGAAGGCTCGGGCAAGAATAACAACGGCTCGCGCCCTGCGTCTTTCTTGGCGCCAAGCGTTGAAGGCCAGGCAGAGGCCATCGCCATGGCACAGGCTGTTGCAGGGATCAATGTCGAAGAGATTGGGTATATCGAGGCGCATGGAACTGGCACGCCGGTTGGCGACCCTATTGAGATCCAGGCGCTCACCAGTGTCTTCCGTCGCAAGACGCAGAAAAAGCAGTTTTGCTTCATAGGCTCCCTTAAGGGCAACATTGGTCATCCGACCAATGCCGCTGGCGTCGCAGGCCTCATCAAGGCTGCCCTCGTGCTGCACAGGGAACAGATTCCTGCCACCATTCACTACAAGAATCCCAATCCGCGCATCAACTTTGCTGACAGTCCGTTCATTGTCGCCGATCGTCTTATCCCGTTCCCGCGCACTGAGCGCCCCCGTCACACCGCTGTCAGTTCGTTCGGTTTCGGCGGCACCAATGTGCATGTCATTCTCGGCGAGGCTCCCCCGCCGCCGAGTCCCCGCGACGCGCGCCCTCTGCAACTCTTGCCCATCTCGGCCCGCACTGCTCCTGCGCTCGATGCCCTTGGTGCTTCGTTTGCTCGTCATTTTCAATCCGCCCCTGAGGACACTCTCGCCGACGCGGCCTTCACACTGCAGACGGGCCGCAGGCAGATGGCCATGCGACGCTTCGTGGTCGCCGGCAGCACCATTGAAGCAGCCCAACTTCTTCTGCAACCCGACCCCCGTCGGGGTACTACCATGCGCTGTGAGAGGCGCGATCCCCCTGTTGTTTTTCTCTTTGGCGGTCAGGGAACCCAGTACGTCAACATGGGGCAGAATCTCTACGCTGGGGAGCCTCTGTTCCGCGCTGTCGTCGACGATTGTTGCGAGATCCTCAAGCCCCATCTTGGCTGCGACCTGCGCGAACTCTTGTATCCCAAATCTGGCGACGACGAGACAGCGCAAATCTCATTGCAGGATACGTTCTTCACCCAGCCATCGCTCTTTGTAATCGAGTATGCGCTCGCACGCTTCTGGGAATCGCTCGGCATCCGCCCTGTCGTCATGGTCGGCCATAGCATCGGTGAGTTTGTCGCTGCCACGCTGGCGAGTGTCTGGGATCTCGAAGATGTGCTGCGCATCGTAGCTCTGCGTGGGCGCCTCATGCAGGACCTGCCTCGCGGATCCATGATGGCCGTGCGCGCCGCTGCCGAAACCGTAGCCGGCATGCTTCCGTCCGGAGTGCAGATCGCCTCCAACAATGCGCCCAAGCTTTGCGTTGTTTCAGGTTCTGACGCCAACGTGCAATCGCTGCGCACGCAGCTCGAGGCGGACAACATCGTCTGCCGTCCCCTGTACACCTCGCACGCCTTCCATTCGGCGATGATGGACCCCATGGTTGAACCACTGCGCGACGAGATTGCCAAGGTCCATCTGCGTGCACCGGTTCGTCCATTCATCTCTACCGTAACGGGCCAGCTGATTACCGAAGCCGAGGCAACCAGTCCTGAGTACTGGGCGCGTCAGGCGCGCGCAACTGTGGAGTTTTCGAAAGCAGCCCTCAAGCTCAAGGAACTCGGTTATGACCTGTTCCTCGAGTGCGGCCCCCGCTCCACTCTGTGCTCACTCGTGCGCCAGCACTACGCCATCACTGAGTCTTGCGTCGCCATCCCGACCTTGTCCGATACCCACGAGGACAACCAGGAATGGGCTTCTGTACTCTTTGCCATAGGCTCCCTTTGGGGCAACGGCGTTACCGTGGACTGGGACGCCTTCTACGCCAATGAAGATCGCCGGCGCATTCCGCTACCCGTGTATCCGTTCGAGAGACAGCGGTACTGGATTGATCCTGCAGAGGATTCGCCTGCTGCGTCCGTGCTCCTGCCTTCTCCTGCGCCCGAGTCCCAGGCGCAAGCGGCAGTCATCAGTCAGGTGACACAATCTGCAGCGGCTGCCTCTCGTAAGGAACACCTCAGCGCGCGGCTGATTGATCTCATTGCGCAGATTTCGGGTCATGAGGCTAACCAACTCTCTGCTTCGACGCTTTTCATCGAGCAGGGTTTCGATTCCTTATCGCTCGCCCAGGTCTCCGTCGAAATCGAAAGCGAGTTCGGCATCAAGATTGGCTTTAGCAAGTTGATGAATCAGTTCCCAACCGTTGAAATGGTGGCGGCGCACCTCGACGCGACGCTGCCGCCTGAGGTCTTCTCGTCTGCCTCTTCGGCTCCGGTCGTTTCCGCGCCGCGTCCCGCGCAAACTCCGGTGCCACTTGCTCCGACCGGAGTAGTTGACCCCACCGTGCAGGCACTCATCTCTGCCGTGGCCGAGCAAGGTAGAATCCTCACCTCCATACAAGAATCCTTGGCAAAGCTGACCAAAGGAGCAAACCCGGCTGAGCCTCGTGTCTTGTCTGAAGCCGTGCCCATACCGCCGGTTAAGGCTGTCACGACCTTGGCGCAGCGGGGCATCTTCTACTCGTCAAGCATCTCGGAGAATTTGTCGGCCTCCTACAACGAGTCCATCACGCTTGAAATTTCCGGGCAGATCGACGTACCGCACATCCGCCGTGCACTCGAGAGACTCGTCGAGCGGCACGATGCACTGCGCGCTACCGTCGATCCGTCCGGCGCTGAGATGCAAATTTCGAACGGGTTCCAGCTCGATGTGCCGGTGCAAGATTTATCTACCGTGGGTGCGCGGGAGGAACGCGAGCGGCGGCTCAGGCAGCTGGCGCGCGAGGAGGCGGCGCGTCCGTTCGCACTTCATTCCGGTCCCATGGTCCGTGCCTCTATATTCCTACTTGGCCCGCAAGAGGCCGCAGTCGTTCTCACCCTGCATCACGTTATTTGCGACGGCTGGTCATTGGATGTCCTTATCCAGGACTTCTGCACATTCTATTCCCGTGAACTGTCGGGGCAGAAGGAGTCGCTGCCGCCAGCGCCTAGCTTTGCGGCCTATGCCAACATGGCCGATGTGCGCACACACTCGCAGGAGTTTGAGGCGGCCCGCGCTTACTGGGCACGTAAGTTCGCCCGCGGTGTCCCAGCTCTTGAGCTCCCCGCCGATTTCTCCCGCAAGCCAGTGCGAGAGCACAGCGCCACCCGCGTCGATCGCACACTCCGTACGCAGATCGTTGAGCAAGTCCGCGCAGTGGCAGCCGAACAGGGCTGCAGTTTGTTCGCCGTCAACGTGGCAGCGCTCGCCATCCTCCTTGCCCGTCTCTCCAGTCAGACAAGGTTCATCCTCACGCTCTCGATCGCCGAACAGCCGTTCCTCGGCCAAACCCAACTCGTCGGCCATTGCGTCAGTCTGATGCCGTTCCTGGCAGAGCTGCGCCCCGACGAGGACGCTGTAGCGCTGATCCGCCGAGTACAACAAGAGTTGGCAGAAGCGATGGACCATCTTTCGTTCACGACTGTCAATCTGATGGAGGAGTTGGTTTCCTCCAGCCGGACCCGTATGTCTCCCATCCCGGTTGGCCTAACTGGATTCAAGAAATTTCGCCCCGAAGAACTTGACCAACGCGGCTTCTCTCTTGATTACGCGAGCAACCCTAAGAGCTTTGAGTCCTTCGAGTGGTACCTGAGCGCGGTGGAATCGTCTGAGGGCCTCGAATTGCACAGTCACCACGATGTTGAGCTCTTCAGACAGGAGACTATTGAGCGTTGGCTTGCGGACTTTGAAGCAATCCTCGGAGAGATGGCTACACAACCTGTTAAGAGCACTTTTCAACTAGCATGTCTCTCCGAAGAACTGGCTCAAGCGCCTCTCCAAGGCGTTGAAGTACATGCGCATTCGGGTAGTGAGCCAGCGTCTTCCCGGTCGCTCTCTCTCTTTGTTCAGGTGGAGAACCAGCCGCTCTCCCTCAATGGAACATTCGACGACAAACTGCACTCACCACAAAGTGAAGCTTCAACCGTCGCGGAAGCGTATGTTGCTCCTCGAGACGAGATGGAGCAGCATCTTGCGCCGATCTGGGCAAAGGTTTTGAATGCCCAAAAGATCGGAATTCACGACAATTTCTTCCAACTTGGTGGCCATTCACTTCTGGCTGTTCGCTTGATGAACGAAGTCGAAAAGCTCTGCAAAGTCAGACTGCCCCTTGCAACTTTGCTGCAGGCCCCCACCATCGCCACGATGGCTGATGTTCTTCGCACGGAAAACTCAGCGCCCTCATGGTCGTCCCTGGTGCCCATTCATCCTGATGGGAGCAAGCCACCGCTGTTTCTCATGCATTCCCATGGCGGCAATACTCTCGAATATCACGCTCTAGGCCGCCTGTTAGGGGAGGATCAACCAGTATTCGCCCTTCAGGCGCGCGGTCTGGACGGCCATATTCGAGTTGGAGCCTCAATTGAAGAGATGGCTTCTGCATATGTGAACGAGATCCGGAGCTTTCAACCGCAAGGCCCGTACTTCCTGAGCGGCTTTTGCTTTGGCGGTCTCTTGGCAATAGAAGCTGCTTACCAGTTGAAGAATGCGGGGCAGAATGTGCCCCTGCTGGTGCTCATCCAGGCATCACACCCGCGCGCTATGAACTTCAAGGCAGATGTTCATGCACCCCAGAGGTTTTGGTATCGTGCGAAAAAGCGGGTTAAACTTGAACTCGAGAACTTCATGCATCGCGGCGCCCCCTATTTCGGGGATAGGTTTAGATACACGCTGGAGCACTTGGGAGCAAAGGCTGCATTCGGCCTGGGTTGGATAGATGCAACTCGCAACCCGGATCTGTCTCGCCAGCGGCAACATTACATTATCGAGGCGCTGGGCATTGAACACTCAAAGGCTGCCATTAAGTACGAGCCACCTGTCTACGATGGCGATGTGATCCTCTTCCGTGCAAAAGAGCAGCTACTTGGGCTCGATTCAGACGAATACCTCGGTTGGAAGGAAACACTGCAAGGAAACGTAAAGATAATCGAAATACCCGGGCACCAGCAGAACCTGCTGGCTCATCCCCATGTCTCAGAGCTTGCCGCCCAACTCACCAAATCGATGGCAGAAGCAATGCAGCCATGGGTAGTAGATCAAGTTCCTTCGCGTAAAGGATTATCTGGTGGAACCATTGTTCACCATCATAATCGTCTGTCATAACCACGAGGAATTCGTAAGGGAAGCCGTTGAATCCGCCTTATTCCAGAAGCACCCAAACAAGGAAATCATCGTTGTGGATGATGGCTCTCAGGATGGTACCGCGAACGTCCTTCAGACTTTTGGCGATTCCATCGTTTTTGCAAGATTGCCAGAAAATCGCGGAGCGGGAGCTGCGCGCAACCACGGCGCATCTCTGGCCGTCGGAGAGTATCTGGTCTTCCTGGATGGGGATGACGTTCTGATGTCTTGGGCCCTAGGAACTTGTTGAAAAAGGATTCGAAGTCCCGGAATACGACAAAAAAGGTCTACCAAAACCATCACCGAGCGTTTTCCGATCGTTTCTCGGGCATTCTGGCGCGATCATGTTTTCGGCTTTGCTGCCCGTCAATAGTTTTTCAACAAGTTCCTAGACGTCTATAGGGTGGAGCAACTACACAGCAGGCCGCGCTATCACCCAACACTGCGCGAAGGCGCTGTATATCGAGTTGGACGCTTCCCCGGAGAACGGCTACTGCGAATCGTTCAACAGCAAACTGCGCCACGAGTTTCTTAACGGGTTGATCTTCTGTTCGATAAAGAAGCAGCGCGCGCTGTCTGAATAGAGACTGCACATTACCGCCAGTTCTACATAGATGAACAGCAACGCAGAACTTCCGGCCGCAGGCCGTGCTGTTTCTGTCTCTCGCTACGGAATTCGCCAAGGCGAAACATAAGCCGCGAAAACTCAGCCAGGACCCCCTCGAAGAGAGGAGGCATGTCAATGTAAAGTCCGCGAATCTACTTGATGTGGTCAATTATGGAACGGCGTCTGCAGCGCGGATTCATGTGTGCCAAAGCCGACAGAGAATATCCAACAAATGCAGCGCAGCTGTTGGGAAGAAGCTAAGAAGGGTAAGTTATGGAATCGAAAACAAGTGATGCTGTGATGAGTTTGATTGGCCGCATTCAAGCACGCGAGGCCCGCATCGGGATTGTCGGATTGGGGTATGTCGGTTTGCCTCTAGCGCTGCTGTTTAGTGAGCAGCGATTTCAGGTGACCGGCTTCGATATCGATCCGCGAAAAGTACACAGCCTGAATAAGGGGCTGTCCTATATCGTTCGTATTCCCGCCGTGGAGATTCAGGCAGCGCAGAAGCACGGCTTCAATGCCACCGGCGACTACAGCCTGATTGCAGCGATGGATGTGGTAATCATCTGTGTTCCCACTCCGCTGGACGAGCATCATGAGCCGGACCTCAGCTTTGTCATTCAGACCGCGAAATTCATCGCGCCGCACCTGCATGCCAACCACGTCGTCATTCTTGAGAGCACGACATATCCCGGAACCACGGAAGAAGTTGTTGTCCCTCTGCTCGAGAAGGGCAACCACGCCGGCCTCTCCGTCGCACGCGACGCCGCATCGTCCGGCTTCTACGTCGCTTTCTCGCCGGAGCGCGAAGACCCGGGTAACGATACCGTCGCACGCCGCGATATTCCCAAGGTCGTCGGTGGCTGTGGACCGGTAGCTCGCGATCTTGCCTGTTCCGTTTACGGAACCATCTTCAATCGGACCGTTCCCGTCTCAACGCCCGCAGTTGCCGAGATGACCAAGCTGCTCGAGAACATCTATCGTTGTGTGAATATCGCGCTGGTGAACGAACTCAAGCAACTCTGCATGCGCATGGATATTGATATTCACGAGGTCATCGATGCCGCGAAGACTAAGCCCTTTGGTTTTCAGGCTTTTTATCCAGGCCCCGGCCTCGGCGGCCACTGCATTCCCATCGACCCGTTCTATCTCTCGTGGAAGGCGCGCGAGTATGACTTCCGCACAAAGTTCATCGAGCTTGCCGGAGAAGTGAACATCGGCATGCCCTACTTCGTTCTTGACAACATCGTTGAAGCGCTCAGTCAGCGCGGGAGGGCCCTGTGCGGGGCGAAAGTCCTGATCCTTGGCCTTTCGTACAAGCGAGACATCGACGACCTTCGAGAATCCCCATCGTTGACCATAATTGAACTGCTCCAGAAGCGCGGCGCCAGCGTTTCCTATAACGATCCCTTCTTTTCGAGTGTGGGAAAGGGGCGCAAGTACGCACTCAACATGACTTGCACATCGCTCGAGAAGGTCCCTGAGTTTGACTGTGTTGTTGTCGTCACAGATCACTCACAATACGACATGCGCGACATTGTGTCGAAAGCAAGTTTGGTGATCGATACACGCAACGCCACCAGGGGAATCGACGCTCCCAATATTGTTCGCTGTTAAGTGTAAGCGTGTGGTGAATCTGACCTGCCCCCCAAAATCCGCACAGATCTGACTACGAATTTGTAGATTGGAGAAGGAGCGGAAGATGTCGAGGAGCAAGCATACGGAAGCGCAGATGATTG
>WSSedB1CaDRAFT_10000764_pt1 | contig 13196 bp, 9 predicted proteins | sample WetSurSB1Cattail_FD_9460 | JGI IMG/M metagenome (IMG submission 9460)
AGTGTCCAGCAATTCGCGTCGAGCCGGTTCGCTGAGATGGGCCCCCTCGTCCCTGAGGCTGGAAAGCACGCCGGTAACCGAGGCCAGCGGTGAGCGCAGGTCATGAGAAATGGAGTTGAGCAGGGCGCGCTCAAGGTTTTCCCTGGCCTGGAGAATTTGAGCCTGTTCGGCCTGGCGGGAAAACTGCACCCGCTCCATGGCCATGGCGGCCTGAGTGGCAAAGGCATCCAGCAGCCGGCGGCTCTCGGTGGAGCGATAATCCGGCTCGCTCTCCAGCCTGACACCCATGACACCCAGCACGTTGGAAGCGGTCTGCAAAGGCAGATGGATCAGGCTGGCAGACACCAGCGTATCCGTCCCGCGCCCGGCCGGATGACGGTTCCGGAAAGCCCAGTCCGCAACCGCCTGTTCCTTGAGATCAACAGTCATTCCCTCGCTGACAGCCATGACGTCAAGCCGTTCACCCTCGGGCAAAAACAGGGCCACCTTGGCGTTCAGCGCCTCTCCCACATGCTTGACCACCGCCTTCAGCACAGCGCCGATATCAGCCGCGGCAGCCAATGCGCGGCTCAAATAATAGAGGCTGGCAGTCTGCAGTTCCCGCGCCCGTATCACCTCGGCCCGCTCTCGAGCCTGGGAAACCAGCGTGCTGATAACAACTCCCACAGAGAAAAGCGCCGCAAAGGTTATAATGTACTGGGGGTTGGCCACGGCAAAGGTAAAATGCGGCGGCACAAAGAAGAAGTCAAAGGCCAGCGTGCCCAGAAAAGCGGTCAGAATGGCCGGTTTCAGGCCAAGCTTGACAGACCCCAGAATCACCGCCAACAAATAGACCATGACCATATTGATCGGATCCAGAAAGGGTTGCGACAGCTGACATGTCAATGTTGCAACCACCACCAGCAGGATGCTGGCAGCATATCCTCTGAACTCAAAGGGAGGCCGCTGTTTTCGCTTCGCACCCGCCACGGATGTTCCATCCGGTTCGAAACTGACCACAACCACATCAATCGGACCGCTGCGACGGATAATCTGATCCACGACCGGGGGATGCAGCAATTCGCGCCAGCGTGGCTTGTTCGGCTTGCCTATCACGATTTTGGTGACATTGTGCCGTTCGGCGTAGGCAAGGGTCCCATCCGTAACCGATGTGGCCGTTACGGTTGCTGCCTGGGAACCCAGACTTTCCGCCAAACGCAGGTCGCGCCACACATGCTCGCGATTTTCCCGTGCATGGCTGCTGCTCCCCGGCGTTTCCACATACACGGTGTACCACTGGGCCTTCAGATCTTCCGCAAGACGGCAGGTTGCCCGGATCAGTTTTTCACTGTACGGGCTGCCGCTGACGCAGACCAGCAGCCGCTCCGTCGTCGGCCAGGGACCTGCAATGGACTGGGTTTCCATGTAGGCCCGCATCTGGTCATCCACTCGTGCGGCAGTACGGCGCAGGGACAGTTCACGCAACGCCATCAGATTACCCGGCCTGAAGAACTTCTCAATGGCCCTGGCAGCCTGGCTCGGAATGTAGACCTTGCCCTCGCTCAGACGTTGAAGCAAATCCACGGGCGGGATATCCACCAGCACGATCTCGAAAGCGGTGTCCAATAACCGGTCCGGTACGGTCTCACGCACCACAATTCCGGTGATCTGGGTCACCACATCGTTCAGGCTTTCGAAATGCTGGATATTGACCGTGGTGTAGACATCGATGCCGGCAGCCAGCAGTTCCTCAACATCCTGCCAGCGTTTCTCGTGGCGCACGCCCGGAGCATTGGTGTGAGCCAGTTCATCAACCAGCACGATCTGCGGTTTGCGCGCCAGAATCCCGTCCAGGTGCATCTCTGTCAGCAGCACCCCCTGATAGGAAATTTCCTGACGGGGGACAATCTCCAGACCTTCCAGCAGGGCATCGGTCTCGTGGCGGCCGTGGGACTCCACATACCCGGCCACGATATCCCGCCCCTCCCGCCTGCGAAGGTGGGCGGACTCCAGCATGGCGTAGGTCTTGCCCACCCCGGCGGCATAGCCGAGGAACATCTTCAGCTTCCCTTGCCCGGCCTGCTCCACTTCAGCCTGAGCCAGCTTCAGCAGGGCCTCGGGCGAAGGACGTTTGTCGTCGTTATCGGTCATGGTTTTCCGTTTGGTATTATGGGTGGCTTTCCCTTAAAAAGAGAATTCAAGAGTCTATGCTGGTTCGTTCTACCATTTATATCTCACTTAGGAGATTTTTATCTCCAAAAACAATCAATTCAGGTGAATTTGACAAAATACAACTGACAGTATTGACGGGTGCCTCATGATTTCAGGTTATCAGGGCAGAGATAAAGCCGGTGTCAAAATGCGGGATGGTTACATCAAGATTGCGTAAAGAAAAAAGGGGCTTCCGGCATGGAGGCCCCTTACAATGTTACCATTCATGCAGATTGTTTTTCGACAAGCAACCTGGTTATGTCTATTTCTTTGCTTCGTCCTTTTTTATCACCAGCATAGCATCGTTAAGTATCTTGACGCCGGCCTTGGAGGCTGTGATCGAGCCTGTTAGGCTTTTCCGGGCCAGTTCAGGATTATGGAAGCCATCCGAGTTTTCGGCTGTCCACCACTCCCAGAGAACATGGGCCTCTTCATGCTTTTCGCGGGCCTGGTCGAGAATCATGGGGGCAACTCCCATGCGCTGGGCAACGGCGTAGGTGTCGATCAACTGCCCCAGCCAGTACTCGGATTTTCGCATCTTGCCGCGAATGTAGTTCTGTACCGCATCGATCTGGTAGAGCTTCTGCACTGCGGTATCCTTTGCATGGGCATGGCAATTAAGGCAGGACTCTTTCACATGGTTGCGCGGCCTTACAACCATGTGGGACTTGAAGGTTTTCCCCTGCTTGTTCTTCAAAACCGGCATATGACAATCGGAACAGGTCACGCCGGCCTTATCGTGCACGCTGCCGGAGTAGGTTTCCGCCTCGGGGTGCTGAAGCTTGACCAGCCTGGCCCCGGTAACCTCATGCTTGAAGTCGAAGAAGTTGATTTTCTTGTAATGCTCCAGCAACTCGGTAACTGGCAGAAGCGGCATATGATTCGTGCGTTGGTCATCATAGCCAACCTTCTTGCCGGTATCGAATTCATAACCCGTGCCGCAAGCATACTCCACATGGCACTGAGCGCACATCATGCGCGAATCGGCTTTCTTCATGATCCCGATCTTGCGGAAGCCATCACGAAAGCTTATCACTTCCAGGTCAGTTTTGCCGGATAATCCCGCGAACATCCCGGAACCCTTGCCGATCTCGTTGATCAGTTCGTCCCGGACAATACGTGGCTGAGTGCCGTGCGGGTCATGACAGTGAATGCAGCCCATCGGATTCCGGGTGTCCTTGGCCACTTCGACAACATTGGATGTGCGATCCCACTTGGCCTTGGGATCCTTGTCGCCCAAGAACTTCCACTTGAGGATATGGTCGGATGTCTTGCACTGGATACAGGTGGGATTGCCGGCCATGGCTGACTGGAGCAGCGGTTTCCACTCCTTGTTCCCCTCGGTCTTGTCATATAGCACATCCCAGGTCTTTCCAACCGCGTCCACGCCTCTCCAGCCTTTTTTGAACTGGAAGCGCCCCCCCTGAAAACGATCCACGGCAAACTGGTCGATGACCATAAAAGCATGGCCGCGCGGCTCATTATGCTCATACGTAAAGCCATAGGGCGCCAGAAGTTTATCCTGCATCGGAGAACGGCCGGCGGGAACGCCCTTTTCCTTGCGCGCCTGCGCCTCGTAATCAACCTGGTTAAGAGTCCTGAACTCGTCCGCGTGACATTTGCCGCACAAGGCCTGATCGATGACCGTCACCGGCTTGTTCTTCTCCGGGTCCTTCATGTGCTCGTCCATCCTGTCATGGCAGGTTCTGCAGGAAAGCGCGGCATGTTTCGACCCCTCTTTGAGTGCCTTAACCTCTTCGTGGCACTCGTAACACCGTTCCCTTCCGTCGTTGACCTGTTTGGCAACCGGTTTGACCTTGGCGGCGGTGGTCAGTGGCGGAAGCGAAAAGACCGCCAACGCCCCGATAATACCCGCGGCAAGAGCCAGATTCTTCTTCTGCATGAATTCGTTCTCCTTTCGATTTGGAATTCACCTGCCGAATAACAGGAAGTATATCAGTTCCCATAACATCAGCTGGTAATAATTGACCAAAATCGATTTTTTGCCGTATCCGTCCCCCGGAAATGAATTGATGAAAACATTTGCGGTTGACCTTTATGGTTTTGGTGGTAAAGTGGACCTAAATTGTCTTATTAGAGTTTTTCGAACAGGAGGTTTGATGATGTCACTGGAAGGAACACAGGCACCCGATTTCACGTTGCAAGGAAGCGACGGAAAACAGCACACCCTGAAACAGTATGCCGGGAAAACGGTCATAATCTATTTTTATCCCAAGGACAACACACCGGGCTGCACCAAGGAAGCCTGCGGTTTTCGGGACAGTAACCAGAAACTGCGGGAGAATGGCATCGTGCTTCTGGGAGTCAGCAAGGACAGCATTGCATCCCACAACAAATTCATCGACGCCTTCGGACTTCCCTTTGTGCTGCTGTCAGACCCGGATACGACCATGATGCAGGCTTATGAAGCCTTTGGGGAAAAGGTGACCTGCGGCAAGAAAACCATCGGCATTATCCGCTCAACAGTTGTGATCGGCCCCGATGGAATCGTGAAAAAGCACTGGCCCAAGGTTGCCAAGGCGGAACAGCATCCGGGACAAGTGCTGGAATATTTGAAGATTTCATAGCTGGTTTTCATCACCTACAAGGAGGATGTCATGAAACGGATTGTATCTCTCGCAACAATGCTGTTTTTGGCCCTGCCGCTTTCAGCGTGGGCTTCCACCTGGACCCTCGATCCCGATCACAGCACAGCCCAGTTCAAGGTCAGGCACCTGATGATCAGCAACGTCAAGGGTGTCTTTGAAAAAATCAGCGGGACGTTGAACCTGGACGACAAGGATATCACCAAGTCAAAGGTCGATGTCAGAATTGACATTGCTTCCATCAACACCAACATCAAGAAACGCGACGACCACCTGCGCAGCGCCGATTTCTTCGATGCAGCCAAATATCCGACCATGACGTTCACCTCCACCAGAGTCGAGAAGGCCGGTCCGGACAAGCTGAAAGTAACCGGCAACCTGACCATCAAGGGCATCACCCGCCAGGTGGTGTTGCATGTGGCCGGGCTCACCCCGGAAATCAAGGACCCCTGGGGTTACGGCCGCCGCGGCGCATCGGCAACAACGAACCTTATCCGCAAGGACTTTGGAGTAAACTGGAACAAAACCATGGACAATGGCGGCGTAGTGGTGGGTGAAGAGGTTGGCATACAGCTTGAGGCGGAGTTTATCAGGAAGTAGGCGAAGCTCCTTATTACAATTCTGAATCACTGGGTAATAATGCAGAAAGGAGTGACGGCCTCACAGGCTGTCACTCCTTAACTAATCTGATGGATTTGCTGACAGTCCAAATGTCGAGCAATCAACTCCAAGCTGATACGTTTAAAAATCAATCATCATATCGCCATCTCTCCGGCGACTCGACGGATACCCGCAATCAGATTGCGAAAGCTGTCAGAACGGGTATTGTTTATATCAAGATGAGGCCCAATGTCGCGCGAACCGCTTACTTTTTGATATAACCCCTTTGTGAGTGTTTTGAGTTCCTTTGAAGGAGATCCGAGCCGGTCCGGTTCTCGAAATAGTTTATTCAGCTGATGCCTGACGATACCGGTGATTTCAAGTCCTTGCTCCACTGCGGCAAGATCCCCCAGATAGAAGCTTTCCAGTTCTCGGCAAGCAATACGAACAAGCGCGGTCGGTTTCCCGGCCTGGCGACACAACTCGGACAATTTAGTTTTGATGGCCTTACAGTCCGGATTAGAATCCTGATCCCGCAACACAACAAAACGGGCATTCAGGTTTCGATATCCGCGAATTTTTCTTACCAACTGTTTTTCCAGATCCTGTTTACCCTCAAAAACTATGTAACGCGGAACAACCTCGACTGGTAGCACTTTCGGCAACAATCCTTCCAACATGGCCCTTGCAGAAGGTTCTTCAAGCATAAAAACCAATTCACTCATCGCGGATCAGCCCCTTCGAAGAAGCCTTGTTTCCAAAGGTAGCCCATCTTATCGCCATCAGCCATATAAGCGGCAATCTGCGGGTCATCCTTGGCCCGACGAACTTCGGTATAACCATTGTGCTTCACCAACCAAAGCACTTCATCAAGTTCAACGGCGTTAAGGAAATCGGGAGAATGCGTTGAAACCAGCACTTGGCCACCTCTGTTGGCGTAGAGGCGGAACTCTTCTGCCAGCTCTACCATCAGCAGCGGATAGAGTTGATTCTCCGGTTCCTCTACGCAGAGCAATGGATGTGGCTTTGGATCATGCAACAGCACCAGATATGCAAACATCTTGATGGTGCCGTCAGATACATAGCGGTCAAGAAACGGTGTTTTGAATGATCCGTCCTGAAAACGCAGGATCAGATAACCGTCCGCAGTAAGTTCTGGAACAATGTCTTTTACGCCGGGAACTCTCTGAGACATTTTTTTCAGAATTATGTTAAACACCGGCCCATGATGTTCAAAGAGATATTGAGCCACGCGAGGAAGATTATCACCGGTCTCGGAGAGATGTTCCGTCAAGCCAGTCGCTTCCTTGCGACCTCTTGCCACATTGATATGAAAATCGGATACATGCCATGCTTCAATGAGCTGCCGAAATGCATTAGCTGCTTTGAATCGCTCGAACTGCCCAAGGCCCTTGATTGCGAGGATATCGGGAGAGTCCAAAGTTTGTGTTTCTCTTTTTAGTTCCTCATCCGTCTTTCTAAAATCCTCCTCGTTTGTAATGGCGTAGCCGCTGCCGTTTGAGAAGTCCAGAAAATGGTAAGGGGATCCGTATGCACCCCGTTTATAACGCAGAATCTCACGTCGAATTACCGCTTGCCCTTTCTCTTCGGCTATCTCCAGCGAATAGGTTACCAAACGATCAACATTGAGGATTACCATGCGATACTGAATTTCAATCAAGATTGTATCATCGGAAGTATCGCGGCTCAGCACTTCGCGAAAGCGACCTCGTTTGTCGAGCGCCTGACGGACATTTCCCTTAAGGCAATCGTGTAGAAAACCAAACACGTCGAACAAAGTAGATTTGCCGCTACCGTTAGCTCCGACGATGACACAGAACTTAGGAATGTCGGAAATATACACGTCGCGGAAGAGCTTATAATTTTTCAGGCGGATCGACTCTATTCGCATAGCTTTACTCCCATACTGTTCTAAATATTACGCCCAGCAACTTTGCTTCCAGTACTGTAACATGCTATTTCTATTACATCCATTGAGAAAGCAGAGGCATCTCCCATTTTCTAAAAAACTCATAACTTCGGGAATAAATAGGGGAATAAATAGAATAAATAGGGACACTCCCTATTTATCGAGTTGTTTCGTTTATGTTTTTGCTTTATTATGCATACCATGTCAAGAATCGCACGTGTCATAGCTACCCAGTATCCGCATCACATCACGCAACGCGGCAATAATCGCACTACAGTCTTTTTCGATGACGAAGATCGCCAGACGTACTTGAAGCTGCTGACTGTATATGCTGAAAAGCACCACTTTCAAATCTGGGCCTATTGCCTGATGAATAACCATATCCATTTGCTTGCCGTGCCGGAGGCGGAAACCTCTCTCGCACGAGGGATCGGCTTAACCAACCAAGTGTACACCCAGTACCTAAACCGCAAATTGAATCAATCCGGACGTATCTGGCAAAACCGTTTTTTTTCATGTGTGGTCGAAAACAACCAATATCTATGGGCAGTGGCACGATATATCGAGCGTAATCCTCTGAAGGTCGGCTTAGTGGAGAAAGCAGAGACATATTGCTGGTCCAGTGCCAAAGCTCATATAACCGGAACAAGCGACAATCTTCTTGGTATAACCTCATGGCTTTCTCCGCAGGAACAGAGTGCATATGCCGAATTTGTCGTTGCAGAGGATGAAGAGGCTGATAATGCAATCCGCAGAGCGACCCGCACCGGACGACCATATGGTTCGGAAAGTTTTGTAGATTTGCTAGAGTTTCAGCTCCAACAACCCTTAAAAGCCAAAAGAAGAGGACGCCCTTGCAAAACAAATGGGGAGTGCCCCTAATTTAAAAAAGTAGAAGTAAATCAGAGGTTTAGACAGAGGCAAAACAGGAGACGAATTGCAGTCTGAAAACGGAATGAACAGAGTGGTTGTCGCTGTAGCCTGCACGCTTCTCATGCTTAACCTGGGAACGGTGTACGCGTGGAGTTTCTTCCAGAAACCGCTCTGTGAAACCTACGGCTGGTCCAACAGCCAGGTCGTCTGGACTTTCAGCCTCGCCATCTGCTTCCTCGGTCTTTCCGCCGCTGCTGGCGGTCTCCTCCTCCCCCGGACCGGGCCGCGCCCGCTCGCCATTGCGGGGGCTCTCCTGTTCGGCTCCAGCTATCTTTTTGCGGCACTCGCCCTCCGGATGCACTCACTGTCGCTTCTCTACCTAAGCTATGGCGTTACCGGCGGCATTGGTCTCGGGCTCGGCTACGTGATCCCCGTCACTACCGCCTCCCGCTGGTTTCCTGACCATAAGGGGCTTGCTACCGGGACGGTCGTGATGGGGTTCGGGTTCGGAGCCCTTCTCATGTCGAAGGTAATTGCTCCGTTCCTGTTGACGCGGGTGGGAGGGAGCATGGTGCTCCTCTTCACCGTGATGGGGGTGCTGTTCCTTGTGTTCTCCCTGGCGGCCGCGACCTTTATCCGCAATCCTCCCGCTTTGTGGCTTCCCCATCAAGGTACAACCAGGACTGTCTCGAATGATGAGCCGCCGGAGGAGAGTGTCTGGAGTTGCATCGTGTCCCGTGAGTTCGCCCTGATGTGGCTGATCTTCTTCTGTAACATAACCGCAGGGATTGCCCTCATCGGATTTCAGTCCCCCCTGTTCCAGGATGTTTACGCCAAGCACGATCCGGCACTCACAAAGGCAGTTCTCGCTTCGTATGGAGGGACTCTTATCGCCGCGAGTTCCGTGTTCAACGGCATCGGCCGCTTCTTCTGGGGAGCGCTTTCCGACCGCCTCGGTCGGTGCCGGACATTCAGCCTGATCCTCGGTTCTCAGCTCGCGGCCTTTGCTCTCCTGATGCAGACCTCCCACCCGTGGCTGTTCGCGATCCTTGTCTGCTACATCCTTCTCTGCTACGGAGGGGGGTTCGGAACGATGCCTTCCTTCGTCCTCGACATGTTCGGCGCCCGCTTCATGCCGGCTGTGTACGGAGCGATTCTCACCGCCTGGTCGGCGGCCGGGATCGCCGGACCGCAGCTTGTGGCGATGATGAAAGATCGCTATCTGGATCACTCCTGTCTGGCATCCTTCTACAGTTTTGCCACTGCCATCTGTTTCCTTGGTACCGGCCTCCTCCTCTCGTTCCTGTTTAAGGAACGAAAGGCAGAGGGGACAGCCCTTGAAAGTGGAAAATCAGGGATGGATTCCCAACGAGACTAGTGGACCCGGTCGCGATAAATCTGCGCCGGGTCACCGGCTGAGCCGTTGCCGCGAAATTCTTCAAACAAAATAGATGGTCACGCGCGTGAACAAGAAATTACAGATATATTACTTTTCTGGAACCGGCAACGCAAGAAAAGTTGCAAGCTGGATAAGAGACGAAGCAAGTAAAACTGCCTGGATTGCCGAAACACACGATTTAGCTTTGATTGACAGGAGAAGCGTCTCAGCACCAGACAAAGATGCCATGATCGGTTTTACCTCCCCAACTCATGGATTCAACTTCCCACCGATAATGATGTATTTCATATTCCATTTTCCACGGACAAAAAATGGCAATCGGGTGTTTATTCTCAATACCAGGGCAGGAACTAAGTTCGGTAGAATATTTTTGCCTGGTCTTAGCGGTGTTACGTTGTGGCTTTCTGCTCTTGTGCTCTGGATCAAGGGTTACAGTATTGTTGGATTGCATTCCATTGATATGCCATCCAATTGGATTTCGATCCACCCAGGCCTAAGCGAAGAAAAAGTGAACTCAATCTATCAGCGGTGCAGGAGAGTAACACAACAATTTGCAGAGAACATTCTGGGCAACAAAAAGAATTTCGATGCTGTCTACAATATCGTTCAAGACTGCCTGTTCGCCCCAATCAGCCTGCTTTATTTCCTGATAGGAAGATTTGTATTTGCAAAATCTTTCTATGCCAGTTCACGCTGCACGAACTGCAATGCCTGTATCTGCAATTGCCCTGTCAAAGCTATTATCACTGTCAGCGGCCAGCCCTTTTGGACGTACCGATGCGAAAGCTGCATGAGATGTATGAATGAATGCCCGGAACGTGCGATTGAGACAGGGCATGGCTACATAGCGGGAACCATTTTTCTGATCAACTCATGGATTCTTGTCCGGCTGTGGGCAAGCATCGCAAATCATATCAGACTCGACAATCACTATGTGTTTTTCCCCATCATCAAATTTATTGTAGACAGCGGCGTTACGCTCATCATCTTGATGCTTGTATACAGGATGGTTCATTTCTTAAAGAGGATTGCGATATTGAGACAAATCATCGAGTACACGTCTCTCACGAAATACCTTTTTTGGAAACGATACGACATAATCAAGGAATCTCGGGGGGACCAACCTGAGGTGTCCCAAAAGAGACAGCAGTAAAAAATCAAGAAAAATCTGGAAGTTCCAATCAGAAAGAAGCACCTGCCCCAAAACCGGCAGGTGTTCTTCCACTACATTACCAGAAATGCATAAGGGGAACACACTGATGACAGACCAAAAAGATTTTCTCGTCGAAGAATTGAAGGAGCTTCGTCAAAAGGTCAACCGAGCTATTCAAGATGCCCGTAGCCTGGAGCGCCAGAGCCTGGCTCTTGCGAGCGGCATATGGGCGTGGCTACTCACTCATGGCACTACTGTCGTATCCTCGTTCGGTTGGTGGATCCCTTCGCTTCTTTCATTCCTCGGAGGGCTTCGTGCGCTCGTTCTCTACATCGAGGTGAAGTGGCTCACCGAGTACATCCGCGAAAGCGAAAAGGACCAGCTTGGAGATACCGGCGGGTGGGAAGGATATGTACATCGTCGAAAGTACCAGTGGTTGAGGCCCGTGGCCGCAGTCTTCTTCTGGCTCGGCTTGTTTGGAGGCACCACAGGGGGAGCATTCTGGCTAACATGCCATTAAGCCGATGGGGGCTCTGCTCCCGCAGCTTAACAAAGGAAGGGGGAGAAATGAGCTCTCACAATATGTCGCATTCCGCGGCCCGGTCCTGTTCACCGAAATGGCGCCGTGGATGGCACAGCGGAAGTGATGACGATGGATTGAAACGCGGGACACCTCCAAATTTATTGAAAAATTCGGGGAGCCTTTCCCCCCCAAACTTACTAAAAGGGGGACAGACTGCACAGTCTGTCCCCTTTTTCTTCTCCCGGATAACTTCAACTTCCGCTTGTTCCTGATTGCCAAAGGCAAAAATCAGAGGCCGCGTGCAGTTATTTCATTGTTTTGTGAACTCTTACTCTAATCAGCCAATATACATATTATTGCTGCGAGCTCTGTTCGCCAAAATGGTCGAATCGATCACTTCACCGCAACAGATACATTTCCATGCTTCAAATGAACGTACGAAATCATAGTACTTCTCCGCTGACATGCAACCTTTGCATCGTGGACATTGCATAAATAATCCTCCTTGTATTCATGGATGGCGACAATTCGCCGGCATTTCAAAGTTTCTGTTGTAACTACAGAATACATGCCAACACACGAACATTCAGGACAAATAAAGTCTTTTATGCAAAAAAAGCCCGATAAATTAAGCTGTTGAAATTATAAAAATTGCCCTGCAAATTTGTTTCATACATTTTCAATGGATGATTAAACTTTTAAACGCCACATTCCGCCATTTAATTGACGACCTGCAACAGCTCTGTTTAATTCAAAGGGGTGGGTTTTGGGAGAAAGCAAAATTCTGTCGCGTTCACACCAGAAATAACCGGAGGAATGATAATGAGTAATCTACCCGGATGACAGGAATCGGAATAAGAGCGCTATCCATGCTATATTTGGTCTTTATTTATCCGAAAGGAAGTTGATTTCGATCTCTGACCGGAGGCGCTTCGATCGCTTCTGGTGGAGGTAGATTCAGAAGTAATAAGGAACCAGCGTCACTGTACTGGCGCTATCGTCACAATATTGGCGACCCCTCAAAAAAAGCAGGGGCGCCTCCCAATTGACTTGCGCAAAACAGCTTTTCCAGGATCAGAGCTTCGGCATACAGATGAACAGCATTACCGACACCAGCGCCAGCACCCACATGCCCGGCTTGACCTCAGCCTTCCTTCCGGTACACAGCTTGAGCAACACATAGGTGATCATGCCCGATGTCATCCCCACGCCGATGTTGTAGGTAAATACCATCAAGGTCACGGTCAGAAAAGCCGGAATCAGTTCGGTCATGTCGTCGAAATCAATCTGGGTAATGGGACGGATCACGAACGATCCGATTGCAACAAGGGCAATGCCGTAGGCATGGGGAGGAACAATCGTCAAGATTGGCGCCAAGAATAGTGACAATAAGAACAGCGCCGCCACAACCAAGGCTGAGAACCCGGTACGCCCCCCCTCTTCGATACCTGCAGCCGATTCGATGAAAGCACCGGTGGTGGATGTGCCCAGAAGCGGGGCGATCATGGTGGCCAGGGCATCGGCCAGCATGGGACGCTCGATCTCCGGCAGGTTGCCGTGTTCATCCAGCAGATCAGCCCGCATGGAAAGCCCCAGCAAGGTTCCCACCGTATCGAGAAAGGCCATGATAAAAATCACCATCACCACCGGAAAAAACTGGATGCTCAACGCGCCGGAGATATCCAGTTTGAGAAAAATCGGCGCCAGCGACGGCGGCAGACTGGTGAGCTGCGACGGCAAAGGTGTGATTCCCAGTGCAATAGAACCGGCCGTGGTGGCAAGCACGCCGATCACCAGGGCACCCCGCACCCGGCGGGCCACCAACACCATCAGCAGCATGAAACCGGCCACGGCCAGCAAACAGGATGGCTGCCCCAGATTGCCGAGCCTGACCGGCGCGCCGGCCACTCCCAATACCACCA
>WSSedB1CaDRAFT_10000765_pt1 | contig 13188 bp, 12 predicted proteins | sample WetSurSB1Cattail_FD_9460 | JGI IMG/M metagenome (IMG submission 9460)
AGCACCTAAATATCCGAGAAGCATGATAACACCCATCGGAATGGCATTGTGGCTGCCGGCAATGCCGACGAGCGGAGCCATAATGCCACCGGATATTGCGGAGAAAAAGCCGATGAGAGCAGCGGCGCTGCCTGCTGCCTTTCCCTGTGACTGCATGGCGAGAGAAAAGCTGCTTGAGGCAATAATAGAAAGCATGGAAATTGTAAGAAAAAGGATAAAGAGGATAATGGGAAGGCTTGCGTGTAATAGAAGGCAGACAAGGAGGATGGCACTGCCGACACAAGCCTGAAGAATACCGTAACGAAGAATAGACGTATCAGCGATGCGTCCGGCAAGCCTGCCAGCGATAATGCCGCCAAGCATAAGCCCGATGCCGTTCAAGGCGAAAATTCCGCTGAAAGTCTGGGCCGATACACCATAAACGTTCTGAAAAACGAAAGGTGAGCCGGAAATGTAGGCAAAGAAAGCGGCAAAAGTAGAGCACTGCATAAGGCAGTGACCAAGAAAATAGCGATTTTTCAATAAAACGTTGAAGCTGTGCAGACTTGATTTCAAGCCGCCAGGAAGACGATCCTCGACAGCAAGACTTTCTTTTGTGAAAAAAAACACACTGCCGGTAAGTAAAATGCCGATGAGCATAAGCAGTACAAAAATTGCACGCCAGGAAGAAAAGATAAGAATTTGACCACCAATAATTGGAGAAAGTATAGGTGCAAGTCCATTGACAAGCATAAGCATAGAGAAAAATTTTGTCAGTGCATAGCCTTTGTAGAAGTCACGGGCAATCGCACGTGCGATGACGATGCCAGCAGCACCAGAAAGTCCCTGGATAAAGCGGAATGTAAGAAAGATATAGATGGATGTAGCAAAGGCGCAGACAATAGATGCCAGAGTGAAGATCACAAGTCCGGTAAGGAGAGGGATCTTGCGACCCTTCATATCGCTGATTGGTCCGGCAAAAATCTGTCCAAGCGCCATGCCGACCATAGAGGTTGTAAGTGTCAGCTGAATAAGTGAAGTCGATGCCGAGAATTCATTCTGCATGAAAGGGAGTGCAGGCAGGTACATATCCGTAGAAAGCGGAGCGATGGCGGCAAGCATGCCAAGGATAAGGGTCAAAACGAGTGTGCCTTTTTTCTTTTGTGTTTCTGTCATATAATTAAGATACTCCTTTTGTTTAAGCTAAATAATGGGAATTGGTGATATGAAATGTAGTGAATAAAAAAAGCTAGGGTCAAATTCAGACCACTAGCACAGTGTACATTGCATAGAAAATTAACTTAGTGTGTATATATATTATAGATTTAGTACAAAGGGAATGTCAAATAAAATGTGTTACAATAGTAGAAAAATGTTTAATTGAATTTGTCGGGAAAATTGGTTAAAACAGAAAGCAGGGAAGTTATGAAAATTATCATTGATGCAGATGCTTGTCCAAAGCAGGTATTAGAGATATGCAAGCTGCTGGGGACGCGGCATATGGTGGAGGTTTACACAGTAGCGAGTTTTGCACATGTGATTGAGAATGTACATCATATTACAGTTGATAATGCTTCACAGGCGGCTGATCTGAAAATCATGAATATAACAGTGGCGGGAGATATTGTTGTAACGCAGGACTGGGGTCTTGCAGCGATGGTACTAAGCCGAAAAGTAGGCTGTCTGAGTCCGACAGGCCAGGAGTACGAGCCAGGCAGAATGGATTTTATGCTGGAAGAACGTGAGGTAAAGGCAAAGCTTCGCCGTGGCGGCGGTCGAACAAAAGGGCCAAAGAAAAGAACAACAGAAGACGATGAAAAGTTCGAGGCGGCGCTGGAACAAATGATACGTTCTTTAAGCCTGTAAAGTAAAGTATAATTCATGTGTTTGTTTTTGATGATAAGACTGCATGGGTTGTGTTCGTCAAATTTTATCTGATTTTTATTGTATTTTATTGTGTTTTTCGCTAAAATAAAAAGATGGCGTGGCTTGTAGTGTAGAATTGTAGATTTTGTAGAGTAGAAGCTGCTGCGCAAAAGAGCCGGGTGCGTCCCGGACAGAGGTATGTTATTTTTTGTAGGTCGGTAGAAAGGTAGGAATGTGTATGTCTATTCAGTTGGTTATTGTTTGTTTGTACATTGCAGTTTTATTTGGTATTTCCTTTTACGTAAAGAGTCGGGCGGATAAGAATCCGGTGGAGTATCTCTTTGCGGGTCGAAAGCTCACGACAACGCTGGTTGCATTCAATGTAACAGGACTTGCTGTCGGGGCGGCTTCGACGGTTGGTGTAGCGGAAAATGCGACGTCGGTTGGTATCGCGGCTGGTTGGTACAATGGTGCATGGGCAATTGGTGCGGTTGTCATGGGACTTGTCGCTGCTGGGAAGTACAGAGCGCTTAAGTGCTCAACGATACCGGAACTTTTTGAACGCTATTATGATCGTCGTGGCCGTATCATCAGCGCGCTTGGTTTGGCGGTTATTCTGATTTGCATTACATCACTTCAGTATGTGGCAGGTGGTGCAATTTTATCGACACTTATGCCGGATATCTTTACGATGAAGGGCGGCATGATTGTGAGTGCAGTTGTTTTTATTGGAATTACAGTTGTTGGTGGCCTTTGGTCGTCGGGACTTTCGAATGTGCTTAGTGTTGTGCTTATTTATTTTGGAATATTATACTCAACTTTTACTGTGTTGGATCGTTCAGGAGGCATTGCCGGAATTGCGGTGCAGATGCCGACAGCGCAGTTTGACTGGTTTGGGCCGCTGGGTGGACTTGGCATGTCGGTCATCATTGGCTGGATTCTTGTTATGGTTTCACAGGCGATATCTGCACAGGGAACGGTTCAGATTGCCTGCGGAGCTAAGGATGCAAAGACGGCTCGCCGGGGCTTTATCTGGGGTGGTATATTGATTTTTCCCGATTGGTTTTCTTTCGGCAATCCTCGGACTTGCCGCAAAGGCGCAGTTTCCGGATATTAATCCGACAATGGCTTTGCCGCAGATTATCATGAGTCTGGACCCAATTACTTCTGGGATTACGCTTGCAGCTCTCTGGGCAGCGGACGTATCGACGGCTTGTACGATTTTGCTTGGTGCGGGAACACTTTTATCACAGGATATTTACAAGCGTTTTTTCAATCCGACTGTATCAGATAAGAAGTTTCTGCAGGTAAATCGTCGAGTGATTCTAATTGTTGGTCTGGGGACACTCTGGCTGGCCTTCAATGCGGTTGGTATACTGCAGACCATGATGATTGGGCTGAGCCTTACAACGGCATTTACGGTTGTGTTTCTCTTTACGGTATTTGCACCGAAGCTTTGCCGCAAGAGTTCGGCTTTTTATACGACGCTTGTTGGCTTGCTGGGTCTTGCTGTATGGCAGTTTATTCCGGCATTGCATGTGTTGCCGCATGTTATTTATTTTGAATGGATTATTTGCATCGGTTCATTTTTGCTTGTGCCAGTGTTTGATTCAAAGTCGATCAAGACACCTGTGCTTGAACGTGAAGATGTGGAAACTGTACTAGCTGGTGAAGAAATCAGTAAGGAACATGTACTGAATTAAAAGTAAAAGCAACAGCCGCACACTTTTGTGCGGTTGTTTTTTACAAGTGGAAAAGAGGCTGATAGATTTATGGGAAGTATGGAAAAACCAAAGTTTGGCAGTATCGATGTAGGACGCGCGGCACTTAAAGTCGCTGTTACAGCAAGCCGTGAGGAAGAAAATGAAGTGAAGAAGTATCTGACAGCGGAAGGTATTCAGGCAACGGGGGTGGATTTTGGCGGTGAGTTCGTAAACTCCATTGTAAAAATTGTTGAGAGGGCTGTTGTAGCTGCGCAGCGTGAAGGTATTGTACCGAACAGTTCAACGGGTGCAGGACCGGTTGCGGGGGCAGCAAGCGGGGCAATCGAGCAGGTGAAAAACAAGGCCGTTGGATTTAATGTTGGCGGTAAGATTGGTATTGCGCGTTATCATGAGCACCTTTGTGTTGCNATTTATATGGGCGTTGGTGTGTTGAATCTTAACGAATTAGCCGTTGGTCTGGCGCACAGGATTGTAAGAGAAGACTGAACAAAACAATAAAAAAAGAAACGATTTGAAATTNCCGAATCGTTTAAATAATAAGCACTTATGGAATTGTGTAAAACACATTTTTATAGGTGCTTATTATTATGAAATAAAAATGTTTTCTGGTAAAGTATTTGATATATTCAATTTTTTTTGATACAATAAGGTTGATTGAATCAACTAGTTTTTTAAAAAGAAGGGATTGCATGGATTATAGAAATGCGGCGCGGTGCTTTGGCATCCTGCATCGTCGTTCACAGGCATATATTGTGCAGGCTTGTGAAAAGTTGCAGCTCACTTTTTCGGAATATGTTTTGTTACTGAAACTCTATGAAAATGAAGGCATTAGCCAGGAGGATATGGCAAGTCTTATGTATGTCGACAAGGCCGTTGTGGCTCGAACGATCAAGTCGTTGGAGGTACGTGGTTTTGTGCATCGAATACAGGGGAAACAGGATAAGCGAGTAAAGCGTATTTATACGACAGTTTTTGCTCAGGAGCAGGAAGGGTTTCTGCAAGAGGTTCTTGACCGCTGGATTCTATATCTGAGCGGCGGGGTAGAAAATGAACTTATTGACGGCCTGCTTAAAGGTTTTCAGGAGTTGGCCCAGCGTGCTGGTGATGCCGACGTGCAAAAGATCGTATCAGAAAAAAATGGGGGAGTTTTTACATGAGAGATGGAAAGTATAATATAGTATGTATTTTTATGATCCTATGTATGCTTGCAGTAACGGGCTGTGGCAAACAGGCAGAGAAAGAAACAAAGGCACCGATGGTAAAGTCACAGACGATATCGCTCGGTGATAACGGTGATTTGTCGACGTATGCAGGATCGGTACATGGACGCTATGAAAGTAATCTATCCTTTCAGGTTGGTGGTAAAATTCTGTCGAGAAATGTGCAGCTTGGTGATCGCGTGCAGGCCGGTGATACACTTATGATTGTTGATGCAAAAGATGTTGTGCAGACGGTAAACAAGAGTGATGCGCAGGTTGAGGAAGCAAGAGCACAAATGTCACTGGCACAGGCAAATCTGAATCGTTACAGTCAGCTTTACGCGCAGGAGGCTATTCCGGCAGCAACGCTTGATCAGTATCAAACATCGTATGATGCGGCGTTTGCGTCATACCAGCAGGCACTTGCGCAATCTGTGCAGGGACATAATTCTCTGGAATATACAAACCTTACGGCCGATGGCGACGGCGTTATTTCTGCTGTAAATGGTGAGGTTGGACAGGTTGTAGCTGCTGGTCAGACAGTGCTTACGCTGGTTCACTCAGATGAGTTGGAAGTGGAGATCGATATCCCGGAAAACCGGGTACAGGATATGACTATTGGTAAAACGGTGGCGGTGTCGTTCTGGGCACTTGGAAACAGTCGTATTGATGGAGTTGTGCGCGAGGTTGCACCTATGGCGGACAAGACGGCCCGGACCTATAAAGTGCGTATCTCATTGCCACAGCCGCCCGCTGATGTTCGGCTGGGAATGACGGCGAGTGTTATCTGCTCGGCATCGGATAAGAAACTGGCACCGGATACTGTGCTGCTGCCACTGTCGGCAATTTATCAGACCGGTGATACCCCCCAGGTTTGGGTTGTTGGTGAAGATATGACGGTATCACTTAAGACGATCAAGGTAGAATCCTTTGGTGATAATGAGGTCAAGGCAACAGGGCTTGCAAATGGCGATATCGTTGTGACTGCAGGTGTGCACAGGCTTTACAATGGAGAAAAAGTGCGCTTAACGGCGGGTGAAGATGCATGAGAAACCTGACGGAACTCGCATTAAAAAACAAGGTAATTGTTTGGTATTTTATCATTGCCGTTATCATTGGCGGGATATTTTCTTATATTAAACTCGGTCGTATGGAAGACCCGGATTTTACGATTCGGCAAATGATAGTAAGTGTATCGTGGCCGGGGGCAACTGCACAGCAGATTGAGGAGCAGGTAACAGATAAGCTTGAGAAGAAGCTGCAGGACACACCGGGCCTTGATTACGTTAAGAGCTATTCGCGTGCTGGATCATCCGTGATCTATGTATCACTGAGTCAGGATGTCGATAGCGCAAAGATACGGACAACGTGGCAGGAGGTAAGAAATCTTGTTAATGATGTAAAGCAGGATTTGCCGGATGGCATCTATGGTCCTTATTTTAATGATCGTTTCGATGATGTCTATGGATCAATTTATGCAGTAACGGGGGATGGCTATTCCTATGAGCAGATGCGGGAACGTGCAGAAAAAATACGTCGTCTGCTGCTGAGCATTGGCAGTGTCAGTAANGTTGAGCTCATTGGGGAGCAGCCGGAAAAGGTCTATATTGAAGTCGAAAACAGTAANCTGGCGGAGCTTGGTATCAGCCCGCAGGTTATTTCAAATGCAATCAAGACGCAGAATGAAATTACAGCATCTGGCATGGTAGAAACGAATACGGATAATGTTTATATGCGCATTACCGGGATGTTCGATAATATCGATGCAATAAAGGAACTGCCAATTAATGCAAACGGCAAAGTTTTCCGTCTTGGTGATATTGCAAAGGTTGAACGCCGCTATGTAGAACCATCAGAGCCGAAGATGTACTATGAAGGCGAGCCGGCAATTGGGATTGCTGTATCCATGGAGGCAGGCGGTAATATCCTGACGCTGGGGCAAAATCTCGATGGAATGATCAAAAAAATCGAAGAGGATCTGCCGGTCGGGCTGGAAATTCATCAGGTATCGGATCAGCCGCAGGTTGTTGAAAAATCTATTGGTGACTTCATTAACACATTGCGTGAAGCTATTATCATTGTGCTTATCGTGAGCTTTTTAAGTCTTGGCTGGCGAACGGGACTTGTCGTAGCAGGCTGTATTCCGCTTGTTATTGCGGGCGTATTTTGTGCGATGGAAATCCTCGGTATTAATTTGCAAAAAGTATCGCTGGGGGCACTTATCATCTCGTTGGGACTCCTTGTCGATGATGCGATTATTGCCGTGGAAATGATGAGTGTAAAATTGGAATCCGGGCTTGGCCGCTTCGATGCAGCNTGNTATGCGTTTCGGGCAACGGCAAAACCGATGCTTACAGGTACGCTTATCACGTGTGCGGGATTTATTCCGGTTGCTTTTGCAAAAGGGATGGCAGCCGAGTTCTGCAATGCACTCTTTCCAGTTATTGCCTGTGCACTCCTTATATCCTGGATTGTATCCGTAATGGTTGCACCGCTTTTTGGCTATAGTCTTATCAAAGTAAAAGTTAAAACGAATGAATCTGGTAAAATTGATCCATACCAGAGCCGTTTCTATAAGCTCTTTCGGAAGGTGCTTGTTTGGTGTCTGGAACATAAGGCGGTTATCATCGGTTCGACGGTGACTGTATTTATTGCAGCACTATTTATGATGAAGTTTATCAGGCAGGAGTTTTTTCCACCGTCGTTACGGCCGGAAATTATCGTTGAAATGACACTGCCGGAAGGTTCTTCGCTCAAGGCAACGGAGACAGAAGCAACACATTTTTCATCTTTTCTTGATACGGAAGCAAGTAATATGGATAATTATTCTTACTATGTTGGGGAGGGTGCACCGCGCTTTGTTTTGACGACGGACCCTGTTCTGCCGGCGAAGAATTATGTTCAGTTTATTGTTGTGGCGAAGGATGTTGATGCGCGCAAAGCACTTACAGAAAAAATTCAGCAGGAACTGGATGATAACTATCCAAATGTTCGCAGCAATATAAAGTTTATTCAGACAGGACCACCAGCGGCTTATCCGATCATGCTGCGAGTGTCCGGCTATGATCATGATAAGGTCCGCGGAATAGCAAATGAAATTGCAACGCGGCTTCATGAAAATCCGAATAATAAACAAATTAATCTTGACTGGAATGAAAAGACACCGGTCATGCATCTTGCTCTTGACCAGGACAAGCTGCGTGCGCTTGGAATTACGGGGCAGACGCTGGCACAGACCCTCTATACAGAATTGTCGGGAGCATCTGTGGCCCAATACTATGAAGGCGACCGCACGGTGGATATCATGCTGAAGCTGCAAGACGAAAATCGATCAGATCTTTCAAAGATTAAGGACACGCCTATTTATCTCGGCTCGGCTGGTTATGTGCCGCTTGATCAGATCGCTAAAATCAGCTATGATGCCGAAGATGGTCTTATTTGGCGCCGTGATCTTAAACCGACGATTACAGTACAGGCGAATATTGAAGAAGGCACAGCCAACGATGAGACGCAGAAAGCGTATGATGCAACAAAGGATATCCGTGATGCGCTGCCGCTTGGCTATAGTATTAAGGCCGGAGGGGCACTTTCTGATAGTCAGGACTCGGCAAAATATCTTATGGTGCCGATTCCGGTTATGCTTTTTATTATTATGACGCTGCTTATATTTCAGCTCAGAAGTGCAAAGCTTATGTTCCTGACACTTATGACAGCCCCGCTTGGACTTATTGGTGTAAGTTTTGGCATGCTGTTGACGAATCAGGCGATGGGCTTTGTCGCAGAGCTGGGTATACTTGCCCTCAGCGGCATGATTCTCCGCAATTCAGTCATTCTCATTGATCAGATACAAAAGCATCTTGCCGATGGTGAGACACAGTGGGACGCGATCATTGATTCGGCTGTTCTGCGATTTCGTCCGATTATGCTTACAGCAGCAGCGGCAATTCTTGGCATGATGCCGCTTGTGAGCAACACATTCTGGGGACCGATGGCTGTTGCTATCGCCAGCGGGCTGTTTGTTGCAACAATCCTTACTTTGCTTGTACTGCCAACGATGTACGCGGCATGCTTCAAGGTTAAAAAAGAATAAAAAAGAATAAAATAATAGAAAAATTCTCTGGAACAATTATATGTTCCAGAGAATTTTTTGTTTATGAAACAGAATATGCATGTGTTTTTTACTGCGGCTTTATTCGATACATGTGATTAAGAGGACCGCTGCCTTTTCCGAGATTCAGCCCGGCTTTGAGAGCACCGGTAATATAGTCTTTTGCATTTTTGACGGCGATGGGAAGGGGATGGCCGTCAGCAAGATTGCAGGCTATGGCAGAGGAGAGAGTACAGCCGGTACCGTGTGTATTTGGATTTGCTATTTTTTCGCCTTTAAACCAGTGGACCTCATTTTGCCAAAAAAGCAAATCATCAGCTGTATCGGTGAAATGCCCCCCTTTGATGAGGATACCACTGTTCAGACCGGAAGCAATTTGACGAGCCGCACACAGACTATCGTCTTTTGTCTTTATTACGGTATTTGTCATAGCCTCAGCCTCGGGGATGTTTGGCGTAATGATGCTGGCAAGCGGCAGAAGCTTGTGGATAAGTGCGTCCATGGCTTCAAGAGAAAGAAGACGGTTGCCGCTTGTTGATACCATGACGGGGTCGACCACGATATTTGTTGCTTTATATTCTTTAAGCTTGGCAGCAATTGTTTCGATAATTGCTGCATTTGACACCATGCCAATCTTTACGGCATCTGGGCGTATATCCTGAAAGATGCAGTCGATTTCCTGAGCGACGAATTCCGGTGCAGCATCAAAGATGCCATAAACACCGGTTGTGTTTTGTGCCGTGAGTGATGTGATGGCACTCATGGCATACATCTTATGAACAGTGATGGTCTTGATATCCGCCTGTATGCCCGCACCTCCACTGCAGTCAGAACCTGCAATCGTGAGAATTTTTTTGGGGATAAATTCTTGTGGCACAGAGATTCCTCCAGTACATTAATTTTAAAATAATTTTAGCACAAAATTGACGAACTTAGTAGATGATATCACTCGCAGGAGATCGGAATGTGTTCTGTAAAATCGTTTACTTCTTTAATACAAATTCAAAAATCGAAAATTTTCCTATTTCACTTTTGCAGCTTAGTCCTATGCCATGGCGATCGGCAATGTGTTTGGCGATTGCAAGGCCAAGGCCTGTACCGCTGGTATTGCTCTGTGAATGGGTACGGTAAAAGCGCTCGAAAATATGTGGCAGATCTTCTGCCGGGATACCACAGCCATTGTCTTTGACACAGACGGTGCAGCTTGTATCAGTTTGCTGAATGCTTGCATGAATCGGCTGCCCTGCCGGAGAAAATTTTACGGCATTATCGAGGACGATTATAAACATTTGCCGCAAACGCCCATAGTCGCCTTCAAAAGAAAATGGGGCCAGATCGCCGTCAAGTGTGAGGGCAATGTTCTTTTTTTCGGCAAGATGACGGATGGCGTGGACAGCATCGTTGAGCACATCGTTCAAAAAGATTTTAGTTTTATCGATCTTGAAGTCCGTATTTTGCAGCCGTGAAAGCTCCAAAAGATCATTGACAAGTCGCTGTAAATGAATTGTATCAGAAAGCATCTGCTGAAGATACTCCCTGCGTTCATTCGGGTCTTTGATAAAATCGTTTTCGAGAACCTCCAACGATCCGCGCAGAACGGTAATCGGTGTACGGAGCTCATGAGAGATGTTTGTGATAAAGTCACGGCGCATTTGTTCAAGTTTCATACTTTCTTTTTCTGCTTCAGCAAGGCGCAGCGCGAGTTCATCAATATTTTGGGCAAGCGAGCCAATCTCATCGTTCTGTGTAATGCCCGTACGTGCAGTATAATCTTTCTCCATGAGGCGAGTGGCAGTTGTTCCCATTTTACGCAGTGGTTCAATAAAATGAGAAGCTAAAACAACAGAAAGAGCAGCAGCAAGCAGAAGTGCAGTGATAAGGCAGGCTGCAAGAAGTGTCATACCGTCGAGTTCAGCTTCGTTCATGCCCTTAATCGTACGATGCAGCAGAAGAGCAGCCTGGACATTGCCGTTGCTGTCACGGATTGGTGCGCCGACGGTCACGGATGGTTCACCCAGCAGTGAACTGAAATCTTCTCCGCTTTCCACATGACCGGCAAAGACCTTTTCGATAAGTTCTTCAGCACCGTCGGGAAGCTCACCATAAGAGTAGCGCATGCGGCTTCCATAGAGATCAATGGTGCGGGCCTGCTCGTCGACAATCCAGACCTCACTCATGGCGATTTCATTTAAAAGCCGCAGATAAACATCATATGTTCTGAAATTGCTTTTTTCCTTATCGTCACGATTTTTCATTTCATAGCCCTTCATCATTGCAGGACCGTTGCCACGAGGCTTTATCATGTTTTTTTGTTGGGCAAGCTGGCTATGGTGTTCCTCGTACTCTGGCATGCTTGANAGCGTGTTGGCGATGGAAATCGCACGATTTTTAAGTTCGGTTTTGTGCAGGTTGCTTGTATGACGCATGAAAAGAAAAGTGAAAAGACAGCCAATAATAAGAGCGAAAAGCAAAAGAACAATCGAGAAATAAGTCACAAGCTTGCGGGTGAGTTTATGATTCATGACAAAGCTCCTCAAAGGTGTAGCCAACGCCCCAAACAGTCTTTATTTGCCAGGAGCCATGAGCTATGATGTCCAGCTTTGCCCGCAGTCGTTTGATATGTGAGTCGACTGTGCGATTATCGCCGTAGTAGTCATATCCCCAGAGACTGTTCAGCAGATTGTCGCGGGAGAAAACCTTCCCCTTATTTTCGAGAAGAAGCCAGAGAATTTCTAATTCTTTTTTTGTCAGACTGATGGGGGTATCGTCAAGTGTGACTTTGTAATCATCCAGGCTGACGCAAAGCTTGTCATAGACCAGCATTTTCTGCAGGGCATCATTTGCGGGTGTCCGCTCTATACGGCGCAGCACGGCGCGTACACGTGCCATGACTTCAGCAGAGGAAAATGGCTTGACAATATAATCATCGGCACCGATATCCAGTCCCATAATACGCTCAAAATCTTCACCGCGAGCAGTAATCATGATGACAGGTACATTGGATTCCTTACGAATTTCACGGCAGACAGCAAAGCCGTCTTTTTTTGGCATCATAACATCTAATAGAATCATAGTAAATGTATTTTCATGGAATTTTTTTAGGGCATCTTCACCATCCTGTGCTGTAGTTGGAACGAAGCCCTCATTTTTAGCAAACTCGGATAGTATCTTTGTGATTTGCAGATTGTCATCGGCTATTAATATATTTGGCATGTTATCCGCCTCCTTATCTAAAGAGAGTAACAACTTTTTATGGCAGGTGTGTGTGTTTATCAAAGTTTATCACAAAAATGCAGAAGAAAAAACATACTTTTGCCATAAAGCATTAGTAAAATAAAAATAAAGTAAAAAGCGGTATGAATAAATATATACTGCGTAAAAAGGTGGANTAAAATGAAACGCAATTATTTTCTAGCCATAGCACTGCTTGTNTTTNCTATCNCTTGCATCNCGACGGGGATTATACTGGATTTTCATTTAATAGGCGGCAAGGGGAGCAGCCTGGGCCAACTTGTAAAGAACGGACATATCTATGCAGGCTATATTATGATGGCAGGTATTACAGTACATTTTCTTTTGCACATGAGTTGGTTACAGAATATGACGCAGCGTATTTATAATGGAGAATATAAAAAAATAGCAAGTAAGAAATGAAGAATAAATAAAGTTGAAAATTACAGGAGGGAAAGACCTACTATCGTGACAACAAGGAAGGTAAAAGTAAAATAAAGAACGCCAAAGAAATGGTTAGAAATGGGGGGAACTTATGAAAAAGATGAGACGTATGATAGCGGCACTTGCAGCTGCAGGAGTACTTACCGCTGTGGCTATACCGGCATTGGCTGCAGATACAGACAATAGCAGCAGCGGCGGTAAAGTAATGTATAGCAAAAACAATGCGAACTGGTGTGATGGCAGCGGTGCGGGAGCGTGCAATGGACAAAGAATAGTAACGGCCGGCATTGTCGCTGGAATAACAACTGAATCAAATAGTTATAAAGGAAGTGGTGTTGCAAAGCGGCACTTCTTTTCTTATGCAGAGCAGTTTTACGCAGCTTCATTAATAAACAATATAATAGAAAACGAATTATAGAAGCAGATGAAAACACCAGATACAGTGACATAAAAGAATACGATTAATATTACAAAAAGTTGTTTGTAGTAGGCTGTATAATGGTATGAAACGGTTACAGATTACTAAAATTAAAAAAATATTGACAAACATTGTAAGATACTGTATCATAATACGAGTTGCTGATGAACGCAGTAACACACTTCGAAATGCAGCTTCTACAGCAGGCACTCGAAAGCC
>WSSedB1CaDRAFT_10000766_pt1 | contig 13161 bp, 9 predicted proteins | sample WetSurSB1Cattail_FD_9460 | JGI IMG/M metagenome (IMG submission 9460)
TAAAATGATAATTTGTGGAGACGTTGAACAAATAGATGCAGCTTATCTTGATAAGACGTCAAATGGTCTTACTTATGTAATAGAAAAATTTAAAGAATCGTCAATTGCAGCACATATTACTTTACTTAAAGGCGAACGTAGTGCTTTAGCAACTCAAGCAGCTCAATTATTATGAACTTATATCAAACAATTAAAAATAATAAATTATACTTAAAAAGTTACATATTAAATGTAACACAAGAAATTGTTCGTCCTTTATTTTTTCGTTCTGATTTTGTAAATTTTAAACGAAAAAATCAATATATTGTGTATAAAATTACAAATTTAATTACATCAAAAGTTTATGTAGGTTACACGTCATTAACTGTTCAACAACGTTGGGAACAACATAAATCTGAGTCTTTGAAAGGATCAAAATATAAGTTTCATAAAGAAATTAAAGACTATTTTGATGATAATTTGTGGAAATTAGAAATTGTAGAAGATTTTAACTCATCATTTTTTGCTAAAGCATGTGAAATTTATTGTATTGATAAATTTGATTCATTTAAAAATGGATATAACTCAACAAAAGGTGGTGATGCATTTTATGGACACCGACATTCTCTTGAAACTCGACAAAAAATGTCATATGACCGTAAAGGTAGAAAACATACAGATGAATCAAAAAGAAAAATAAGTTTAGCCGGAACGGGAAGAAATAGAGGCAAAAAATTATCAAAAGAACATTGTAAACATTTATCTGAATCACATAAAGGTGTTAAACATTCTGTTTATACAAAAAGAAAAATAAGTGTTATTAGTAAAACAAATAATAATATTAAATTTTGTCATACACGGGCTTCGTGGGATAAAATAGGAAAATCAAATTCAATTAAAATAGCTAAATTTGAAATAAATGGTAAATTTATATGTATTTATGACTCAATCAAAGAGGCTTCACAATTAACAGGTATTTGTTCCACAAATATTGTTGCATGTGCAAAACATCATAAAAATCATTCTCACGCAGGTGGATATGACTGGGAGTATATTTCTAGTATACAATCTTATACATTATAATATAATTTTATTAGTCATTTGGTTCATAAATGCTTATGTGAGAATATTTCTCGTGGCGCACGGTTTACTATCGTTTGTAATCCTCGAAGGTTCGAATCCTTTCAAATGACACAAATTTAAATTTATCTTTCGATGTAAAACATACTTATTATGCATCATATGATATAATTTATAATAAGATGTCTGGAATTTTAGATAATCAATCTAGAGTCTTTGATGTTCTTGTAACTCAAGAAGGCAAAAGACAAATCGCAGCCGGAGATTTACGAATTTGTTATGCATCATTTTCTGACGATGATACATTTTATAAACAAGATTTAGTTTCTGGTAGTGAAGACACATCAAATCGTATATTTTTTGAAGCATCAAATTTGCCTCAAGATTCAATTATATTTGAAGCAAATGATTCTGGACGTTTATCACCATTCAAAAACATAAACGGTATAAAAGTTTTAAACGGACAAATCATAACAAATACTTCACAAGTAATGTCAGGTACTATCTTGTCAGGCGCAACTATTCTACAAGAAACGACAACTGGTGCCGCTTTTTCTTCTCTCGCAGAAGACTTATTGCAATCTTCGATTGATAATTTTAAACTGTTACGTGTTATTGGTTCACACGAAAGTTTACTTGATGATGATCAATTTATTGTTTCAACGAATGATGTTACGTTTTATGTAAATGATGTTCTACCTATACCGTCAACTTTTAAAACATATAATCAATTAGCTAATGTTGAAGGTTTAATTAGTGATCCACGATTAAGTGATGTAATAAATTTTAAATTTTTACCTCCACAAAATAAAAAAACGTCAACTGTACCAAGTTTATTAGGGAATTATATTCCTTTAGGTTTAACAGAAAAATTAACAATTGATGATATTGTAAAAGAAATTAATTTTTACGATCAACATGGAATGTCTCATGAAATCAAGTTTAATCGTACATCACAAAAAAATAATATCGTTGGACAATTTTTTGAAATGTCAAACAGTGAAGTAAAAAAACTTGATGTTATTGATTATGGTAGACATCCATGGAAAGATAATCAAAATATTGTTTGGTGGCATATTTTCTTTGTTGGTAAAGTGTTTGTTGATCAGAATGGTGATGATACTTTTGTTCATTTATTTACTATTATTTTTTCTTGAAAGTTAAGTATGTTTTATAAATCACCACGTACAAAAAAATTTTTAGTTGTCGATAATACAACTTATGCAACATTAGTATCGTTAGATGAAACAAATATTGATGATAAAAAATATAATTTTAAATTTAGATGTTCAACGTTGTTATATGATTTAATTAAATCAAATATTTTGAAAATTAGAATAAGACTTTTTTCAAAAATAGTTACAAAACAAGACGTAACTAGTTTGAACGTAGATTCAAACATGATTCAACAAATTATAAATGAATCAATAGTTACAAAACAAATTGCTGCATTACAACAAAAATATATTATTGCATCTAAAAATATTGATTTAACTACATTTGTTGATAATAATGATTTAAATTTAATTCGCAAAGGTGTTGATATAAATCATATTAATTCATTTAAAAAAAAGCGCATTGTTTATAAAACAATTTCGTCAGCTGACAAAGATAATGTTATTTTAAACAAAATATCATGGCAAAATATTAATAATATTAAAACATATGTGAATGACTCAAATTTAAATAACGTTGATGTTAAAAAATTGATGATAAATATGATTTCAAATGAAATTGATCCAAGTGACATAGCAAATATGAAACATATTAGTGTTACTCCACGTCAACAAGTTGGAGGATTAATTAGAAAAAATAGACAAAATACTCATCAATTGTCGACAACAAAACTAGATGATCAAACACAATTTTTGTATTCATTTTTATTAAAAGATAATTTGCTTGTAAATGATAATATCGATTATGTTCAAAATGACGCTCTTGTTGCAACATATGATTCTGTCGTTGATCAATGGACACAAGTAACAACTAATATTGAAATACACACAAACAAGATTAATATACAAAATGATGGTTCGAATTTAATTGTTAAATTTGAAGTTTTGAATTCAAATAATATCATTATAGATGATGAAACATTACAATTAAATATAAATGAACACATTAAATTTTTTAAAGTACCATTAAAAGCTCCCATTGCTCGTGTGATAAAATCTTATAATTTGTCACGAAATATTTTAGAAATTTCTAATTTTGATCCAAAAACAAAAAGTGTTTTGATTTATCATAAAGAAGTTCAACAAGATAAAACGGGAGGAACGTATTTATTTTTTGGTAATTTTTTGGTTTCTGGAAAGTCGATAAGAGTACCTATTAATTCATTTACACACAAATATTCAATCTATAGAGTAATACCACAAAGTGAAGATAATAAATCGTTGGGTTCTGATTTTACAAATGTTGTTGTTAAACCAACTCGTATTTTATTTCCTAAAAAAATAACGTTAATTTCAAAATTAATTGAAAATGGTATTCAATTAGAAGTAAGAAATTTGCCGGCTGATATTGTTAGTGTTCAACTACTTGTAAAGAATAAAACAAATTTTGAACAAAAATATCAACATGTCGATATATTGTCAATAACAGATAACATTAGACAACAAGATTTAATAATGTTTATCGATACAAACGTACAAACAAATTGTATATATGAATATAAAGTTAAATGTTTTTTAAAAAATGGTTTATCATATGAATCGTATTTTATAATAGTTGAATTTAAGAAGAAACAAATTGCAATAGACACAAAAATTACAAATTTAAATGTTGATACAACAATATTTAATAGAGTTAATGTAAAGTTTCAATTTGAATCAGACGTACTAGACAATGATTTTGATATATTACACGCTCTATTAAAAAATAGAGATATTGATAATCTTTTTCAAAATGACGTTGTTAAAGAACGAGAATTATTTAAAAAATTACTAGCTCACAATATTCAAAGAATCAATTTAACAACCGGCGAACGAGAAAACTTTGGTACATTGATTGGTAATACATTTAATGATAGTGTTGAACGAACAAAAAATAATGTAAAACAATTGTCAGAAGAACATTCATATCGATATGAAGTATATCCAATGTTACGCTCGGCAGAAACTTTATTTGAAACAATAAATAAAGTTTCAATAGATTCTTTCACAAAAAAACAATATAGTTATCAACCCGCAAAATTTTTACATCCAGTTGCACTTAATCAAGGTTTGTTATTAACAACACAAGGCAAAAATATTTTATATACACAAGATGATATGTCTTACGGTTCGACTGGAAATGTTGAAAGTATTGATGTAGTGTTTAATACATATATACCAACGTTATCGTCATTTATTGCAACCAGGATCAATTTTGAATTAGTTAATTTAACATGGAAATCCGAAGTGACAAGTTTTAAGTTGATTGATTTTTATATCATAATGAAAGATGTTTTAGGAGTTCGAACAATTATTGGTAAAATACATTCACATTCAACAAAAAATAATTTTTTACATAAGTTAACACATGATGATGTAGGACAATTTAAATATATAATTGTTCCCGTATATAATAATTACACAGTTGGTAAATCGTTAGTAAGTAATACAATTGAGGTCTTAGATGTCGTTGACTAAAACTCTAAATAAAAATGCTACGAGCCTAGCAAATTCAGGTATTGTTGCAATTCAACCAAGTGAATATTTTACAAATAAATCGTTAGATTCTTTTATAGAAATTCCCGTATCTTCTAAAAACATATCAACGCTAACGACACAAAATTTGTTAAATGTATTAGACGATATTACAAATGTTTGTCCTGTACAACAAAATACGATATTATCAAATAAAATTTGGACTCGATATAACACAAAACAACGACAATTAACAGACAAGAAAAATATTTTTAAGAATTATATTAAACAACAAAATTCTTTTGAAGAATTAACTGGTGTATCGTCTGAACGACCAGAAATTATTATGTTAACTGACTTTGTACCACTTTTCGTAAACAAACAAAATGTAAATAATTTATCACAAAATTCATATAAAAATTCGTATTTTACAAATGAAGGACAGTTTGTTGATGCAAAATTTAACATGGAACAATTAACTGCATTAGAAATAGACGAGCGTTTAAAGTTTTTATCTGCTCGAACAAATAAAACGTTATCGTCAACATATAGTAAATTTGTATTAGAAAAAAAAGATTTTCAAAATAAAATTTCTGATTTAAAAACGTTATTGGGAAATATATCACAGTTAATAAAAACTTTTAATAGTACAAAACAATTATTTGATTTACGAAATTTTAATTATAATATATCATATGATGACAATATGTCAATTTTAAATCAATTGACTATTGAAAATTATTACAAAAATAGCGTACAAGAATCATTATTAAATACAATAGCAACTCAACTACCTACAAATATTTCATTAGTAAATGTGTTATCACAATTTGGATATTCAAAAAATGCTATAAAAAATAATTTTACATCAACAAAAATTTGGTTACAAACTATTTTTGAATTTAAAAATATATTAGAAAATTATTCATATAAAATATTTGATCAGAATATTGATACTATTCGAAATGATATTGCTTCGAATAAAATTAACAAACCAGTAAATACAATCAATTTCAATTTAAAATTGATTAATTTATCAACAGACGTACCAACAATAAACAGTATTATTTCAACAATACCAGCAACATTACATCGTGGTACACAACAACCAATTATGAAAGGATTTTCTGAACTGTCAGAATCTTTTCAAGATTTGTTAGATAAATTTGTGTTATTTACATGGATATTTTCAAAAGAATATCGTTTTAGTAATGGTTTAGCACAAACTTCAACTCGTCAAACATTATTAAATGATTTTGGTTATCAAGTACAGACAAAAAATAATTTATTATTTAATAATGTTTTTGGACACGATCAACAATCAATAGAAAATATTACAAATGGTACAGGTGAAGATAATAGAATATGCGCTTTAGCATATAGCATTATAAATAATAAACATGTTTTAAATTTTGAAACTCAACAAATAGAAACAACAAAAACTAATTTTTCAGCTGGCGGTGAAGTTTATATTGATGAATTATTAAATACGGTTTCAACATCAGAAACAGAAAAATTTATTTTTGATACAAAACAAATTGAAAATTTAATTAATCGTTTATCGATTTGTAAAAATGCAATAAATATTTTAGCAAATAATATGAACTGGTTGTGTATACCAATGACAGACAATGTGTCTGCTATAACACAACAAACAGAACGTATAATTACTTCACCTATTGATTTATTTACACATATTCATACGTCATTTATTGACACTCAATTAAATAAAATAAAAATTGAGTATCAAACAGATCCGATGACAGCTATTTTTGCGTTTGCATCAAGTGATCAACAACTAAAATCTTTGTTGTTTATTTTATGTATATTTCAAATTTTTAAACTAGAAAATAATACAGTAGATAATGTTACATATCAAAGTATATTACAGAATATATCTAGTTATATTAAATTTCTTAGTACGACGTCTAAATTTAATCAACATCATAAGAGTTCAAAAGATAAAATTAATATTTCAACAATTATTGAAATGTTAAATTTAAATACATCCAAAGTTTGGCAACAAACTTTGTCAATAATGAAAAATATTTATTTAACTTTAGTTGAAAATAATGAAGTTGTTACATTGTCAAAAACACGTTATTCTGGCATAAATGATTCTGTCATGTTAATGTTAATTTTTGATATTATAATTTCATTAATTGAAAAATATTCAATTTTAACATTAAATACAAATTTTGTTTTAAATTCACAAGTTACATTTTCATTAGTTAACATAACTTCGCAAGAGTCAATAACGTCAGATACATTTTCTGTTTATGATAAAATTAATTTTGAACGGTCTCAAGTAATTTCAGGATTTGTTGCAATCGTTGGAACACTACATGCGTTGCAAATGAAATTACAATCATTTGTAAATTATACACACTCTCAACAAGTTCAAACAACAATTAAAACATATCTAACTACTGCTTTACAAACAATATCTGATCAACGTATGATTAAATTATTGTTTACTGAACAACAGATGATGTTGAATGTATCAACAATATATGATTTATTTGCGCGTGTTTCTACAAGACAAAACAATGGTGCTGATTTTAATAAAGATGGTAAAATTGATGATAATGACTTATTTTTATCGCTTGATGAATCGTTAATTACACCAAAATTACGAAATTATTTTAATATATTATTTTCTGATTCTGCGTTTGCATCTGATTTGGGTAATAAAAATATTTTAACTATCGGTATTCCTTGTGGATTTGTAGAAAATTTAAAACAAAAAATATTAAACTCAACGATGAGCGTCAAATCAAAACAAACAGATATTATTAAAATAAATGTATATAAAACAGACATTCAACGTCCAGAATTTGTTTTTAAACCGTTGACGTTTCTTTTTGAGTTGTCTCGTTTTCCAGTTCGTAACTCAAATTTATTAGTAAATCTAACACAAACATCAACTATACAAGATGTTATTAAATTTTTACCTACTCGTGATATATTACAAAATAGTAATATTGCAAATGATATGATATCATTTGGAAAAATAACGACAGATATTACAAACTTGATGAAATCAAAAGCATTATCAGAGTACTCTTCACAAGTGGCATTTAACTCTGATGAATATAATTTTTTATCTTCTGGTAATAAAAATGAATTATTAGTAAATCATGCATTAAGTTATATGTTAGAGTTATATATAAAAGCGTTAACAGATTTAAACGTGGGTGACTATAAATTTGTAATTGATTCGAATCAATATGATATACAAACAAAAAAAGACCTTGCACAAGAATTAGTTAAACAAATGTTGCAAGATATTGTTTCACAACAAACAAATAAAAATGTAAATGGTAAACTTTTTTCAAAACAAAGTTTAATAATTACTACATTACAATTAAATATTAATAAAAACATTAATCAATTAAATAATATATCACAATTGATAAATCTATTGACAGAAAAACAATTAAAACAAATCACGCAAGAATTGATAAAAATCAATAAATTTGTAAATTCAACAACGTCATTGTCAAGTGCAAGTAGTGTTATATCGTCAATTATTTCTCCCAAACAATTTGACAGAGTTTTTAATATTATTGTTGACTCAAATGATTTTGAACTCGATATTCAGAAATTAAAACTTGTTTTTAATTCACGTGAATTAACAAATCTTATAAATAGTGGAGAAATTGTTCAAACAAATACTCCAATCAATAAATTTCAGACAACGCTCTTACAACAAAAAAATACAAATACACAAAACAATAATTTTTATAAGCAACGTAATAAAAACAAAAATAATGGTGATATTATATTTGAAAAATATTATGTAACAATTGATACTTTTGGAGAGGATATAATATGAGTACGTCACAAGTTTCTAAACAAATATTTGTTGTTGATGTTCCAGAAGTAAATAATTTTTTAGCTACATTTCAATATAATTTTTTTGTAAAAGATGAACAAACGGTTGATGTTTTAACTATAAATAACAATAATATGCTTGCAGCACAACGTCATGCACGTTTTGTTAAATTGCAATGGAAAATAAATAATCTAACAAAAATAGAATCAGACGGTACAAACGTAGTTTCACAAAAAAGAAATAATGTTTCTACAAAAAATTTGGTTAGTGATAATTTTGATAAAATTGTGTCAGAAGACATGTTGACATATGAAAACTTTTTAGGATTATCTTTTCAAAATGGTACATATGGTCAAGAAATTTATACAACCTTACAAGGTTTACAACAAAAATTCACAAACAGTGATAAACAAATCAGTAATGATAATTTGTTAAGACAACAAACATATTTAGAATCAATTATGCCGGACGGTATAAATCCGGAATTTGTAAATGTTGCTTATGCTCAACCATTGATCACAAAAGATGTAAATTATGCACAAAACGTAAGTTTACAAGATAATTCATATTTACAAAATATATCAAAAATAAAAATAGGAGCACAAGTTAATACTCGATATTTAACGAACATGTTGAATGTTGCCAAAGTAGACACGACAACAACAAATTATGCAAACTTTAATAATGTCAAGTCATTAGCAGAAACAATAGCAAGTTCAAATACACAAAATAATGATATGACAATTAGTGATTATCAAACATTTTTGTCATATATTGATGTAATAACAGATGCGTCACAAACATCAAATTACTCTGCAGAAATTGTTGGATTTGTGATTGATAAAAGTGAAATATTAGCAAATGGTAGTGTTGTTGAACAACAACCAATTATTGTTGATGGTGCTCAAGTAAATGAATGTATTGATCCACGAGTAAAATATTCTGCTTATTATGTTTATAAGATTCGAACAATTTATAAAATGTATGTACCTGCAATAGATGAAATAACAAATGACGTTGTTTTGCTTGTTGTTCTTGTAAGTTCAAAACCTTCTTCGCAATCATATGTAACATGTATAGAAAATATTCCACCTCCTCCTGTTAACAATTTAGATTTTGTTTGGGATTACACAAGAATAAATTCTCAAACAAACAAACAAGGTAGTTTAATGTTACATTGGTCTTTTCCACCAAATTCTCAAAGAGACATAAAATATTTTCAAATCTTTCGAAGACGTATAACAGAAGATGCATTTGAACTTATAAAAATGTATCACTTTAATGACGCAGAAGTACAACCCAAATTTCGCGAACAATATGATCAAAATCTTGTAGAAATAATAACAACACCAAAGACGTATTTTATTGATAATGAATTTATAAAAACATCGAAATATATTTATACTGTTTGCACAATGGATGCACATGGGTATATTTCGAATTACGGCGAACAATTTGAAGTAGTCTTTGATAGATTGACGAATTCGCTACAAAAGAAATTAATCAGTCATTCAGGTGCACCCCGTCCTTATCCGAATTTATTTATTGAAAATGATCTATTCGTTGATGCTATCAAAACATCTGGTGAACATAGCAAAAAAATGAAGATTTATTTCAATCCTGAATATTATCGATTATACGACGAAAAGGGGCAAAATATGAATCTTTTACAGACAACACAACGTAACGGGAAATATAGACTTCAATTTATAAACGTAGATAACCAAAAAGATGCCGTTATTAATATTAATATTGATGATTCGTTAGGTGTAACTGAGGAATCGTATGTTCGTGGAAGCCGATTTTATGGGTAGTGCGTAGAAGATATGAGAGTATGTTATAGATGAGGGATGTATAAAGAAACAATATTTTTGATAAATGAGAAAACTGGATGGAAGATAAAACGTTGTGTTTATATTTGTGATGAATGCGGAAATGAATACAGGCGTTCAAATTTGACACCAACAACATTACATTTTTGTTGTAAAGATTGTTATACGTCTTCGCAAAGATCAGGTAAAGCAAAAGAAAATTTAGAAAAACATTTTCTTGAAACGATAGGCGTTAAAAATCCGTATGCAAGTCGTGGTATTATTGACGCAAGAACAAAACATCTACAAGAAAAATATGGTGTAGAAAACGTAAGTCAGATCCAAGATGTAAAAGATAAAAAGGCTGAAACATTTTTTGATCATTATGGTACGACAAATAATTTTGGGCGACAAGAAGTAAGAGAGAAACGAAATAATGTGATGTTAGAAAAATATGGAACGATCGCAGCATCAACACATCCAGACGTAAAAAGAAAATTACGATCGCACGAAGTTAAACAAAAACGTTTTAATACACTAAAAAAGAACGGCAACTTAATGCAAAGTGGTCCAGAAAAAAGACTAATTTCTATTTTTCAATCTATTTTTGATGATATAAAAACTCATATTACAATAAATGGATGGTCAATAGATTTTTATATTTTAAGTATTGATACTTACTTTCAAGTTGATGGTGTGTTTTGGCACGGATTAAATAGGACATTAGAAGTAATTCAAGAAAAAGCAAAATATTCTAGAATTGACAAAGAAATTTTAAACAAGTTTAATCGAGATCAACAACAAAATATTTGGTTCAAAGAAAATAATATGAAACTTGTACGTATTACAGATCTAGAAATAAATGCGATGAACGATGAACAGCTTTTTTCTTATTGTAATAGTTATATGATGTAGATGTATAGTATATTATATAATAAGGAAAATACATATGGGATATCTTGACAACACGAGCAATAATGTGCTCCTCGACGCCGTCTTGACGGATATCGGGCGCCAGTTCTTGGCACGAAACGACGGAAGTTTTTCGATTCATAAATTCGCATGCTTCGACGATGAGATCAATTACAACGTCATCCAAAAATATGGTCGTACTGTTGGGCGTGAGCGTATTGAAAAATGTACTCCGATATTTGAAGCATCTACTAATCCACAACAATCATGTAAATTTCCGTTGATTAGTGTATCGAATCCTAATTTAATTCGTCTACCGACAATGTCCCTATCGGGTGATGCGAACGTAAATAGTTTGAATAGTGTAGTTACGCTTGGTCGAACTGTACAAAAAACAGCAGCTGTTACAATAGAACAGACAATAAAAAATGAAACTTCGATAGACGTAGAACTTCGTGATCAAACGTTTATAGTTGAACTACCAAATTTGTTTGTTGAAGTACTACGTGATACTCCTGAAAATGTTGATGGTCAACAACGAGCTGTGTATATTATGACGCGTTCACCGACAGAAAATAGTTATGGTGGAAGCATACTACAGTTTGTTCTATCTGTGAAATCATTAACTGATAGCGTATTTACTGTATACGGTTCGACTGCAAACAAGAATAAAATAAATACGTTTATGCGTGTCACAGGACTACAAAGCGGCGCTTCATTAGATTGTAGCATTGTTATTGATAAGACATTGTAAATAGATGTGTAGATAAAGTTCGAGTGTATTATAATAATTTCATAAAGGAATTATTGCATGCCTCAATTTTATCTTACTCCTGAAACAAAGAAAATTCTTTTAGAAAAATCTTGTGGAGATTTACGACATCCTGTTATTGATCAATTTTGTCAAGCTTATGTAAATGAGTACATTAAAATTGAACGTAATCAGTCGATAAAAAGAACAATAATTTTTCTTTTGTTCACTGTACCAGTTTTACTCTTGTGCGTCGTAGCTATGTTTTGGTTATGAACTTTAAATTTAACGAACTTCGTACAATACAGGCTGTATCACTTCTCTTGACATTGAGTGGTGGTAGAATTAATTCATCTAAGTTAATGATGTTGTTATATATCATTGATAATGATTTATTGGTGAAACATGGTGTTGTCTTGACAGGAGACAAATATATTAAAACTAAAAAAGGTATTATTTTATGTGAAGTGAAAAATAGGCTGAATAAGTCTTATGAGTATCCACTTTGGTTAACATATTTTGATTTTCGAATAAAAAATGATCAAAATACTCTGTTTACTTATGTTGAACCAAATGACGGTGCATTAAGTGATCTTGATGATGAAGTGATTACAAGTGTTCAATATGAATTTAGAAATCATAGTGATAGTGATATATTAGAAGATACGTATGAATGTTTTCCTGAATTAAAAGACGATACATTTTATGGCTTGATTACACATGAAATGATTATGTCGATGAATGGGATAAGTAGTGATGAGATAAAGAAGTTGAGCGATCTAGTACAATATCACAACGATGTCGATGATTATTTGAAGAAAATTCATTAGTGATAGAGAGTTACACTTTGTGTTATATTGTGAATCTTGGGGTTCGTGTGTAGGTATGTGACGTGTGTGGTATGATTGAGGGATGTTAATAGAGATAAAAGAAATAAAAGAACACGGCAAACGAGCTAAACATGTTGGTGTATATGAATGTGATGAATGTCAAACAATCTTTGAAAGAAAGCATCATGCCATTCATGATAAATCGATGCATTTTTGTTGTAGAATGTGTCAAAATAAATCACAAGTTTTAAAAGATAAATGTGTAAATACGTTTAAAAAACATAAATTTGAAAAATCTATTAAAAAAGAAACAAAAAATCCTTGTAAAAAA
>WSSedB1CaDRAFT_10000767_pt1 | contig 13153 bp, 8 predicted proteins | sample WetSurSB1Cattail_FD_9460 | JGI IMG/M metagenome (IMG submission 9460)
TGTCGGAGTCTTTCTTGATACCTTTATTATCTGCACACTTACAGGCTTTATCGTTGTCATGTCGCATCTCTGGAGCACCCCTGCCGTTACGGCCTGGTTTGGGCTTGGCAAGCTGCCGCGCTTTTTAGCCTCCGCAGCAGCCCTTACACCTGATTCTCCCTTGACTGCACCCATTGCTTTCCTGCTGACCTTCTGCTTCTGCCTTTTTGCTCTTACCTGTCTCATTGGCATGGTAAGCTTTTCAGAAATCGCCGCCAACCGTATCAGCCGCAGCCCGCGCTTTATCAACAGCATCCGGCTGCTCGGCGTATTGATTACTGCCTTTGGCATCACCTGCTCGCTCGCGGGCATCGACCTTGGAAATCTCTGGTCCATCTCAGATCTGGGCAATATCCTCATCGTATTCACCAATGTCCCTTTACTGCTCATCGGGGCAAAATACGTATTACGAGCCACACGCCATTACAAGGCCAAAGATGGCACTCCCTTTACTTCCGCTGTAATCGGGTTCAAAGAACCCCTCTGGTGGGATACGAAAAAATAATCTGCCATACTGAACAACAATCCGGATGCCATAAACGGCATCCGGATTCATTTTTCGCTTTGGTGAAGCTTTGCTCACTCTCCTCAGTAAAGCATAAGCTGTCTGCCAAAGCTTTCATTTTTTGTTTTTCAGCAGGAAAAAAAACTTGAAATCATTTTTTACAATATGCTGCACAAGCGTTCCTTCCATAAAATATTGCACATCAGCCATTGTTATTGTTTCCTGATCCTGCAGCGATTTATAACATCTCAACAACCGCTGAAGAAAACTTTTATGGAAAGCCTTTTGTTCACTGTACTTCTTATAATGGAGTTTCTGCAAAAGATACTCTTCATGCCTGAAATGACGGACGTGCTTTCGTATAAGCTCTGCCGCGAGCCGAAGCATACGATCTTTTGGCGCTCCTGCTGAAAGTCCATTTATCATCTCGTTAATTTTACTTACCAGTTCATGATGTTCCTCGTCAATATCCGTATATCCACTTTTGAAAAAGGCTCCCCAATCAATTGGCCGGAGTACCCCCTCATAATCAACCTGCAGTGATTCGTCACAGACAACCCGGTTTCGTCCCGTGAGCTTAGCAAGATATAAAGAATTATCAAGCCGTTTAAAAATGGCTTCTATCGTATCATTCGCATCATTTTCTTTTTTTTGTGTAATTCCGAAACTCGCCGTAACACATGACCCGATTTCTTCGAACGTATGCTGCTGAATGCTAAGCTGCATGCGCTTTGCCAAAGCTTCCGCTTCCTTTAAAGAAGTATTGCTCAGCAATATAACGAACTCCTCACCACCCCAGCGGCATAAAAGATCATTTTCCCGAATAATCTTCTTTAATATACGGACTAATTCCTTTAAAACGTAATCGCCCTTCAGATGTCCATATCTGTCATTGATATTTTTAAAGTAATCAATATCCAGTAAAACGAAGGACAGTGCCTGCTTATCACGATAGATTTCTGCCAATTTTTGTTTATATATGTTAAAAAAGTATGTCCGATTATATGCCTTCGTCAGAAAATCCTTGCTTGCCAATTCAAACAATCGTTCCTCGTTACGCAATATTTCCTTATTGAGCCGGTAATGATTAATGCAGGAATTGATTCTTGCCATAAACAGCTTCACTTCCAGCGGCTTTAAAATAAAATCATCCGCCCCTATACTCAGGCAATGCGATATAGCACTTCCGTTATTATAGGCTGTAATGAGCAGGATAATCGCCTCTGGATTTTTTTTACGCAGATGTGTGATGATTTCTTCTCCGTCATATTCAGGCATCACCAAATCGATCAAAAACAGCTGATATTTATGTTCATTTTTTCGCTTCAGGAATTCAGCCGCATCCTGATAATAGTCAACCTGCACAATTTCATGGCTGCTGAAAAAATTTCGCATAAGGCTCAATGAAAAAACGCTATCATCCAACACAGCGATTTTCATTTTTTTGAGGATTTCAAAATTGGCCCGTTCCTTCTTGAACGTTTCCAAATACCGCGCCAGCCGTCGGAAATCAACTTCCGTTTTTTTCAAGTACGCCCGAATTCCCAACTCAAAGCAGAGCTTTTTTATCTCAAAATTCTCCTTTTCCGTGATTACAATAACCGGAGAATGAATGAACCCATTGGCACAAATCTTTTTTATGAACGCCGCATTGAATAAGCAGGGCATATGCTCATCCAAAATCAACACATCAAAAGCACTTGTATATATTTCGTCATAAGACTCTAATACACTGTACAAAAAGCCCTGCTTTTTTACGAGTCCCTCAATTCTTTCCGAAAGAATTGTATCTTCTCCAAAGTATAATACCCTCACTCACATTCCTCCAGCATTTTTGCAACAAAAATAGTGCATCAAGCCAGTCTCGACACACTCTGTATATTTGGGGAAATATGTAAATTATATGCGGCCTTCATTCTGTATTAGCTCTGTTTTCTTCCATACACATCCTCTATGTACATAGCAGTGCCATATTCCTTCACCTAGAAAAAAAGGACTATGTAAAATGACATAACCCTCGCATCTTCAATCATTCGCATAGAAAAACATGCGAATGTCTGCAAAATCATAAAAAACCCTTGGCAGCATACTATTCCCCAAGTTTCAGACAATAAACGAAACGGCTCTTTATTTAAAGAAACCATCCACTAGTTTATACTATAAAGCTACATTTCACAAAAGTCAATGCTATTTCCCCTGGGTTTCTCACAGGCTCTTTTGAATAATATGATTCCCATACATATTAAGAAAACACTCCTGCATTGACTCTATCATCTGGACGAATCTTTTATCTTATATAACACGCCTTACATTATGTTTTTTCCATGTTTTAATAGCTGGAAATGAAGATAAAGAAACACTCCATTTAATATATATGATAGTTTTACCGATAAAATAATTATAGAAGGATCTATGGAGTATTTTATAGAAAAGAGTTGATACCTATGGATAATATTACCTCAATTTCAGAAAACGCGCTGAACTGGAGTTCTGGCTCTGGTGCAAGGACGCCGCAGCCTTCCGCTCTCCAAAAGACATTTTCAGAAATCATTGCCGAAAGAGAGGCAGACCCGCCGTTTGCCAATACGGACGAGAGCAAGGGGCAGGAGCCCGTGACCGTAAGCAAAGTTATGCCTGATGGTTCGGTGCTTATTACGGTCATGCGTGGTGAAAAGGTGATTTCCCAGCGTCGTACGCGTAATCCAAAATCCACCAATCAGGCTATGGCAGCAGTTAATACCAACGGCAGCTCAGATACGGCTCAAAAAGGCTTCGGCAAACTTTATAAAACGAAGCTTACCGCAACCTCTATCACAGAATCGTTTTTGGACTGATTGTTTCTTTTCTGTCAAAAAAGCGAGCGCCAGGCAATTTTATTGTCTGGCGCTCGCTTTTTTTATCCATAACCGGTTATTCTTTTTTCACTTTGAACCATGCCGCATACATCGTAGGCAGCACGAGCAATGTTAATAGCGTTGCAACCAACAGCCCGCTGGCAATGGCCACCGCCATTGGACCCCAGAAAGTACTTGGCATCAGCGGCATCATGCCCAAAATAGCGGCCGCTGCCGTAAGCATAATCGGACGAAAACGGAGCACAGCCGAATCAATAACAGCATCCCATGGTTTCTCTCCATCTGCAAGATGCTTCTGTATCTGATCGATAAGAATTACGGAATTTCGTATAATCATTCCAAAAAGCGCCAATATGCCAAGCTGCGCCACGAAGCCCATGGCCTTGCCAGTGAGCAGCATACCAGGCGCTACACCAATGATTCCCATCGGTGCCGTAAGCAGCGTGAGCGCCATGAGCTTCGCGCTTCGAAGCTGCAGCATGAGCAGTGTCATGATAATAATGAGCATAGCCGGAATCGGCACCAAAAGAAACTCCATGGAGTTTCGGCTATCCTCAAGGGCCCCACCGGATTCAATGCTGTAGCCCAGCGGCAGCTGATCGCGCAAATCCTGCGTAGCCTTATAGGCTTTTTCAGTTGCATCATTTGCCGTCCCCGAACGGATATTTGCCTGAACCGTTATCGTCGGCTTAAGGTCCCGACGCCAAATAAGGCCGTCCTCCGCATCGTAAGAAATTTTTGCAATCTGTTCCAGCGGCACATAACCAGCACTGCCAAGATAGACCGGTATGTCCTTTATTTTGGAAAGATCCTGCCGATCATCATCTCTGAGCTTTAACTGAATATCTATCGTACGGTCACCCGCATAATATTGAGCAGCACTCATGCCAGAAATCTCTGTATAAAGCGTTTGCGCAACCGTCTGGCTGCTAAGTCCCATGGCACGCATCTTATCCTGATCCAGCATCAGATGCATAACTTTACTCTTTTCATTCCAGTCCAGGCTCACATCCGTATTATCGGGATCTGCCGCCACACGGTTTGCAACCGCAGCGGCCAGATTACGCACTTTTTCTTTATCATAGCCTGCTACACGCAGCATAATGGGATAAGCCGCCGGTGGACCGGTCTGCACAAATTTTATATTGGAACGAACCTCCGGCAATTCCTCTGCCAGTTCCGCACGTATTTTTTCCGTAAGCTTCTTCCGTGCATCCGTATCCTTGGCAACCACCACAAACTGCGCATAATTATCTGCTGGAAGTACTGGATCAATGGTGAGCACAAATCGCGGAGAACCCTCTCCCACATAATAGGAATAGTTGTCCATACTGTCCGCTTCCTCGCTTAAAAACCCAGCAAAGCGTGCAGCCGCAGTTTCGGTTGCCTTCTTAGAAGATCCCTCTGGCAATGTCATTTCTATAATGATTTCCGGCCGCAAAGATGGCGGGAAAAATTCCTGCTTAATGAAGCGCAGCATATATGCAGAAATGGCAAAAACGAGCACTGTACTGGCTAGTACAAGCTTTTTGTGCGTGAGAAACCATCCCAGCAGCTTGCGAAAAAACGCATAGAATCTGCTCTGGTAAGGATCCGGTTTGCCGTTTGCGTCAGTTGCTACCTTTACGCGAATGAGGTATGTGCCATAAAGCGGCGCAACCATCACGGATATAATCCATGACAGCAGGAGTGCCAGACTGATGACCGGAAAAAGTGCATTGCAAAATTCAGAAGCCATTCCCTTAGCAAAGGCCACCGGGATAAAGCCCGCACAAGTGATGAGTGTACCTGTAAGCATCGGCTTAGCCGTCGCACGGAACGCATAGCAAGCCGCGTCAAAACGATTCAGCCCCATCTCAAGCTTTACGCTCATCATTTCGACTGCGATAATCGCATCGTCGACCAGCAACCCTAATGATATGATGAGTGCTCCCAAAGACACCTTGTGCAGATCAATATCCAGCATATACATGCCGCAAAATACACCTGCCAGCACCAGCGGGATACATCCCGCTACCACCAGCCCGGTACGCAGACCAAGACTCAGGAAGCTTACCGCCAATACGATTAGAATCGCCTCTCGCAGCGTATTCACAAAATCACTAATGGATTCCTGCACAACAGCCGGCTGATCCGACACCCGCTGGATTTCCAACCCTACAGGCAGCTCATTCCGAGCTTTTGCTATAAGCTTGTTAAGATTATTTCCCAGCGTAAGAATATTACCTCCCGGCTCCATAGAAACAGCAATGCCGATAGCCGGTTCTCCATTATAGAACATCTTAGGCTCTGCTGGCTCGGCATAGCGGCGTTCAACCGTAGCTATATCTCCCAGGCGGAATATACTGCCATTGGCGTTGACAGGCAGTGCCTTGATTGCCTCGATATCTTTGAATACGCCCGTAATACGCAGGTAAACATTATCTGAGGTCGTTTCAACCATGCCGGATGGTGTAATTTCATTCTGTGTCTTTAATGCATTGGAAATAACCTGCGGACTGATTCCCAGCTCGGCAAGCTTGGAATTCTCAATTTCAATATAGACTTTTTCCGGCTGTTCACCCAGCAGCTCAATCTTTTGCACACCTGGTACATCAAACAGCAGCCGCCGGGTTTTCTCTGCCTCCTGCCGCATATCCTCATAGGAATAGCCATCTCCGGTAACCGCATAGATGGAACCATACACATCATCGAATCGGTCATTATAATACGGTCCGTAAACACCGGTCGGTAAATCTTTTTTAATATCATCACAAAGATTACGCACTTCTTTCCAGGTAGACCGTATTTTACTTCCTGGTATATCCTGCCGCAGCGTCACATAAATAACCGACGACCCTGAACGCGATGAGCTTTTTATATAGTCAACGCCCGGAGTATCCTGCAATTTTTTTTCGAGCTTATCCGTGACTTGTTCCTCCATCTGGCTGGCTGTAGCACCCGGCCAGCTTGCGGAAACAACCATCTGTCGAATGGTGAACTGCGGATCTTCCATACGGCCAAGCTTCGTATAGCTGAAAATACCACCGATAAATATGATAATGATAAAGTACCATACAAGGCCCTTATTTTTTAAGGAAATTTCCGTGAGATTCTTCATGATCTTTGGCCCTCCGCCAGACGCACCTCCTGCCCCTCCCGGAGCCTATGCACACCTGCCGTAACGACGATATCGCCGTCGACAAGACCGCGCACTTTTACCTGGTTATCACCAAAGGCCTCTACTTGGACGTTTTTAAGAGAAACCGTATTATCATCGCCTACAGTCCAGACCTGTGGGTCCTCTCCCGTCTGGTATACAGAAGATAACGGCAATACCACGAGATTCTGCACTGCACCCGCGTTTGTACCGCTGCTTGCGACACTGGCAGTCATACCGAGCGCAAGCTCCTGTGGCGGTTTTGGCAGAGAAATACGCACCTTGTAGGTACGTGCGGTAGCATCTGCCATCGGAGAAACCTCTCGTACGACTCCATCAATTCCTATATTGCCAAGCGCCCAGAAAGAAACCTGTACGGGCCTGCCAATCGGCATATCCTGCATATGGTTTTCCGGAATATGTATTTCGACTTCAAGCTCATCTGTCTGTACAAGAGTAAGCACTGTCTGTCCCGCAGCGACAACCTGCCCGGCTTCGGCAGTCACGGCAGAAACCACGCCGTCCGCACCTGCCACCAGATTCGTATAAGACAACGCATTATGTCCCTGCGCAGCCTGGGCAAGCGCCTGCTGATAAGAAGCAAACGCCGCATCATAGGCAGTTTGGTACTGATCCATCACGGCCGCGGCAATAGCCTGTTCATTATAAAGTTCACTGTAACGTGCAAGATTCGCCTGCGCGAGTGAGAGTTGCGCACGTGCTGCCTCAACCTGTGCATCTCCTTGATTGGCCTGCTGCACAACATCCTTGGCATCGATAATCATAAGCGTATCACCTGCACGCACACGATCGCCAAGCTGTACATTCCGGCGCAGTATCTGTCCACCAACTTGAAAAGACATGTTAGTTTCATGGCGCCCATGCACCGATCCTGCATAGACTGCTGTATCCGCGAGATTTGACAATGATACCTGCTGCGACTTTACAAGTGGCGGCACTTCTGCAGGCACATCTTTTTTGCCGCAGCCTGCCACAGCTGCAAGTATCATAGCCATACACAAAAGCTTAAAAAATCTGTTTTGCATAAATTCTCCCTCCATACTGCTCCAAAAAGACAATGACATTGACTGCTCATACCTTGGAAAAATCAGTCCGCACTGCCCGGTCTGCCAGCTTCGACAGCTGCTGCAGAAACGCCTCACGCTCCTTGTCCATCATATCCTCTGCCATATAATCTATCCAACATTTCAGGACTCCCTCGAGAAATTCCCTCTGCGAATGTCCGAATTCTGTAAGATAGAACCGTTTTATACGCCTATCTTTGTCATCCTTCTCACGATAAAGAATGTTTTTTTCTTCTAAAAGCTTAGATATCCTGGTAACAGCTGCTTTATCCAGGTACAGACACTGAGCGACCTCTTCCTGGCTCTGGCCTTCCTGCTCATAAAGTTGCATGAGCATGGCAAATTCTGCATATGTCAAATCGAGTCTGTGGCATCTTTCCACAATAAACGCATGGGACCTCCGGCGCAAAACAGCCAGATTATGCGCTATCTGAAAATATCTCATATCATTGCCCTCCCCAATCGTTGATGGTGTCAAGTATGATTCTAGCAGAAAGCTGTGAAAAGTCAAATTCTTATCATAATGAAAACACCTCGCCAACCGTATCCGGCGAGGTGCCACAAACCTCTATGCAGCAACATCCACCACAAATGCTTCACTACATGCGCGGTGAAAGATCCGCAAATTTTGTAAACTGCTTGTGGAAAAAGAGCTGTATCGTATCGACAGGTCCATTGCGGTGCTTCGCAATGATGATATCCGTAATATTCTTGTTTTCCGTATCCGGATCGTAATAGTCCTCACGGTAAAGGAACATGACGATATCGGCATCCTGCTCCAGGGAACCCGATTCCCTCAGGTCACTGAGCATCGGACGTTTAACCTGACGGGATTCGACACTTCGGCTGAGCTGTGACAACGCGATTACCGGCACATTAAGTTCACGCGCCAGTGCCTTCAACGAACGGGAAATCTCTGATATTTCCTGTTGGCGGTTATCGCCATTCTTTCCCGGACGCCCCTGCATGAGCTGCAGGTAATCGATAATGATGAGTTTCAATCCATGTTCGGCTTTTAAACGGCGGGCCTTGGAACGCAACTCCATGATCGTGATGCCCGCCGTATCATCAATAAAAATAGGTGCTTCATTCAAACGGTTCGCCGCATTGATAAGATGTGTCCAGTCCTGATCCTCCAGTTCACCGATACGCAGACGCTGTGAATCTATGCCCCCCTCGGAACAGAGCATTCGCTGCACAAGCTGTTCCTTGGACATTTCAAGTGAAAAGAATGCCACAGGTTCCTTCTCGTGTGCTGCCACATAAGTAGCGATGTTCAGGGTGAATGCCGTCTTGCCCATAGAAGGACGCGCTGCAACAAGGATGAGATCCGAAGGCTGCAGACCGGATGTGAGCTTATCCAGATCCTTAAAACCTGAAGGAATACCTGTAAGCCCACCCTTCGATTCATAGAGCTGCTCGATTTTCGTAAAGGTATTCATGAGAATCTCGCCAATCGGTACAAACGTACCGCTATTCTGATGTGCCGCAACTTCCAATATGCGTTTTTCTGCCTTGTCCATGACCTCGGATACATCGCCCGCGTCCTCGTAAGCCGCACCGGCAATCTCCGTAGCCGCATTGATAAGGTTTCGAAACTGTGCCTTCTCCGAAACAATACGCGCATGATACTCGACATTTGCAGCGGTAGGTACAGCATTCGCAAGCGAGGTAACGGCCGCGATGCCGCCCACCTTTTCCAGCTGCTCATTTTTCCGCAGCTGTTCTGTAACCGTAATGAGATCAACTGCTTCATTTTTATTGAATAGCGTCATCATGGCTTCAAATATAACACGGTGTGACTCGCGGTAAAAATCCGCCGCAATCAAAATCTGCGATACCTCCGCAATGGCTTCTTTCTTTATAAGCATCGCACCCAGCACAGCCTGTTCGGCCTCGATGTTCTGCGGTGGTACTCTATCTATCATGACACTTTCCCTTCATCCTTTTCCGCCGCATCGGCGAAAATCAAAGCAAAGGCCTCCTCTGCAGTTGATACGGCATGAATATCCAGCCCCAAATGCCCCTCTGGAATGTCCTTGTCGTTTTCCCTGGGTATAATGAGCGTCTTCACGCCCGCCTGTTTCGCGCCATAAGCCTTCTCAAACACACCGCCTACAGGACGCACGCGCCCCTGCAGCGATATCTCACCCGTAACCGCAATATCCTGACGGATCCGGCGGCCTGTTACCGCGGAAACGATTGCTGCCAAAATCGCCGTACCAGCACTCGGACCATCAATATTGCCGCCACCGATTACATTGATATGCACATCATAATCATGCAGATCTCTTCCTGTTAAACCACGCATCACAGAGGCCGCATTAAAGACAGAATCCTTGGCCATGCTGCCAGCTGTTTCGTTAAAGCGTACAGTTCCTTTACCTTTTTCTGCCGCTGGAAAGGCCACCGCCTCGATTTCAATCACAGAACCTAAAAAGCCGGCTACACCAAGTCCGAAGATATGTCCTACTTCAGCACTGTCCGAAGCCTTTTTCGTCACAAAGGGAAAAAGCCGGCTGACCTGCGCTACCTCATAAATATCCTCTTTGGTGATAATTACAGGCGCATTCTCATCCTCCTGACGCTCAAGCGCCAGGCTGTAAGCATCTGCCAGGATATTGATGGCCTTACGGCCCTCAATTGTATATTCACTGATAAGCCGCGCCATGTCCTCGTCCAGACTGGCTTTGAGCTTCCTTGCGGCATTTTCAACAATTTTTTTGATATGATGCGGTGTCAGCGGTTCAAAATAAATCTCCGCACACCGCGACCGCAAAGCCGGATTCATATGTCCCGCTTCGCGCGTTGTTGCGCCGATAAGCACGAAATCCGCAGGTGCACCTTCCTCAAAAAGCTTCCGGATGTAGGGCGGCACTTTTTCATCCGTTGGATCATAATAAGCCGACTCAAAATAGGCCCGCTTATCTTCGAGCACCTTGAGCAGCTTATTCTGCAGCATCTCATCCATCTCGCCAATCTCATCAATAAAAAGAATACCTCCATGCGCATCCGTTACGAGTCCTGGCTTTGGTTCCGGCACACCGCTGTCTGCCAGGTCCCGGCGCGCTCCCTGATAAATCGGGTCATGTACTGAACCCAGCAGAGGATTTGTCATATCCCGTGGATCCCATCGCAGTGTCGTGCCGTCGGTTTCTACAAACGGCGCTTCTTTCGCAAACGGCGAATGGCCCTTCTTCTTCGCAGCCTCCAATACCAGACGTGCTGCTGTGGTCTTACCAACGCCCGGCGGCCCATAGAGCAGCAAATGCTGCGGATAAGGCGACGAAAGCTTCGCCATAAGTGACTTGACCGCACGCGGCTGTCCTACGATTTCCTCCAACGATTTCGGCCGTAAAAGCTCCATGACGGACTGCGTAAGACTTACCTTATCCAGTTCTTCAAGTGCCTCACGCTTTCTGACCTCCTGCGGTGATTCAGCTCCCGGCTTTTCATCCTTTAATACCTGCATGCGGAGATCCTTGACATAATCCTGGTGGTTTTCCTCCAATTTTTCCTCAATTTTCTTTTCTATTTTTTCCTCCACCGAACGACGTGCCATGATCTCGGCAACATGCTCTGAAAGCCCTAGTAAAATCTCCGGTATCTTATCATCCTTCGGTATGCCCTCAATGGTAGGATTCTCAAGAATAATACGCTGTAAAGCAAGTACACGCTCACCCCTGGCGGATGAGCGCATGAGCCGCATAGCATCCATCTTCCCAGCCTTAATGACGAGCTTATCCGAACCAAGAACATCTGCCAGAATACTGTAAAGTGCCTCAATTTCTCTCTCAAGCCCAATCTCACTCGGACTTTTTGCTGTAGGCAGAGCTGCCTGCGATTTATTTTTTTTATGAAATACCCTGGATAAAAAACCTTTCATATAATCCTCTTTCTAAATTTTTCAATCCGGCTCAACCGGCTACTACATGAACCCGGATTGTACTCGTAATCTCCGGATGCACCTTGACGACAGCTTCATACACACCAAGTCCGACAACTTCATTTTTAATAGAAACCTTACGTTTGTCAATTTCTATACCATGCTCTTTTTTAAGGCTCTCGGCTACATCCTTTCCCGTAACCGAACCAAAGAGCCTGCCACCCTCACCTGTCTTTACCGGAATTGAAACTTCTATCTTGGCAAGCTGCGCAGCCATGAGTTTTGCTTCATCTGTCGCCTGCTGCTTTTTACGTGCCGCGGAAGTTGCCTTTGCCTTAGCTACATTAAGATTTTCCGCTGTAGCCTCAAGTGCATATTTTTTCGGCAAAAGAAAGTTTCTGCCGTATCCCTCGGAAACCTCGACGATATCTCCCTTGGTGCCTACTTTCTTAATATTTTCCTGTAAAATTACCTTCATATCAACCATTCTCCTCAATATATTTTTTGCTTAACGTCACAGCCTCCTGCCGTACATCTGCCAGTGGACGGTTTTTAACCTGTGCTCCTGCTACATTCTGATGTCCTCCGCCGCCAAAGTTCTCCATAATGACCTGTACATTGATTTCATCTGTGGAGCGCGCACTGATGCCCACGACATCCGAGGCCAGCTGAAAAATCACCAGGCTCATGCGTACCCCCTCTATGCGCAGCAGAGAATCTGCTACTTGTGCGGCAATCGTCTGGATATTTGGAATAACCTCCGGACAGGTTGTGATAATCAATCCGCCTTCATAAAGCTCCGCGCCGGCCTTGGCCTTGGATAAAGCAATATTCGTCTCGTAATCCGTACGGAAAAGATGCCGCACCAGCACGGGATCCGCCCCGCTCCGCCTCAGATAAGCCGCCGCATCAAAGGTTCTGACACCCGTCTGTACCGCAAAGTTCTTGGTATCGACAACGATTCCCGAATAAAGTGCTGTCGCATCGAGACGTGTAAGCACCAGATCATCGCCAAAATACATGAGCAACTCGGTCACGAGCTCACTTGTCGAGCTCGATGCGGGCTCGATATACACAAGCAAAGGATTCTGTATGAAATGCTCACTGCGCCGATGGTGGTCGATTACAATGATCTGCTGGCTGATGCGTTCCAAAAGCTGTGGTGCTGCCACAAGATGAGGAATATGCGTATCCATAACAAAAAGGACCGGATTGAGTGCCGTAATCGTCTTTAGATCCGCTTCCGCAATGAAAAGGCCCTTATATTCTTCCTTATTCTTCAATAAATCCGCAAACCTGTCGATGCCCTCATTCATATCGCTCAGGATAATATGCACCGTCTTGCCAAGCTGACGTGCCATTTTCGCTACACCAAGCGATGCTCCGAAGCAATCAAAGTCTTCATTGTGATGGCCCATGATAAATACAACATCTGCACCTTCCATGATTTCCCGGATGGCATGTGCCACGACGCGTGCTTTCACACGCGTATGCTTTTCCACCGCCTTGGCCTTACCACCATAGAACTGCATCTTACTGCCAATCTGCACAGCGACCTGGTCGCCGCCACGGCCAAGCGCAAGGTCCAATCCTGCCTGCGCCTGCCTGCCCAGCTCATCCATCGTCTGTTCATCCGCCACAGCA
>WSSedB1CaDRAFT_10000768_pt1 | contig 13148 bp, 10 predicted proteins | sample WetSurSB1Cattail_FD_9460 | JGI IMG/M metagenome (IMG submission 9460)
TGGAACGGAGGGAAGCTTTGGCATCGCGACCCGAATGCTAAATGGAGCGAAATGGAATATATGATCAGGAACTGGGTTAACTGGACCTGGCTTTCAGGAGATCATATTGTTGAACAACATGTTCATAATCTTGACGTAATGAACTGGTTCACAGGTTCTCACCCTGTAAAAGCAGTGGGATTCGGATCGAGGCTCCGTCGTGTCACTGGAAATCAGTACGATAATTTCAGTGTTGATTTTTCTTTCGAAAATGGTACACACTTTCATAGTATGTGCAGGCAGATAAACGGATGTACAGATAATGTTTCCGAGAGAGTACAGGGTTCAAAAGGTTCATCAAATTGCCGGAATTCAATACTCGATCTGGCCGGTAATGAGGTTTGGAAATATAAATATCCCATGGATAAAGATGGAAAACCAACCGAGAGTGTAAGTGTTGACCCGTATGTACAGGAACATATTGATCTCGTTACAGCTATTCGTAACAATAAACCAATAAATGAAGCTGAAAATACAGCAGTTGCTACAATGGTTGCAATTATGGGACGCATCTCGGCATATACAGGAAAAGAGACCACCTATGAAGAAATGATGAACTCCGACCTCAAACTTGGTCCAAAAGTTTTTGACTTCGGTCCTGTCGATATTGATAAAACTGTGCCAATTGCAGGTCTGGCTTATGTCCAGGAGCCTGCTGCTGTATAAAAGGTATTTTTTAAAATTGAATATATGAATAATTCACGGAGACACTTCATAAAAAAAGCGGCCGCAACAGGAGCTGCGATCTTCGCTGCACCTGCAGTATTTGGGAGTATCAACCTTCCGAAAAATAAAAAAGTGACTGACACAATCACTCCATTCAAACTTAAATATGCCCCTCCATTCGGTATGTTCCATGAACATGCAGGCGATGATATTGTTGATAATATTAAATTCTGCCACGATATGGGATTCAGGGCAATGTTCGATAACGGACTGATGAGCAGGCCTGTTGAAGATCAGGAGAAGATCGCCAATGAGATGCACCGGCTCGGAATGGAGCTGGGACCATTTGTGCTTTATGCTGATTTTGCAGTTACTTCCTTCGTTCTTAATAAGCCGGAGATCCGTGAGATGCTGGTTAACAAGATGAAGGAGGGAGTTGCAGTAGCTCAACGAACCGGTGTCAAATGGGCGCTTGTTGTTCCGGGTAGGTACGATGAAAAACTCCAGAAAGATTTCCAGACAGCAAATGTAATTGATAACCTCAGGTATTGCTGTGACATTATGGAACCTGCCGGATTGACTATGGTACTGGAACCATTGAATACTATTCACGATCATCCCGGTCTGTTTCTGAATGGCATACCGCAGGCATACTCAATTTGCAGGGCTGTTAACAGACCGGTTTGTAAAATTGTCGATGATATCTATCATCAGGAGATCACAGAGGGTAACCTGATCCCGAATATTGAAGCCGCCTGGAATGAGATTGCAGCCTTCCATCTGGGAGATTCCCCCGGGCGGAATGAACCAACAACAGGAGAGATCAATTTCAAAAATGTATTTAAATATATATATAGTCGTAATTATGAAGGAGTTCTCTGCATGGAGCATGGTGTAAGCATGAAGGGCAAAGAGGGTGAAGAACGAGTCATTCAGGCTTACAGGGAATGTGATAGTTTTTAAATGAATTTAAAGCGGTTATTAAAGACATTATTATGAAGAAAATTATCTATTCAATTTTTGTGATTGTATTACTGGGGATGTTTTCAGACTCCTGTTATAGTCAGAGCATCCGTTTTTTTGCCGGAAGATACAACGATAACGGAGGCAAAGGTCTTTTTGTCTTTGATCTTAACCGTGATCAGGGCACTTTCAAATTATTATCAGAGGCCGACGCCGGACCTGATCCTTCCTATTTTTGCATATCAAAAAAGAAGGGACTGATCTATGCTGCTGATGAAGTTATGGAATTCAATGGTGCTACAGGTGGTGGAGTGACGGCTCTGAAATATGCTCAGGAAACCGGGAATATTGTAAAGGTTAAGGATCTGCTTGTTCCCGATGGCGGACCATGTTTTATATCTCTGACTCCCGCTGAAGATTACTTGTTAATGGCAAGCTATTCAAGCAGTTCCATTGCTGTTGTCAAACTCGATGATAAAGGATTACCGGAAAAAGTTACTGACACAATTTCTTTCCCGGTTAATGCCGGGGCAGTTTCCCATCCTCACATGATTTCTTTTGACCCTGCCGGGAAAAGAGTCTATTTAACAGACCTTGGTCTCGACCGTATTGTTATATATGATTTTGATGCTGTTTCAGGTCATCTGAAACAAATCGAAAATGGCATATTCAATTTTCAGAAAGGTACAGGTCCCAGGCATTTTGTTTTCAATTCAACGGGAACAAAAATGTATGTTATCTGCGAGCTCAATTCGACTATTTCTGTCTTCGATGTTGATCCGGCCGGCAGACTTAAATCAATTCAGATATTAAACGCCGTCGCCGAAGATTTTAAGGGAGAAAGCAATTGCGGAGATATTCATTTTGGAAAGAACGAACAGTATCTCTACGGATCAAACCGGGGAGAAAATACCATTGTTGTTTTCAAAACAGGCAATGATGGCAGATTGACGCTAGTGGGAAGAACATCCTGCGGAGGCGACTGGCCCAGAAATTTTGTTATCGATCCATCAGGTAAATTCATCCTGGTAGGGAATCAAAAATCGGGTAATATTTCACTCTTAAGGATCAACGAAAAAAACGGACTTCCTGTTGGAACTTCTAAGGAGTATAAACTTGAAACTCCTGCATGCCTGAAATTTTAAAGCGAAAATATTTTCAGCGCTTATTTACTTTTGAGATACTCCGAAGTACTCTCCACTTCAGCGTAGTTCTTAAGAGTACTCAGTGTTGAATAATGTACGTCTTCAGCTTTAATGATCCTGTCACCAAACTTAAGATCTTTTGTTGCACAGGCATCATGAATTAATATGCACTTAAACCCGTAATCACTTCCTGCCCTGGTTGCCGCTTCCACACACATATGAGTCTGCATGCCACATATAACCAGGGTATCAATAGCCTTCGTTTTAAGAAAGGACAGAAGGTCAGTTCCTAAAAAACAATTGACGGCATCTTTGGAAACGATTTTTTCTGAAGGTAAAGGTTTCACGATATCATTAATTTTTCCTCCCGGTTCTGCATTATGTCTCACATGCACCACCAGCAGATTCCTTTTTCTGAAATCAGCAAGAAGTAATGCTGCATTTGCTGCTGCTTTTTCAGGTTCCACAAGTGCCGACTTGCCTCCCGGGAAATAAAAATCCTGGATATCGATGATTAGCAATGCCTTATGTCGGGGTTGAGCTGAAACTGTTATAATACTCAGGATCAGAATGGATAGAGCTAAAATGAGTTTTTTCATTAGATTGACGATTTTAGAATAATCTGCAATTTACAACTGATTTCGATAATAAGAGATCGTATAAAAGTAATAATTCCAGTTCTTAATCTTGTTTATTTGTCTCATTATTATTTATTTTCCAGAGGCCGTCTAAAAAGTTTAAATCTTTTAACCACAAAGTCACAAAGGATAAAAAAAAGAGCACAAAGTTCCTATAGCTATCGGTAGGAAATATAAATTTTAGCTTTGTGTGCTTTGTGCCTTTTTCAACCACCGGAGCTTTCTTTGACCTATGAAGCTTTAGCGAAGTTGGCAGCGAAGGTGGTCTTAGTGCGCTTCGTGGTTAAAAAGGACTTTTTCAAAAGCCTTCACAATTTTTTTAATAGGTAATTGTTAAGAAAAATTAAAGTAGCCAATATAATTTTCCACCTGAAAGTTCCAGATTTTTTTTATTGTATCTTTGGCCCTCTCATAATTGACATATTAAATGAAGCGGAAATATACAAATCACGTAAAATTTTTTAAAAAACCATCGAATCTGATAATAGTGGCTCTTGCAGCCACATTAATCATTTTATCCGGTTTCAGAAAAGATAGCAGAAAACCATTCAAGCACTATGTTCTGCTGGTTTCACTCGATGGCTTCAGATGGGATTATAACACATTATATAATACACCAAATCTGGATAAACTTGCAAAAGACGGAGTTAAAGCTGACAGAATGATCTCATCATTTCCGACTGTCACTTTTCCCAACCATTATTCAATTGCAACAGGTTTATATCCCGATCATCATGGCTTGATAAATAATAGCTTCCCTGCTCCTGATCTGGGGCTTTTTTATAGAATGGGCGATAAAGTTGCAGTGGCAAATCCCGCCTTCTATGGAGGCGAACCAATATGGGTAACCGCTGAAAAGCAAGGAATCAGATCTGCTTCATTCTTTTGGGTTGGGTCGGAAGCGATACATCCTTCTTACTGGAAAAAATACGATGAATCGGTAACTTATGAAGCAAGGATAGATACTGTCATTAAGTGGTTTAACTATCCTCCCGAAAAACGTCCTGGACTCATCACACTTTATTTTAACGAACCGGATGAAACCGGTCATGCTTTTGGGCCCGTCTCACCTCAAACACGTAAAACTGTCGAGGGAATAGATAGTGTGATGGGTGTATTAAGGGCTAAACTCTCAGCATTGCCCATAGCAAAAAAAATCGACCTCATTATTGTTTCCGATCATGGAATGGCTGCAATATCTCCAAAGAGATATATAAACCTTAAGTCGCTGGTTCCGAACAGAATGATTGCTTCAATAGCCGGAGGAAATCCGGTTTATCTTATTAATCCATCGGAAGGAAAGAAAGACAGCGTTTTATATCTGCTTAATAAGTCAGAAGGATTGAAAGCATGGAGTAAATCAGAATTGCCTGCAAAATGGCATTATGGGACTAATCCACGTATACCTGAAATCGTTGTTGTAGCAGACAGCTCCTGGAGTATAGGAACCAAACCGGACGGTTCTTCCTTACGAGGCGGCGCTCATGGTTATGATAATTCAAACCCTGATATGTTTGCCATATTTTATGCGGCTGGTCCATCGTTCAAAAAAAATTACAGATTCAAAGAATTGTACAACGTCGATATTTATGACCTTATCTGTAAAATACTAAATATTACTCCGGCTAAGAATGATGGAGATCCTGAACACATAAAAGGATTGCTGCGGTAACCTCTGGAAATTATTCCCAGATTTTGATTTAAAGATTGCCACGCCCTCCTTCGTCGGGTTCGCAATTTATATTGATTGGATTTTGTCTGAGAAAGTTTGAGATTGTTTCGCTTCGCTCAGCAATGACCTCACCGTTTATCAGAATTTGGGAGGGGAGTTTAACCGACCTGTATAAATTAAACTGTCAATTGCGAGGAGCGAAGAGGCGAAGCAATCTTCTCGAACAATTCATCATTAAATTAAAAAGCTGCTGTTTTTGTATTTTGTTTATCCGGAAATTTCTCCGTATAATTATTATCAAAATCCGATAAACAATGAACAGGCAGAAAAATGTTGAAGAACTAAAGAAACAATCTGATACTATTTGGGATGTTATTGTTATTGGCGGTGGTGCAACCGGCCTTGGAGTAGCTCATGACAGCATTTCCCGCGGCTATAAGACACTACTGCTTGAACAGTCGGATTTTGCAAAGGCTACCTCATCGCGCAGTACAAAGCTTGTACATGGCGGGGTAAGGTATTTGGCCCAGGGTGATCTGTTACTTGTTATGGAAGCACTTCATGAACGGGGATTAATGCTCAAAAATGCACCACATCTTACCTTCAACCAGGAATTTGTTATTCCTGTTTATACTCTTTGGGATGCATTTATGTATACGGCTGGGCTTAAGTTTTATGATCTTCTTTCCGGACGGCTGAGCATGGGTAAATCATATTTTATAAGTCGAAAGAAGGCCCTTTTGCGGTTACCCCTCTTGCGATCAGAAGGACTGATAGGGGGAATAGTATACCACGACGGTCAGTTTGATGATTCACGAATGGCTTTTGCAATCGCTGAATCGTGTACTGAAAAAGGAGCTATAGCGCTTAATTATTTTCGTGTTAACGGTCTTTTAAAGGATGAGAAAGGGAAAATTAATGGAGTGAAAGCCAACGACATTGCTACAGGTGAGAAATTTGTTCTGAGAGCCAAAGTAGTTATAAACGCAACAGGTATATTTGCTGATGAAGTTGCCAGTATGGATGACCGGGAATCAAAGCCGACTATCAGGCCAAGTCAGGGTGTGCATATAGTTCTCGATAAATCGTTTCTTCAGAGTGATTCGGCGATAATGATCCCCAAAACATCCGACGGAAGGGTTCTCTTCGCTATCCCATGGTATGATGAGGTGGTTATTGGCACAACAGATACTCCAATCGACGCTGTCAGTCTTGAACCTGTAGCGCTTGAAAAGGAGATCAATTTTATTTTACAGACAGCAGAAAAGTACATGATAAAACCTCCCACAAGGGAAGATGTCCTTTGTATATATGCGGGATTGCGCCCTCTGGCTGCAAATCCTGATAATCCGGCTTCAACAAAGGAGGTTTCACGCAGACATAAAATAACACTTTCATCATCAGGACTCATAACTGTTATAGGCGGGAAGTGGACAACCTACAGGAGAATGGCTGAGGAAACAGTTGACAAGGCGATAAAAGCTGGCTTTCTCGCAAAAGTGAAATGTAGCACTTATGATCTTAAGCTGACCAAAAATCACTTAAATAATTCTTCGGAAAGATTGCATATTTATGGGGATCATTCAACCGATATCGAAAGGATGATCTCAGAAAACCCATCACTTGGAATACCTATTGATGCCAGATTACCCTATACGAGAGCTGAAATTCTCTGGATATGCAGGAATGAAATGCCATTTACAATTGAAGATATTCTCGCCAGGAGGACTCGTGCCTTGTTTCTTAATGCCAGGGTAAGCGCCTCTGTTGCACCGGAAGTTGCCGGTTTAATGGCCAATGAATTCGGGTATGATCTGGACTGGCAATCAAAACAAGTGGAAGCATATAATGAATTAGTTAAGAACTACTTATAGGAGTTTGAAAATGTACCTAATAACAAAAAATATATGAAAGAATTCATTTTAGCTCTCGATCAGGGAACTACAAGTTCACGTGCAATTGTTTTTGACCGGAGCGGACTAGCGAAAACGACTGCACAAAAAGAATTTACACAATATTATCCTAAGCCAGGCTGGGTCGAGCATAATCCTGAAGAAATCTGGTCAACCCAGGCCGGTGTTGCACTTGAGGCAATGACAAAAGCCGGACTCGAAAGTGTCAATATTGCTGCAATCGGTATAACCAATCAGCGTGAGACCACAGTAGTGTGGAACAGGAAAACAGGCAAACCTGTTTATAATGCTATTGTATGGCAGGACAGAAGAACGGCAGAATTCTGTGACCAGTTAAAGAAGGAAGGGCACAGCAAGACTATTCTTGAAAAAACAGGTCTTATCATAGATGCTTATTTTTCTGCGACAAAGATCAGATGGATACTTGACAATGTGAATGATGCCAGGAGACTTGCAGAGGAAGGACAGTTGGCATTTGGAACCATCGATTCCTGGCTTGTATGGAACCTTACCAGAGGACAGTTACATATTACAGATGTTTCGAACGCATCAAGAACAATGTTGTTTAATATTCATACTTTAAAATGGGATGAAGAGTTGCTCAGAATATTCGATATACCATCATCAATGCTCCCTGATGTAAGATCTTCGAGTGAAATATATGGTAAAACTGCAGGTCTTTTTGCTGCAGCTATTCGCATTGCCGGAATTGCCGGTGACCAGCAGGCTGCTCTCTTTGGACAAATGTGTACGGAGCCTGGAATGGTAAAGAATACCTATGGGACAGGTTGCTTTATGGTAATGAATATTGGGAATAAGCCCATCGAATCGAAAAGCCGGCTTCTCACAACAATTGCCTGGAGAATAGGTAATGATACACAATATGCTCTTGAAGGCAGTATTTTTATCGCCGGAGCGGTAGTGCAATGGCTACGTGATAGTCTTGGAATAATTAAAAATTCGGTGGATGTTGAGAAACTGGCTTCTAAAGTCAAAGACAGTGAAGGAGTATATTTTGTTCCTGCTTTTGCAGGATTGGGAGCTCCACGCTGGAATCAGCATGCTCGAGGTACACTGGTTGGTATTACAAGAGGATCCACTGCAGCTCATATTGCCCGTGCTGCTCTTGATAGTATAGCTTATCAGACTCTTGAAGTACTGAAGGCTATGCAAAAAGATTCTGGCATTGATATCCGTGAATTACGCGTGGATGGCGGGGCAACTGTTAATAATCAGCTGATGCAATTCCAATCGGATCTACTGCAGGCAAAAGTGGTAAGACCAAAAATCACTGAAACAACAGCCCTTGGAGCTGCTTATCTGGCTGGTCTGGCAGTGAATTACTGGAATAATATAAATGATGTAAGACAACAATGGCAGATCGATCGGACCTTCTCTCCCCAGATTGCTGAGGAAGAAACACACTCATTGATCAAGGGCTGGAATCGTGCCGTCAGGGCAGCGGAAGCATGGGCCGACGATTCCAAATAAAATGGGATAAACGTACAGACGTTGCATGTACGGACGCAGCATGTACGGACGCAGCATGTACGGACATAGCATGTACGGACGTTGCATGTACGGACGTTGCATGCAACGTCCGTACACTCACAAAATTTTATATAAATTAATTAAACCTAAAAATATGAATGCATTTTTTGCTGAATTTTTCGGAACCGCGATAATTCTTGTTTTCGGAGGTGGTGTTGTGGCAAACGTTGCTCTGAGCAATACAAAAGGAAATAACAGTGGCTGGATTGTAATAACTTTCGGATGGGCCGTGGGAGTCTTTACGGGAGTATTAATAGCTGCTCCCTACAGCGGGGCACATTTGAATCCAGCTGTAACTCTGGCTCTGGTGCTTGCGAATAAATTTTCAATCAACCTGCTTCCAATGTATATGTGTGCCCAGTTACTTGGTGCAATGTTCGGATCATTCCTGGTTTGGTTAGCGTATAAAAAACATTTTGACGCAACCAGCGATGCAGATACAATACTTTCAGTTTTTGTTACTGCTCCGAATATCCGAAGTTACTGGTATAATGTTATTACTGAAGCAATTGGAACTTATGTGCTTGCTCTGGCTGTCCTTTATATGGCTCAGCCTGAAGTTGGACTGGGAGCATTAAATGCTTTACCTGTTGCTATTGTGGTTCTGGGCCTTGGTCTTTCACTCGGTGGTCCCACGGGTTATGCCATAAATCCAGCCCGTGACCTGGGACCGCGAATAGTGCATTTCCTGCTTCCTATAGCAAGTAAAGGTAAGAGTGATTGGAAATACTCCTGGGTACCAATTCTTGGCCCCTTTATCGGAGCGTCTATTGCCGCAGCAATGTATTTGATATTTAAAGTGGTATAGAAAGCAAAAATATGTTCATCCCCTGTTAATCAGTTTTAGTCAATCCTTTTTCAGAATTCGTCAAAAACATAATAAAAAGAGTATATCAGTTCCAACTATAACTCCCGTAAAATTGTTAAATTAGTTATTCATGCAGCTTTAAAAAAGAGTAGAATATAAGGAGAAATAATTTCAATTAGATATTTCATAATAAGTATTGAAAATTGCTTTTGGATTAAGGTCAGCATTTAAAGGATTTATTAAGATTGTTTCAGGCATTTTAAAAAACGAATAAACATATTACGAAAAAAATTGTTAGATATTTTTAATAAATTAACGACTAAAATTAAAAACTATGAAGAAATTAATCAAACTATCTGTTTTAGTTATAGCCATAACTATTTTTTCACCGCAATCTGCTTTAAAAGCACAGGCATTTAAAAATGGAGATATGGTTGGCAACCTTGGAGTTGGATTTGGATGGTATGGATACGGTTATGGGGTATCTTCCTTACCTGCTTTTAGCCTGAGCCTGGAAAAAGGAATTAAGGACCTGACAAATATTGGTCCCTTATCAATTGGGGGAATTGTTGGAATTAAACATGCTTCATACGCCTGGACCTCATCGTATGATTGGTCGTGGAACGATATTATCATTGCTGCACGTGGTGCCATACATTATGATCTTTTTAAAGTCAGCAAACTCGACACCTATGCCGGAGTAGCTTTGGGTGTAAGAATTGAATCAGAGTCATACTATACATATAATCTTGCAGGCGATGCGGTGAAAGCAACTTCAAGCTTTACTCATGGTTTATTTGCCTTATACGTAGGTGGTCGCTATTATTTCTCAGATAAGTTTGGTGCATTTGGTGAATTAGGCTATGGCCTTGGTTATTTAACCCTTGGCTTAAGCTATAAATTTTAATAATCTTCAGTTATCTGCCCCTCAAGCTTAAGAATTAATTAAAAGCAGTCCTGATTTAGGGCTGCTTTTTATTTTTTGCAGATTTCAAAAATCCAAAAACAAAAGTATCTTTAAAAAAAATCTGATATGAAAGAAAGATCCAGTTTGTTTTTACTAAAAGTTAAAAAGCTCTTTGGAAAATCTGTCTGGCAAAAAATTGTGTTTATTGCTTTAGGGATCGCATCAACAATATGGTTCCTTATAAGGGTAATTCCAAAACCACAAAGGGCAACTTATCCATGTATGAGAGCTGCAGCTCCTATCATGTCAACTTTTGTTATATATCTTCTTTCATTTTCCGGATCTTTTTTTGCCTTTAAGAAAGCCAAAAATCACTTGAGCAGGGCAAAATATGCATACGCCGCCTCATTTTTTGTAATCGCTGTTATTAGCTCTTTTTTATTTTTTGCTAATAAATCTGAAATAGTTAATGGCAGTACGACCGATATAAATAGTCTGATGTCAAATTTACCCATTGGAGTGGAACATGGAGTTTTTCCCGGAAGAGTTGTATGGGTTTTTGACCCTGAAGTTGCAAAATGGGACGGTTCAACCAGATATTGGTGGGATGAAAAAAGTACTTCACAAACTGAAGCTGACAGGATGCTTGATAAGGTTTTGAATTCGCTAACCGGAATGAAGACACAAGCAAAGGCATGGGTCGCTCTTTTTAAAAACTTCAATAAAGAAAGAAAGAGTTCTGCAAACGGATATATACCGGGTCAGAAAATAGCTGTAAAAATCAATCAGAACAATACGGGGAGTCATGCTGATACAACTGGTCTGAATGCTTCGCCACAATTAGTTTATGCTTTGATAAGCAGTCTGACAAAAGAGGCAGGTGTTCCTCAGAAGGATATTTCAATATTCGATGCCAGCAGGTTTATTACTGATAATATTTTCAATAAATGTCACATAGATTTCCCCGATGTTGTCTTTGTCGATAATGAAGGAGGTGACGGAAGGGTTAAATCAACTTATGTTTATAATGCTATCCCATATTCTGTCGATAACGGGAAACTTGCAACCGGTTTGGCCAGCTGTGCAGTTGAAGCTGATTATATTATTGATATGGCTCTTATGAAAGGCCATATAGGACAGGGAGTTACGCTTTGTGCCAAGAATTTTTACGGTGCAACAAGTATTGACAGGAACTGGAGAAAAAATGCACATGATAACTTTAATCAGGACAGGGAAGGGAAAGATAAATATATGACATTTACCGATTTCCTCGGGCATAAAGACCTCGGAGGGAAAACAATATTATTTATGATAGATGGTTTCTATGGTGCGCGTTCCCAGGATGGCCCGCCATTATTAAAAGATAAATGGAGAATGGCTCCTTTCAATAACCGCTGGTGTTCAAGCCTGTTCGCTTCTCAGGACGGTGTAGCCCTTGATGCCGTAGGCCTCGATTTTATCAGATCTGAGTGGCCCGATAATCCTGACCTGGCATATAGTGAAAAATATTTAATTGAATCAGCGCTCGCAGACAATCCTCCTTCAAAGACAGTTTATGACCCTGAACGCGACGGTACCCGTTTAAAAAGTCTGGGAGTAATGGAGCACTGGAATAATGCCACTGATAAAAAATATAGCAGGAATCTGGGAAAAAAATATGGAATCGAGCTGGTTTATATAGCGATAAATTAGAGTGATGTTTTCACTCACAATCCTGTTCAACTCTGATAATTGACTTTACATCATACCCGTTATCAATGGCTTTCTGAAGCAACATTTGGTAAGTAGACTCATCCATTTTTTTTTCTCTGCACAGTATCCAGAGGTATTTAAGCGAGGGATCACCCACAAGAACGTAACGATATTCCTTATCCAGATCCATAATCCAGTAATTTCCTGTGAATGGCCAGAAAAACTGCACTTTGAGCTTCGCAGGATAGTTTTTATCCGGAATCCATGCAACACCCTGGGCAGAAGTCGATTTTTTCGGATCTGCTAAATAATTCCCTTTATTTAACACAGTTATTCTTCCATCATCTCGAAGGGAATAAGTAGCGGAAGTGCATTTTAGCTTTCTTTCAAAATAATTCGGAAGCCGTGCGATTTCATACCATAATCCTTTATATCGGTTGAGGTCAACTGTTGATACAACTGAAGGTACATTTTGTGAAATTGCTGACCGGAATATCATGGCTGTAAAAAGGATTAGGACTGACTTCTTCATCATAAATGTTTCTCAGCTGCTAATATATGAAAAAATGCTTAATTCAATCTGAATACCAAAAAGCTCACTATTTTATTAACACTATATTAACAACTTTTCGACATTTTATAAACTTTCAGGCATCAAATTTGCATTATAATTCAGATTCAGATTTATGATGAATCGGAGTTATAAAAAGACAGATTCAAGGAGGGAAGTAAAATGAAAAAGTTGATTAATTTTAAAAATACGATTTTTTTTACTATAATAGTTATTAGTATCGCGGGTCTTCAGAGTTGTGTAGTATACCGTCCATCAGCTGAGGAAGCACAGCTTTTATCTGTACCTGATATTCTCAAGATGAGCAAGGACGGAGCTTCATCCAAGGATATAATAAATGAGATAAAGCAATCTCACACAGCTTACAATTTACAGGCCGATCAGCTTGCCAAACTGCATGATCAGGGGGTGCAGGATTCAGTTATCAATTATATGGAACAGACAAAAATGGATTTGATCCAGCAAAACCAGAGATATGCAAATTCGTCTTATTGGTGGGGCAATGATGGATTCTACTATGGAACTTTAGGATTGGGTCTTGATTGGGGCTGGCCCTATTATGGCTACTATGGCATGGGTTGGG
>WSSedB1CaDRAFT_10000769_pt1 | contig 13139 bp, 2 predicted proteins | sample WetSurSB1Cattail_FD_9460 | JGI IMG/M metagenome (IMG submission 9460)
ATGCCCCGGACTTTCGCGTAACAGCGGTCCTCGAAATTCTTTACTGCAGCATTGATATTGTCTGCTGCATACAGGGCCATCTTTTCTCCCGACGTAACGATCAGGACTTTTTCGGCATATCCTTCCCGGACGGGAACCGCAAAACCGCCGCAGACAACGTCGCCGAGTACGTCATACAGAACGACGTCAGGCAGGTATGTTTCCAGCAGCTTCAAGTCATCAAGCAGATTAAATGTTGCGATAATACCGCGGCCGGCACAGCCCAGCCCCGGAGTCGGCCCGCCGGTTTCGATACAGAGTACGCCGCCGAAACCGACACGGGAGATATCCTTCAGTTCCGGAGCGCTGTCTCCTGCACGAAGACGGCTCATCACCGGTTCGACCGGATGACCGCCAAGGAGATTGACCGTGGAATCGGCCTTGGGATCACATCCGATCTGTATAACACGTTTCCCTCTAACGGCAAACGCTGCAGCAAGGTTTGCTGTTACCGTGGACTTTCCGATACCGCCCTTTCCGTATATGGCAAGTTTAAGCATTGGCATTTTCCGGATTCTTTGCAACCATCGATTTAACTGTCGCACCGGAAATACGTCCGAGCTTTCCGGTCAGTGTACTGATTTCGTCATTACTGCCATCAACGATCAATGTAATGACGGAAATCCCACGCTCCCGGTAAGGAATACCCATACGTCCGACAATGAGGTTTGCGTATTCATGAAGTATCTGATTGATTCCGGCAGTACATTCCAGATTATGTATGACAATGCCGATTATTCCGATCCGTTTATCCGCATCCTGCATAAAAAAGCCCCCTTCACGCATTCCGGCACACAGGGGGCATTCTGATATGAGTATAAAATACTCAGAATAATACAGAATAAGAGTGCACACCTTTCTGCTCGGAAATTCTTTGCAGTCAGTTAATAGTATAAAAAGAACATAGGAAGATTACCCTGCATCATCAGGTTCCGGACGGAACGGGCGGACACATTGTGTTTTCCTTTTTTTTACTATACATCCAAAACCAGTTTCCTGCAATTACCTGGTACACAGCAGGCATAAATCATACTGAAACAGGTAATATTTGTATTATATTAAGTTGAATCTTAATATATAATAAATACTATGAAAAAAAGTAGTATCCGGAAGTATTCTTTTAAGAAGAATACCCGGCGCATAACCGGAAAGGAAAAAAAATACGGACTTAAGTACTGGTGGCGGGAACAGCAGGCAGAAAACAGAAAGAAATTATCCGTCATAATCATCTGCGCAGCGGCTGCCACAGCAGTAATTTCGGGATCCGCGCTGACAGCAATAGTACTCCGCAGTAAAACAGTGTATGCTGCCTTTTATGGTATTCCTGAAGCCGTTTCCGGAGAACTTACCAGACAGATACGTGAAATAAGATCTGGCCGTATAAAATTTATAATCCTTAATCCGGCCGTTCCGCTTCCGCGCAACACAGCGAAAAGATATGATCTGCTTTTTACATGGACAGGCAGGCAGACAGAAAATTTTTCGAAAAAAGCTGCCAGACTCCCTGACAGCGTATATAATCTGATGCCGGCACCTGTACGGAAAGCGGGACAGACAAATAACGGCTATTATGCAGTCCCTCTGCTTATCGACAATTACGAACTGGCCTTTTACCGGACCTACAGGAATAATGCGAAGCTGCTGCTTCCTGAAACGCTTGACGATTTTGAAAAATATCTTGAGACAATAAAAAGATACACAGACGTACCGCTTATGTGTTCCGGCGGCGACGACAGAACTTTAATCGCTCTTGTCAGTGCGCTTGCAGAATCAATGTGCGGCAGCNCGGGATATGAAAAACTGTTTGAAACAGTCGGGACGGAAAAGAACTTTGAAAATATCTTATCTGTTACACTGTCAGGAGATAATACGTTTACTTCCGTACTGGACAGAATCAGATCGTGGCAGCGGAAAAAATTGATTCATCCATTATGGTATATGGCAACAGAACAGGATGTACTTACCCTTATGAAAAATCACCTTACCGGAGTCATATTTATGGCATTATCCGATCACAGGAAAAAACCGCTCGTGCTGATAAAATACTACGATTCTACCAGATTTCTGCCCGATACTGCAAATGCCGTACATGCACTTGTGGCACCGGTTATTGCCGGTATTGCATTCAGCAGTAAAACGGAAAAACAGGAAATACTGGAAAATCTTATTCATACGGACAATCAGGAACAGCTCTCAACGATATCCGGTCTTGCGCCGGCATCTTCCCGGGCAGAAGCAAACGACAGGCAGGCAGACGACGTACGCTTTTGGGCCGCCTCCTGTCAGGGTGGACCGGTACCGGATCTGTCTTCAGCCGCATTTACAAAACCTGAACAGTCAGTCGCATTTGCAACAGCTGTCCGTGAATATCTGAAGCAGTAAGAAAAATCTCCGGAAAGCGCTGATCAAGGTCTCAGTAAAACTTAATCAGCCTATCCTTAGTGGCCGCTGCCGGCACCCACAAAGAATGCAGCCCGGTACTTATCGCCAGGTGTAAACCCGACAGCAGCTTCCCAGCCGGCAGACGAAGGAGAAGGATTTGCTTCGACACAGGACCGGACACTTGTTACCTTGTAGTTTAATGGAGCAGTCATTACTTCCCAGTTACCTTTTTCACCATTTCTGTCAAGATCAAGCGTTTTGTCATAATATGCCAGATTCATCCCATCGTACGAATTAATCTTTGAAAGAAATGAGATATAAGGTGTAGTACCATACAGTGCTATATCTATATACGTCGCAGAATCTGCAACAATGACAGGGCTGCTGAATGTATAAGCTGTTGTTCCGTCTGACGGGTTATTGTTTGATTTAATATAAACCAGCTGGTTTTTACTGTTCTGGAAAGCTATATGCAGATATCCGCTGCTGTCAATCTCTGCAGTAATATAGTCTGCCATGATACCGCTGACTATATCCTGTACCTGCCATTGTGACACATCGCCTTTAGGAGCAGAGGATTTTGCACGGGCGAGTTTCAGAACCGTATTATCGGCATCATAGTAAACTATAACCGGATATCCATTCGCATTCAGCGCAAGTCCAAGTGTTTCTCCGGTACCGGTACAACGGGCCGTACCGGTAAACCTGGCAGACGTTAACGTTACATTATTACCGTCTGTATAATATCCGCTGGAACTTCTTGTATCGTCGCTGTCAGAACCGCCATCTATGTTTACCCAGCTGATCTCATTCGTCGTAGCAGAACTGCCGCCGTCCAGATTATATGTATAGTTCCCGGCAACTTCCGAATAATGGATGGAATTGGTGATCCGGTCATAATAAGCGATATGGATTATACCTGTTGTTGCAGATGAAGAACGCTTTACCCTGAAATTTTTGAACTGCTGCAGCATCTTGTCATGATAGAAGAGCTCAAAACGGTCTACATGGTAATCGCTGCTCCGACCGACATAGGGTTTCTTTGCATTAGGATCGTACAGATATAATCCGCCGGCATCATTCGAGTTAGAAGTCCATGATGAGTCGTAGCCGCCCTGATAATTTGCAGAATAAAGCACATTAACCATGCCGCTGCCTGTCACCGTTATATCAGTCTCTTCCGGCGGATCATAGGTATAGAACACCTTATTCGCCGTTCCACCTATTGTCGAGTAATACACAGCTGCATCAGAATAATTACTAAAGGAAGCATATAACGTTCCGTCAGTACCCATGCTCATTGCGGGGTACACAGGAGTTGTACTGCCACCGAAATAATCGGAAGTATTCGACTGCCAGACATGAATATATCTGTCGTCCGTCCAGTAAGTAGAATCGTCGTTTCCGGACTCATTCTCCTCATTACTCTGTATTGTATTATCGTTCAGATTATTACAGGTAGCAATGCCATTTACGGTCATACACAGATACCCGTCTTTTGCTGCAGCAGGAACCGTAAATGATATACTGCCGGAGTCTTCTGTACTGGTAGAAGCCTCAATACTGTAAGCCGTTCCTGTTCCATCAGCTTTACTGTTGATGCTGAATTCATGGTTTTTTTCCAGTGCCGGATCGAGATTGAATCCCGATAAAGTACAACTGCTTTCACCACGCAGCAGCGGATAAGCGCCGGACTTTGCCCTGTTCGTATTGTATTTTGTATTCCGGGTAACAGTCCTGATATATGGTACGATATCCATTTGCGAAGTATCTGCATCTCCGGCAGACTGTGTATAAGCATATGTATACGTGTAAGTACCATCTCCGTTGCTGGTTGTTGAAGAAATGGAAGGCGCACCGACATCACCGGCCGCTACATAAACCAGAACGTCCGTATCAGCTACATTATCGGTCAATGCGGTATTCCAGCTAAAATGCCATGTTACGGTCTGTCCGCCTGATGTAAATGTATCTGTATCAAAAGTTATATTCCAGCCATATGAAGTGTAATTCCCATAAGACGTCCATGTACCACCGGTATTATTATACGAAGCAACACGATAATATTTATGCCCCCCGATGGTCTTTGTCGTCAATTCAGTACTGTTATATTTTGTAGCGGCAAACTGCGTTGAAAACTCCGGTATATACATATACAGATCTGACAATACAGAATTATCGTGCATTGTTCCGCTTATTACGATGCCGCCGGACACTTTCGGATCATCGTCATATTCTCCTGACGAAGCAGAACTATTATAGACGGAACTCTTCTTCCAGTCGGATGAAAGTTCAATATGACCATTTTCACTGCTGTTTTCATACAGCGAATTATCAGAAGCACTGTTCCAATAAAAATCACCGATACTGACTGTCGGAGCGGTAGTGTCTGCAATAGAAACTCCCATGGCAAGCTGTATAACAGCCTTCTGACTGTTTGTTCTGGTGATTGTTCCCTCCGTACTATCCCAGATATTGAATGTAAACCAGTACAACGAGGCATCACTGATCTTATGCCGCAGGAAATCCCCGGTCTGCAAAATTATATTACTCTGCATCGTATCTACGGTATCATCTGTAGTCCCTTCAGCAACAAGAGGACCGGTAACAGTATCTCCATCATTCCGTGTTCCGGACAAAGATGAACCATACGTATAAGCATAGGTCAGACTGCCATTGCCACCGACTATTTCCGGTAGAATTTCCGTATAACCTTTAGCTGAAAGCAATGCAGAGCCGGATGCTGTACCATCAGAAGACAGGATCATCTTCGATGCATAATCTTTTACTGATGTATATTTATTATAATATGTTATATTCCATTCGTTATAGCTTTCACTGCCACCCGGTGTCCCGTTTATACTGCCGTCCCCGTTATAATCCGTACCAACCGATACACCAGCCAGCCGGGGAGCATTATTGCTGACAAAGGCGGGGGTATCGGAATCATATACATACACGCCGGACTCTGCATCGCTGACTTCCGCTGTTGTATACGTCTTATAAGTTGTCAGATTCACATGACCGACTGTTCCTACGCTGTAGTTACCAGCTGCATCAAATGCAACATAATGTATTTCGATCGGACCATCAGGGATATTTTTGGAACAGATATTCGCTTCCCATGTCCAGGTAGTACCGCTCTTGGTAACGCCTTCTATCATACGGTCGCCGTCATCATTCAACGGAGAAGAATAATAACCATCGGTTTGCAGGGAACCGCTTTCACTTTCTGTTGTTGTATTATCTACGATCAGTGCAAGTGCAAAATAAGCATCCTCATATGAACTGTCAGGATTCCCGCTCAGCGTAACAGCTGTTCCTGAAACAGAATTAATTATATACATGGCACCCCCGATCTTAACGAGTCCGCCGGCATGTATATTACTGTCCGCAGCTGAAAGTGTAAGGACCGGAAGGTTATCGCCATTTCGCGTTACTTTTTCATATTTCCAGTAAAGCCCTGAACTATAAACTATACTTCCGTCTGACGAAGCTGTTGTGGAAGCGGTAACGGAAGTTATTGTATTTTTATTTCCTGACGCGTTTTTAATCAGCATCGGGTCATATATGGTATCAACTTCCGTACCTGTAGTATTACGCCGCAAAAAGTAGAAAGCAAGGCGTTTAAAGCCGCTCTGATTCACACTGCTGACTGCAGGTTCTTTTACCTGGGAACCGAAAGTATAAAAATTGTTGCTTTGCGTCACCGTCGGATTGATATTATATTCAGACGAACTACTGTCTGTCAGTGCAGGTGCCACGTTATCATAATTTACAACCAGATTTTCAGAAGTCGTATGAGTAACATTTGTTGCGTTATCTTCTGCTGCAACCGTAAATGCAAGACTGCCGACACTGCTGCCCGTTGCGAGCAGATACTTGAACTGAACGGTCTTCCCATCATCAGCAATAGAAACATCCCAGGAAGTTCCGGATTGTTCTGTTTTTTCCTTAACAAGGGTATTCCCCGCAATTGTAAGCGTCTTGATGGCATCATCATCTTCAACAGTCCCCATGAGATACCATACACCCTTAACATACATATCTTCTTCGTATTCCCGGGAAGCCGTATTTTTCGTGCTGCAGTCAGCATCTGATGACTGTACTACATACAGATTGCTGATAACCGGATTATCGGCATCAAACACAACAGCCCGCTCAGCCGCTACGCTCAGATTTCCATCTCCATCCAGTGCATATACACGCAATCCTACAACGTTTGTCGAGTCATTTTCCGGATCCAGTTCTCCACTGCCGTTAATTTTGAGGTTCCAGCTGGATCCTCCCGGTGTAAAGGTAGCAAGGATTCCGTAATCCGATGCAGTTTCACCAGCGTTAAGTGAACTTGTTCCTGCAACCCACGGAGAACTTTCCGTAGTATAGGATTTCATATTGTATATCTTGTATCCGGCAGCCGCCAGATAATCAATATCATTTACTGTCGGAGAAAATGCCGATATATCATAGGATGAATCACAGGTCAGAGTACCATACACCGGTGTCCCGGACGGAGCATAGCCGCTGTAATTATGCTGGACTGATATTATCTGAAGCCAGACCGTTTTAACTGCATTGTTATCTTCTGTTGTTCCATATAATTTAACAGTTCCGCCAACAGTTGTTCCATCCTTTTCCGGATATTCAATTGTAATTTTCGGCCGGCCTCCCTGAGGATCCAGCAGTATGACATGCGCTGTTTCAGTGGTATTTCCCGCACTGTCGACAGATTTTATCCAGACATACAATTTTACTATTGTCGTAAATGTATTGGAAGAAATTGCCTCCGCAGTCGTAATACCGAAAGTTGCCAGATAATCATTCAATGTCTGATCATGTGTTGTCGTTGTACTGGTATCCGTATCACCATCAAAATAAACATACCAGGAAAGAGAGGTACCTTTTATAGCGGTATAATATGTCTTTGAAGAAATATCGCTGATTGTACTGCTATTTCCGCCCGCATCGGTCCATGTCGTAACAGCAGAGTCGGAATCCGGAGAAACAGTGCCCGTCGTTGATACTGCGTAATACATCGTAGAAACACTGTCTACAGAACCATACACGGTAATATCGCCGCTCGAAGTCGTACTGCTGTCCGGATTTAGAACGGCGATAACCGGTGCCGTATTATCTACCGACAAAGCCAGTGATGCGGTCGAAGAAAGTCCTGCGTTATCGGTTGTAGTTATTTTCACAGTCATTGAACCGGTACCCGAAGAACAACTTATACTGTCGAAAAGATAACATTTATCCGTACTGTCATAACTGGCTGTATACACAGCATCTGAAATGCCGGACAGTCCCGAAGTAACGGCGCTCACTCCTTTTATACCATTTGCATCGGTAGCAGATACTCTCAATTTAAAACTTTTTGTTGTACCGCCGAGCAGAAGACTGCTGTAAGAAGCTGTCGTCCAACTCGAACCACCATTAGTACTTAGTCCGGCAACAACTGTTTCCGGAGCTGTAGTATCTTCTTTGAGATAAATAAGCGTATCCGGTGAAGACACAGTATAACCGAAACTGTTCGTACCATCACTCAGCTTTGGTGTCAAGAGTAAAGATGACATTACCGACGCAGAAGCTGATGATGTAAACGTCGTTCCGGCTGTATCAGTAACGGAAAATTTAAGCACATACGGGCCATCGCCATCGGGTAGTTTATAAGACCATGAACCGCCGGAAATTGTTACGGTACCTGTACCGGAGGCAGGTGTATCACCTTCATACTGATACTCTACTGACATAGAAGAAACGCCGTCATCATCTATAACAGAACCGTACAACGTGTCTGACGATTTTAACCAGACGTAATCAGATGATGTCATTCCACTCAAAGAAAGATTTGACAGCGTTATAGAAGGCCGGTCCGCAGTCTGGTCAACCGTATAGGCATAATAACCGGTATATACGGAACTATTGTTATATGCAGTTATACTGCCATTATTGGCGCTGCTGTTTCCTGCTTTGTCGTATGCGACAGGCAGCAGATAGAGCGTTGCCTTACCAGTACTTGAAGAGTCAGCACCTGAAAGTGTTTTAAAATCAATATCGGTCATACTCCAGTTATATATAGATGATACATCAGCACTATATGTCGTCTTCGCCTTAACTTCATTGCTGTCGGATGAATCAGGTTCTGCCGTTGTAATTCTATTGATCAATGTCCACCCGGTAAGAGATTTTGTACTATCGGCAGTTATATCCGTGCGGTAATACAAGGAAATAGAAACAGGTGTATTCGCTTCCGTTACCGTACCACTTACCGTCTGCACGCCGTTCAAAGCAGTATTACTTGTTACCGGTATGGAAATCACACCTTTCGGCGGAACCATATCGATGGAAAGCGATGCAACTTTTGTTTTAGAAGTTTTATTACCGGCATTATCGATTACCGTTGCATATATACCGGGATTGGTACCAAGTTTATCAGTCGTAAACCAGGAAGAAGTCTGCGGTTTTAGTACGACAGTCCATTTTGTATAGGTTGGAGAATAAGTCTTTGAACCTTCCGTACCTGACTGGGTAAGTACTATTGTACCGTATGTGGTATCACTGCTGTTAATGGTATAGGTACTGTTTCCCACATAGACTGATATGGAAGCAACTCCGGAAACATCATCGGAAGCCGTACCGGTAATTGTAATATCACTGCTGCCGTTTGTCAGAATTGCATCACTATAGGCCTCATCAGCTTCTGCCGAAGGTGGCTCCACATCAATTTTCACCGTGTATAGGTTATTAGAATCAGCAGATATGTTTCCTGCGTTGTCTGCTGCAGCGAAGTATATGGTATTCGTTCCCGCTGAAAGCCCGGAAATAACGGCAGAATATTTACAGTGGTCTCCTGTTGCTGACGAAGGACTGATTGTTCCCGAATATTTACCGTCAGAGATATGACCGACGACGATATTTGTTCCATCAGGATTCAGCCAGTAATAAACAGCTGCAATACCACTGCCGTTTGAAGATTCCTGGTAGTATCCGGAAAATGCAAGAGATTCTGATTTATACCATGTATCCGCAACATATTTGACAGCGGTCGATGTTGTTGTACCAACCTTAAAAGAATACTCGTCTGTATTTACCAGAACAGGAGAAGTTGCATCAAGGATTGTTGCAAGGGAAAGTGTTGTCGTATATCCGGCATAATCCGTTGCTGTTATCGTTATATCATTCCAGTTATCCTGCCCTGATATCGTAAATTGCCAGGACTGGGAAACTCCGCTTGAAGGCATAGTATCAATTGTCAGGGTATCTCCCGAGATCGCTGTATTGGAGGAAGTTACAGTAAATGATTTGAGATAAGTTTCTGTAAGCGTACCCGCTACGGTAAGGCTTGCCGTCTTATAGCTGGCAGCAAGCGTTGCTGCCGGATTACCAGCTACCGTAGTAAGTGCCAGCACCGGAGCACCGGCGTCCACGTACATCGCCTGTGTTACAGCCTTCGAATTACCAGCTTTATCTGTCGCCGTAAATACAGCTGTATATTTACCTTCCGCCGAACTGCTCAAATCGAACGTTGCATTCCAGGTTGTTCCGGAAATGGTTGAAGAACCCGACGTTGTATTGCCGGAACTGTCTGTCAGCGTATATGTTACGGTTGAAATACCACTTGTTGCATCGCTTGCGGTTCCGGAAAACACATATACTTTCTGCCTCAGATATTCATTTTCAAGGGCATCGAGCGTTATCACAGGAAGAGTCCTGTCTACCGTATAACTGATCACATAAGTACTTGACTGACCATAGGCATCCGTCGCTGTGTACGTTACTTTATATGTTCCATCCGCCAGTGAATCTGGCAGAGACACGGAATCATTCCATACTGCGCCGGAAGCAATGCCGGTTGCCGGTATAAAAAGAGAAGATGCCACACCGGCAGCAGCCGTACCGGACACTGTTGTATGGGCAGCCGTTATGGTTACAGTTCCGCTGCCGTCCGTTATGGTACCGGCCACCGGCAGTTCTGACGAGTAATACCCGCCGTCTGACGGAGTAACACTGCTGAACACCGGTGCACCGCTGTCTATTGCAAGCACGAACGAATCCTCAGTGCTGCTGTATCCGGTAGACTCTCCAAGTGTATCAGCCGTAATAATTTTTATATCATACTGACCTTCGGCTACAGGCAGTGTATAGCTCAGAGGATACGTTGTTGTTGTGCCGCCGGACAATATCGTTGTTGTCGTATAATTACCGGTTGAACCTGATGTCCTGTATCCTACAGTAACTAAAGCTATTCCGTCGTCATCCGAAATTGTCCCAAGAAGCTTATTGTTTGTCGTTATTCCGAACAGATTTTTAGTTACCGTTATTCCAGTTGTTTCGGTCAGCGTTCCATCTGCATTACTCAATGTAATAACAGGGGCATCGGTACTCTGTTTAATCTGGTAACTGGTACTGTTGTTATACGTCGTTGTTGAATATGATGTTGTATTTTCAGCTTTATCGACGGCAGTAAATTTTACCTCTACAGGTTTATTATCCGTCAGTTTCGTCGTATCTATCGCAATACTGAACGAATATGCACTGTCACCCAGTGATGCGTCAGCTGTCACTAATGAAGTTTTGTCTACACCATCTTCATAAACTGCACAGGTAACATTTGACAGGTTCGTTTCAGTCACGGTTCCCGTTACCGTAAACGTCCCATTTACATACGCGGTACCGTTCTGTACCACGGTCGGAGTCACGCTGCTTATCCTGACTGCCGGCGGTGTCGCGTCCTTCTGCAGCAGGCAGCATGCCGTCGTCGTATAGTTACCGGCATTATCAGTAACGACACCTATAATGGTATAGGTCCCATCCGCAGTTATCTTATTCGCGAGCAGTTCCTTATTCAGGGTGAGCTCCCAGGAACCACCTGTACCGCTGGCAGACAGATCTATTGAACCATACGTTGTATCACTGTTGCTGATAGTATACTTTATACCCTTGAATGTTATGTAAACTGACACTGACGCTATTCCTGATGCATCATCAGTTACTGTACCGGTAAGCGTTTTTTCCGTATTTCCGTTCGTGATCAGGGAGGTTAAATCGGATGTAAGTTCGGGAGACTCAAGATCGACTTTCGGTATATAAATTTCAGCAGCTGAAAAATTGCCCGCCTTGTCTTTCGCCCGTATATACAGAGTATTTGTACCGGCAACAAACCCGGATATGGCTGCGCTGTATGTACAGGCTGTTCCCTTTACCGCTGAAGGGCTGAATGAACCGGCAGTCGAAATTTCAGGAGAAGTACTTTCAATTGAACTTACCTCTGATGCAGATGGGTTAAGCCAGTAATAGATACTTTCTATCCCACTGGTAACTTCTGTATAGGAACCGGTAAATTTCAGTGTATCGGAATTGTACCATTTATCTGCACTGTAAGAATTTCCGTTTATTTTCACAGCGCTGTTCAAAGAAGGCGCGGTTGTATCAACCATATAGCTGACCGCATACGTACCCGATTGTCCGTAAGCATCCTCTGCTGTATACGTAACGGTATAGGAACCGTCAGATGACGGAACCGTTACAGTATCGCTCCACGTTGCACCGGAAACAACATCAGATATCTTTGGCTGAGTTATTGATGAGACAGCACCTGTTCCTGTAAGTACAGATGTTATATCCACAATACCGCTCCCGTCAGTTATCATACCTGATACCGGCATTGTGGACGAATAATAACCACCGTCTACAGGGGTAACGTTACTGAATACAGGAGCACCGTTGTCTACTGCAACAGCAAAACCACTCGTAGTAGTGGTACTGCTGGCCAGCGTACCTATAGTATCTTTTACATCGATCTCTAAAAAATAGAGGCCCTGAGTTGCCGGCAGCGTTATATCTGATAAAGAATACGATGTAGTTCCGCCCGGACGCCTTGTTGTATAATCGGAGTACGTTCCGTTCAGAGAACTGCTGATTTTTATTATTACCGTTGCAATGCCGTCGTCGTCGGTGATGGTTCCGAGCAGTTTGTTGTTCGTAGTTGTCCCGAAGATATTATCATTTTTTCCAGCCACATATGCAACTTTTATAGCTGCAGCAGTCTGAATACCTGTATCCGCATTCGTCAGCGTCACGACAGGTTTGTCAGTGCTCTGGTCTACTGTTACAGGACTTGTAACAGTCGTCGTATTTCCGACCGAATCCGTAGCAGTAACTGCAATGATATACTCCGTCATGTCTGATAATTCCGTCGTATCCGCGGTAAAAGACCACGATTCGACTGCGCCAAGGCTTCCGGACTTTTCAGGGCTGCCGGCACCGGAAGTTTTTTTATATATATTATACGAAACATCGCTCAGGACATTATTGTCTGATGCGATCCCCTTTACTGTTATTGTACCGTTTACATACGTCACGGAATTTTCTGTTACTACCGGAGATACGGAGCTGAGTACAAGAGCCGGATCCTTGTTGTCCACATAGAACGACAGATAATTAGATGCAGTTGAACCTGCAGAATCTGTCGCCCCGATCGTCACGGTATATTTGTATTTTCCTGTATCAACAGGGACATTTGTTCCCGCAGCAACCGTTGCAGTCCATGTGTAGTTATTTCCTGAACCGGCATATGCTATGGAAACAGAGGGTTTTACCGAAGTTACGGTACTGCCGGTAGACGTATCTGTTACGATAATTGACGAAGAAGCCGTGTCAAGCGTCTCCGTTCCATCCGTAGTTATAGTCCCGGTCAGCTGTACGTTGCCACTGTTTGC
>WSSedB1CaDRAFT_10000770_pt1 | contig 13131 bp, 11 predicted proteins | sample WetSurSB1Cattail_FD_9460 | JGI IMG/M metagenome (IMG submission 9460)
ATACATGGGATAAACACGGATAAAACCAAGCGAAACAGACTGAAAGTCATTCACCGTAAGGGTGGTTGCCTTTTGTATGTATCATACCGATTTATCTGTGTCCATCCGTGGTTAACTGCCGTTTTTAGGTTGATTCAACTTTAATTTGACCCCGTAAAGGTTTCCCGTGAACGCTACCTGGATTCCCCTGGCTCTGCTCTGTGCCTTTTCTCTTGCCACCAGCGATGCGCTGGCAAAGCGCGCTTTGCAGCGCCACAATGAATACGTGGTTCTCTGGCTCCGGCTTCTGCTCGCCTCGCCGATTCTGCTTGCTACCCTGTTCTTTATCCCGATCCCGAAGCCTGCTCCCGAGTTCTATCGTGCAATGTTTACGGCGCTACCCCTTGAAGCGGTGGCAAGCATTCTCTATATCCGTGCGCTCAAGGTTTCGCCCCTCAGCCTGACTCTTCCTCTCCTTGCCCTCACGCCGGTCTTCCTCCTGGTTGTCCCCTTTCTTCTACTGGGAGAGCACATCTCGGCCGCAGGGGCAGGCGGCGTTCTCCTGATCTCGGCCGGAACGTATTTCCTCAATCCCGGCACGGCGAAAAAGGGACTCCTCGAACCGTTCCGGGCCATCATGCGGGAACAGGGGGCCCGCTACATGCTCGGGGTCGCCCTTATCTACAGCGTTACCACCACCTTGGGCAAGCAGGCCGTTACCTCGTCGTCGCCCCTCCTCTTCGCGGCACTCTACATTCCGGCCCTTACGCTGGTCCTTACTCCCGTGGCGCTACGACAAGGGAAGAGTGAGATACGGGGGATGCCCGGCAACGGCGTGATGAAGGCGGTGCTCTTGCCTGCCCTGTTCTATGCCGTGATGGTGTTGACCCACATGACCGCCATCAGCATGACCAATGTTGCCTACGTGATTTCAATAAAGCGGCTGAGCCTGCTGGTGGGGGTTCTGTACGGACACCTCCTGTTCGGCGAGGAAGGGGCTGTTGGGCGTGTCACCGGCACTATCCTGATGCTGTGCGGAGTTGCGCTTATTACCTTATTCCCCTGATTATTTGGCATGACCATCCTCCCTATCCCGCCATTCCGCCCTAACATCTCCCGCGATCTCTTTGCTCAGACGCCCCATGGCGTTTCCGATAACTGCAACGGCGGCGCTGATATCCTTTCCCTCCAAGGACTCCGTAAAGGTTTGACCGCGCAGCTTAAGCGGTGCTTTCCGATCCCCGGCAAAGAGGGCCCACTGGGCCCCCAACACGACTTCCCTGCCAAGGGTCACATCAAGGCGCGTAACCTCCACCGCCACCCGCCAGTCCAGGGGAATGCCCCGCTTCCAGGACAGCACCGACGCCCCCGGCGCGAGATACGCGGAGAGATCCTCGACCAGCACCCGCGTTATGTCCTGTTTAAGGGAGCCGGCCCATCTGTCGTACTCGGCCAGGATCATTTCGTTTCCGCCGTTCCGGGTTACGATATGGGGCCTCTCCAGAAAATCGGGGATCTCCACCGGACCCACCCCCACGGTGAAACGCGGTTGAGCAACAGGATCTCTCCCATAGGTCATGGCCTCCTTCATCGGAGCCAATGAATAGTACCGCACCGGGGCCGTACTCCCGCACCCCTGGAGCAGGGCGGCGAGAAGCAGGGACAATGCTGTGACGAACCGGAACAGAGTGGCATGTTTCATCTTCGTTCTCCCCAGGGCTATTTCCCCCTGATCAGACTCTCCGGGTGCCGCTCCAGATAATCGCTGAGATAGCGGAAAGAGCGGGCCGCATTGGTTACCTCTTCCACAGCTGAATCGACGTCATCAAACAGGGCTGACTTGTCGGAAACAAACACCTCCGCGGCACGGAGCGACTTCTCGGCCTGTTTGAGGGCATCGCGGGCTGTGCTCAAAGTCTGTTCGACCTGCACCGGAATTCCCCGTTCTCCTGAAAGGGCGTTGTCGATTTTTCTCGATGCCGAGCGGAACGATTCGGTGGAATCGCGCACATTGGTCATAATCGGGTTGATCTGCGTGTTCAACGCCTGGGCGGTCTTCTGCAATTCGCGGGCTGCGTGGTTGATCGAGGTGATTGTTCCTTGCGTATCAGAGGCGTTCACCAGACGGTCGAGTCCTTTCGAGATGGAGAGCAACCTGTCGAAAAGATCCCGGAGGGGTAGATCCTGAATCTTCTTCGAGTACTGCTCGAAGGTCGACGGGATAGTCGGAATCTCGTCGTACCTTGTATCAAGCCCCAACAGTATTGCCGGTTTATCCTTGGGGAAGAGGTCAAGGTCTATCATGAGCTGGCCGGTTACGATGCTCTGCATCTCCAGCTGGGCGCGCAGACCTTTTTTGATCAGTTCACTGGTATGCTGGGTACCCGGTTTGTGACCCACATACACCATTTTCCTCGGATCGATCTCCACATACACGGGGATCAGGAAGGAAAGGTCCCTGGCATCGTAACGAAGTTCGATCTTCTTTACCGAACCGACCCGCACTCCCCGGAACATCACGGGAGAACCGACATTCAAACCTTTCACGGACCCCTGAAAATACATGACATTCACAAAGGTGGGGGTAAAGAAGCTGCCGGACCCCAGAATTATCGCCGCGCCAATTGCCAAGGCGACCGAACCGAGAACGAAAGCGCCGATGAGAGTCTTGTTTGCCGCCTTGCTCATCTTTCTTCTCCTTCAGGGACTCGAAACCAACCCTTATCCTGCTGCCCTGCCCGCCTCACCACGGGTTAGAAAGTTTCGTACCGTGACATTCTCGCATCGCTCCAGGAGCTCCTTCGGATCACCTGCTGCTATCATGGTCTTGGTGGCCGCGTCGAGGAAGACCGAATTGTTGCCGATTGCGAAGATACTCGGCAGATCATGGGTCACGACAACGATGGTGGAGCCGAGACTGTCGCGCAGTTCCAGAATCAGGTCATCGAGAAGCCGGGCGCTGATCGGGTCCAGACCTGCGGAAGGTTCGTCAAAGAAGAGTATTTCGGGGTCGAGGGCAATCGCCCTGGCCAGGCCCGCCCGTTTCTTCATTCCTCCGCTTATTTCCGCCGGGTAGTACTCCTCAAAGCCGCGCAGCCCGACCAGAGAAAGCTTGAAGGATACCACTTCACGAATCCGGGCCGGGTTTAGATCCGTGTATTCCTCAAGGGGGAGAGCTACGTTTTCGGCAAGGGTCATGGAACTCCAGAGGGCGCCGCTCTGGTAAAGCACGCCGCAATGCCTGAGAAGGGCGTCCCGTTCCCTTGGTTCTGCGTCCCAGATGCTCACCCCGTCGTAAAGTACGCTCCCCTTTGCCGGTTTCTGGAGCCCTATGAGGTGGCGGAGCAGGGTGCTCTTGCCGCAGCCGCTTCCCCCCATGATAACGAAGACATCACCCCGGTTGACCGTGAAATCGAGGTCGCGCTGGATCAGATTGCTCCCATAGGCCATGGTCAGATCACGAACAACGATATGGGGCTCGGGGCCGCTCACTGATGCCACCTCCGGGCCGGCTGGCCGTTCGTGACTCTAAATTCCGAAGACATTGCACACCACCGTGATGATCGCCGTTGCAACGATGATGCTGACGATTCCCGTGACCACCGCCAATGTGGTGGCATCCCCCACGGCCGAGGCGCTGCGCCCGCACTGCATCCCTTTCAAACATCCGCAAAAGGAGATGAGAAAGCCGAAGACGAGGCTGCTGAAAAGCCCGATGCCCAGATTGGTCATGGTCATGGTGCTCTTTGTTTCATTATAGTATTCACGGAAACTTATGTCGAAACCGGTGACAGCAACGATCAGCCCTCCCAGGATACCCGTCAGGTCTGCATAAAGGGTGAGAAGGGGCATCATGAGGCTGAGAGCGATGATTCGGGGAAGGACGAGAAAATCGAGCGGAGCTACTCCTGCTGTCTGCAATGCGTCGACCTCTTCGTTGACCTGCATGGTGCCGATCCGTGCAGCAAACGAGGCGCCCGTCCTGCCGGCCATGATTATGCCGGTCATGATGGCGCCCATGGCGCGCACCATGGCTATGCCCACCAGGTCGGCAATATAGATCTGCGCACCGAAGTTCTTAAGTTGGATAGAGCCGACAAAGGCGAGGATCAGGCCGACAAGGATGCTGATGAGCGATACAATGGGGAGCGCATTTACTCCACACTCCTGAATGACAAGCCAGAGATCCTGGCGGCGGAACTTAGCTCTTCCCGTGAACAACCGGCCCACGGCAATGGTGATCTCCCCGAGGAAGTCGAGCACGGCGAGGCTGGACTGCCATTGATTGATGGCGGCGGTACCAACCCTGGCCAAGAGCGGGAGCCGCGACGCATCCTTTCCACCCCCCTTGTTCCCGGGAACGGCAAAAGCGAGTTCGAGAAGCCTTCTCACACCCTTGGGGAGACCGTTTTTGTCCACGGTGATATGTGCCTGGGAGCAATACTCCACTATCCTGGCCAGGGTGATGAGGAGCCCGCTGTCCCATCCGGAAAGACGGGTGCTGTCAAAGGAGAGGATATCAGCCTTCGGTCCTTTTTCTATCTCGGTGAGGAGCTGATCCGCATGCGGCAGTTCCCTGCCGAGCTTCCACCTGCCGGAGACAACCACGACCAGGGCGCCGTCAGGAAGTCGCTTGAGTTCTAATTGTCCAGGTATTTGTGGTGCGGATGGCTGTGAAGAAGGCATGGGGTCACCAGTTTTCACGGAGAATCAAAAGGCACGGTTAAAATTTTAGCAGTTGCGGATAAGAATGAAAGGCCGAATCTTCAAATATCAAATTTGCGACTCAGAGATGTTACCTGATTTGAGTACTTCATTGGTGAGTGGGAATATGAGAAATGTCGAAATAGTTGGCAGGCAAACTGAACAGCATGGAAGTGAGCGACTCAAAAACCCCAGCGCAATTCGAGCATATGCATATCAAGCCCCGGATTTTTGTCGTAAATGCACGAGTTTGACATATGTTGGAAATGATAACCAATGCCGAGATTTTCGGTTAACCGGAAGTTGACGCCAACATGGCTGATAAACTGGAACCACCCGCCGAGGCTCTGATCTCCAAACGAATGTTCACTCAACGCCGCAACGCTGGCGCCACCTCCCAGAGAAACCCTGCCTTTAAAGAATTCCATGGCAATGTCCGGTCCCAACGATCCGGCAAAGGCGGTTTTTCCCGCTCTGGTGAGAACTCCCGCGGTTCCCTCCAGTCGTGTGGATATAAGCACTGCAGAAGACAGGTTATAACTCCACGGCAACCTGTAAACGGCAAAGACATCGTATTGCCTGAAATTTTTCCGATTATCAGTCCACGATCCCCCACCCCGGACGCCGACCGCCCAATTACTATCAGCCGCAACGCCCATTTTCGGCAAAGCAAAAACGAATACCAGCAAGATCGTGATGATTAAACAAGATGGGATGTTTTTCATCTTCATTTTGTTGAAATTACAGGAGCTTTCCACGCCTCAAAGCCTGACGAAACTCTCTTGCAGACACGTTTTGGAAGGATAGGTCATCACCCGGACGTAATGCCGTCCCGCATCCGCATTTTCTTCGGTTTCCACGTACGTGCAATACTTGGCCGAGTCTACCCATGTTCCGCTGTTTGCGTAAATGGCGCGACACGGAAGATCCATATGTATATCCATACTTGGTGGTACCGCGGCCAGAATAAAATGCTTCGTCATATCCGCTTTGTGGGTATGTCCGAAAATCACTATGTTCGTGTCTGCGCCGAAGATGGAAAAATAGGTCAGGGTCGCGGCAGGGGACAGGTCCCCGACGTCTCCTATTATTGCCGTAACCAGGTTGATAGTTCCCGGATCTTTCTCCCAGTTCTCAATAAGGTGTTCATACTGCGTCTCGACTGAATCAACCGTGACAGGGGCCTGAAAACCGGCAATACTACCCATGTCAAAGGGAAGATCCCTCGGGATGTTTGCATCGGCAGCCACCGCATCAAACAGGTCTTTCACAAAATTGGGGTGATCTTTGAATTCTTCAATGAAATTCGCGAGGATCACAAGAAAGTCTTCTTCCTTGCCCGTCTTGGCCACCTTGTACGCGACAGCACGGGCCATGAAGTATCCAAGAGGCAGAAACGAAGCCGGCGACCTCCATCTGTCGGGAGCATTGAAGAGACAATAGCGGTTGCCATGTTCCGCAACCAGTTTTCCTCTTCTGTATGCGCCAAGCGGCACGTTGCTATCGCATATGAAGTGAATTCCGGTGAACGTTGATTGCATGAAACTTTTTGTCAAGGCAATATCCCCGGATGCCATGCTCATATCATGGTTTCCCGGCACATAGCTGAGCGCAATGTCGGCACTTGCCGCCAATGCCTTGATATTGGCGATTATTTTAGCATTCGAAGGGTTGTTGCAGATGGCGTCGAACGAACTAAGCGGATCTGCGTCGACCGGAATGACCCATTCATCAAACATGTCGCCCAATATTACTACCTCCGCCACATCGGGCCTGTGAAGGAGTTCGGCCAGGAAATTTTCAAGGTTGGGTATGTTTTTCCGCAGCCAGCCATAGGGATGGGGTTGCGTCATGCTCCTGTCATCGCCCATGTGAATATCGCTGATAAATATGCGTTTGTTCCTGATGGTAGACATAATGGTTTCTCCTTTTGTTGTTGGATGGGGCGCCTAGCAAAAAACTACGATCACCGAACGCTGTTATGAATATGGCATCACCAGAATTCACTGCTAAACTTTCCCCGCCACGGCCATGAACAGTTCGACGATTTTGCTGATCAACGCTACCGCTTGTTTGACCTCGTCGAGAGCCTTCCCTAACGTCTCGAGTGCTGTCAGGTCTTGTTTGATCCGGGAATTTACCGCGCCGAGTTCCCCCGCGAGCTTCATGTATTCCGCATCGTTTTCCCGGATCATGAGCTTGACCAGGCTATTCTGAGCCTTGTCGAGTTTGCCGGCCAGATCGTCCAATTCCTTCTGCTCTGTCTCGCCCGGCTCTTTTGAAATCAGGATATTGATAGCAATAAGCAAGGATTCGATACTGTCGAGCAGTTCTTTTTTTGTCATGATGGCTTCCCCTGTCAAAACTGACTAAGATTTTTCATGGATACCCCCACCTGTTTCACTCTGGCGAGGTAGTCTGACATGGCATAGGAAAAATCATCGGCATCCTTTGGCGTCTTGTCCGAACGCGTATAAGCTAATAAGGCAACCTGGGCCTTGGTCATGGCTCCAAACATGAGATTGGGATTTGCCTCTGCCGACTCTTCCCAGTTGTTCAATTCGGTTTTGATCTGTTCCGCATATTTTTTCAGCGCATCTTCCTTCAGGGATGTTCCCTTTTTTAATTCCAAGTTATAGTCCTTCAGCAGATATCTCTGTTCCTGGAGGAGTTGGTTCCTCTTCCTCTTGTAAGCACCGTAGGTTTCATCGCCCAGTAACGTTATCAACCTGTTCATGGGTTCGTAACCAGCTTCCACGGCTTTGTCCAGGGCCTCTCGAATCTTCCGGTCCATGGCAAGACCGGCCACCTGGGATACGAGTTTCGCCGCCGGGTCGGCGACGCTCTTGAAAGCCGCATCCTCTTTATCACGCAATGCAGCCATCATCCCAAGAAGGTTGGACGCATCCTGTGAAACGATACCGGAATTTTCCGCTATGCTCTTTGGAACATCCGAGTTTACGATCTCCAGCAGAAGAGTTCCGTAGGCATCCATGGTATCCAACGCCTTCATTCTGGCAGCAAGTTGATCCTGAAAAAACACTTCGGCATGCTGGATATCCTCCAAATCTATCCGAGAATGATCGTGGACCTGTTTGTCGATATAAATCGCGCGCTCCACCTGATTGGCCTGTTTAATGATTGTTCTCGTGTTCTCGATAACGAAAGTATTGGCTTCCTTGTAATTCCCTATGGGAACTTTCCAGGAAACGGTGGCGCAACCGGCCAGCGCGACGGCGAGTACCAAAAACAACAGGGTAAATCGGTAAGTTCTCCTTTTTTGTCTCACACGTGCCTCCTCAAGCGGGAACACTACCCACTGCGTCTTCCAATCAAAGTCCGCTTCTTTCCCTCTCTCAGTTGAACATCAGTATCCCCATCCATCGGGTTTAACGCTATTGAAACCCTTGATAAGCGTATCAGCACCCTTCAGTTGATAATAGTTAGTGTCGTATATGCTGAAAGTGCAGAGATCGATGGGCGTTACCTCGGATGAATTAACATTGTTTATAACACCGGCGTCTTCCAGAGCCGCGGTCACCAGCTCGGAACAAAAGAATTTACTGAAATCCTCCTTGTTATAAGTAACGCCTCTCAGAAAAGGAACGTCGTCAAGGGCATCGAGCGCCGATTTTATTGCCTGCTTGGTGTCATAGGCTTTTCCTTCCTGTTTCACCAGGAAATCGAAAAACTTCGTAATGTCCAATTTACTCCTCGATGTTTGTGACAGGGGAAGCCACCAGAGATTGCCATCATAATTGCAGATCCGGTCACTCAGCCGCGTCATGATGACCCCGGAAAATCCTTCGAGAGAAGTCGATTCCATCAACGTATTCATGTACCTGTTTGGGTCGGCGTCGTCCACCTGTTTGGACTTGTAGACAACACCGACATGAGAGACCCCGGATTTCGTGAAAAGCTTGATAACTTCGGAAACATTCCCTTTGCCCGAAAATGCAATGACATCGCCTGGTTGCATCTTGTCTCTTGCTTCATCGTACGTAATGACAGTGAAACCCATGATCGTTCCTCCTTTTGGGATTAATGGCGGAGCAACGTGCTCCACCTGATGAATACCATCAATGAACGCTTGGCCTCCCTTTCGTATCTGGCAAAAGCTTGTACCCCACACTTTGTCCTGCCCCGGCAGATCTCAGATCTTTAACTTATCTAGAAAATCGATGGCATACAGCCCACCGACACCTCCGAACGGCACCATCAACGCCTGAACGACAGGATTCTGGCTATAGGGGGCAAACGCGCCGCTCCTGATGGATCTGATACTGTCGGTCGCGAATCCTATAGACTTCAGCTTTTGGTCATTTGAACCAGTAGCAACGGCTGACACATGGAGCGCCATGAGCCGGTCAAGAGCCTTCTGGCGCGCGTGCTCCGACGACCAGCGCAGAACCAGGGCGCAACTCCAAGCATACACAACACCAAGGGTGATGACGACCACCAGCCCAATGGGCGTATGCCAGTTATCGAAATAGTTGAAGCGCGAAATGACGAGGATAAACCAGACGATAAAGGGATAGAACACGACCCGGCCGACGGTTTCGGTTCGTCTCGCGACGAGGTGCACGAGCATCCACTCGCCCATGGACTCTTTCGCATTTTTGTCGTACCCCCCCACCAGGTTGAAAAATGACTCAGCCGGCCAGTGCGGCGCCTGTTCGGCAAGCAGGTCGATGAAGCGACGACAGGTTCTGATGACGTCGAAGGTGTAAAAGATGAGGATTATTGATGCCAGAACACTCGTGCTGAGAATAACCTGATCGGCCCAGATACTGATAAATCCCCGCACCGGCGGCACCGGTTTAGAAAAGCTGATAATGAGGCCACATAAGGCAATGTAGCTGACGATGATAGGCGCAAGCCGGCGAACTCTGTACTGGCACGAGTCCCGGCGGCGATACTCGCTCCAGTATTGGTAGATGGTCATTTCTACATCTTCGACCGGCGTTTCAACATTCCAATCATATCTGGTAACGTCGGAAAACTTGCGGAACATTCCGGATATGTCTCCCCACACCCCTGTTTTGTCTTTCATCGCGATCGTTTTTTCGGGAGAAGTCGAGTTATTTTTCTCTATCAGAGAGGAGGGGAAACCGAATTCCTTGCATATGGCATCGGTGTTATCTTTAATCTTCGTTCTGGCGCGCCAGATCAGGAGTAGCGAGAGTAGAGCGGCGAAGAGCCTGAGGAGTTCGGTCGGCCAGACGCTGATTCCTTCGAAGAAGGAGAGTGGCTCCTCCAGATGGGGATTGAGAAGGATGAGGTGGTAGAAGGCCAGAATGAGCAACGCCATCAATAAAAGAGAAGCGAGAGTAGCAAAAACCCTCTTCCTTTTGGAAAAGGCCATGGTTATCAGGTTCCGCACCTGCTCGCTGCAAAAGGAAAGGAGGACAAACAGCAGCATCGTGACATAAGCTACCTTCATGACCGTCTTTTTACTGCTTTTCGCTTCTTTGGGCCGGGGATAAAAACTTTTTTCATCGAAGAGATCTTCAGAAAGATCGACGACCCGATACCTGCCGATTTCGAAGATCTTAGGCTTTGGATTCCGGTTAAGCACCTCCCGATGTTTCCGGTCGAAATAGTTGCCCTGATCAAAACTTCTCAAAATTGTATAGAACATGGATGTCTGGGAACTGTCCCGAAATGGCGGGATGTCTCCTTGGAGATTAACATGATCATCGTTTCGCAAGCCTAAATTGAAAGAAGATGCAACTATGAGGTTGCGTGTCTTTGGAAAAGCATCGGGGAGCAAGAAACGCGCATCCAGGTCGGTGGTGAAGAATACCGCCTGGGGAAAGCGTTGGCGCATGGCCTGCAGCAGCAGATATTTATCATGGAAGTCGCTTCCCAGGACGCCGATTGCCCTGATCGAACCACCATCATCGAGATGTTGCTCCAGGGAGTATATCTCATCCGCCAGGCGCCTGATGTAATCATACTGACTCATTCCCGTCGCGTGTTCCAACTCCTTGGCCATATCGGGAGTTGTTTTACCGTTATTACTATCCTTCTCCTTCTTCTTGCCGGTGGTTTCTCCTGACTCCTTCTCGTCAGAAATTTTGCCATCAACACCCCGCAGAAAACTGAAAGTGTGAATCTGTCTGTCAAAATCGACAACTCCACCCCGGAAAAATGCCCGTTTGTAGACCTCCGTCAGCGAGCGGCCGTAGTAGGTGTCCCACTCGGAAAGGAGGATAATGTGGTTCTTGCTGTTCCGACAATCGATCCCTCGAATCCTTAATTCATCTCTTATTTTTTCTGCAAGTTGCCCGTCAGAGCAGTTCGTCCGGTACAAGGGGAACCCGGCTTGTTTGAATCTACCTTCCACAGTTTCTGATGGGTCCTCGTCGACTCCCTTTAGCAAAATCGAATCGTCGACCGTGGCTGTGGGGGAATAAATAGTGAATCCTTCGCCTTCGGTAACCTCCTTTGAGTGATTTTTTAAAAAATCATTGACCTCCTGCATCATCCCCCTGAGGGTGGTTGATCCCGCCGGACCGATTATCTTGAATAGCGGCGCCTTTACGGAAGACCCTTCTGATACCTTTGAAAAGTGTTTGGACAGGCAAAGGAGCTTCTCCAGCGGTTTTTCATGAAACTCGTCATCGTTGATCCAGAGCAGCAGGATCGAATCATCCTCCCCGTTTTCTTTTTTGAGCCACTCGAATGGCATTATGTCGTTTATGGATGGCTTTGAATCTAACTTTCCATTTGACTGATAAAGTATCCGCACATATTCGATATGCTCCGGATCATCCGGAACGAATCCCAGACGGTGAAATGCGGAAAGCACTGCGTAGCGCTGACGGATTCTCAGCTCACCTTCTTCGGCATAGGGCGCCCCGAAAACCATGACGCCGACTACAGTCACTTTGCTCTTTTTCTTAATAAATTGTTCAGAGAGCACTCGCGGCAGCTTGAAGCTATTGCATGATGTAAAAAGGCAAAATCCTGGAGAATTGCTGGTATTGGGGTCGTGGAGGACTGCAAGGAAAGGGTCCTGCCACAGTCTCGCCTTGACTTTCTGGGCTTGTTCGCGGATTTCAGGATCAGGGGGTCTGGACCCCTCGAGGGGGGCCTTGTTGTAAATCATAACGCCCAGGGCGGCAAACATGAGAAGCAGCCCGGAAATGGGGAGCACGCGGCTTTTGTTGTCATCGTTCATGAGTGGTCCTCCAGTCAGCGAGCTTCTTCAGCGCCACCAGATTCCAACTGCACACCGACTCAACTACAACAGTTCACCTTCCCGCTATGATTTTTCACAACAGTCTTACTCACTCATTGTGCGGTATTTCAAAATACTTTTTGCTCCGCTCTCGGCGGAAACATAATAAATCTCCAAGCCAGGCTTCCAGGATTGCAAGATCGCAAATACTGACCCGAAAGATTCCTCCCCCCAGTTGATGAAGAGGAGGGAGAGGACAATAACAGCCCGCTCCCTCCTGCACCTACCAGCAGCTTGACTTACGCCGACATTACCGCTTCCTTGGTATTGTTATTCTTTCAATCCGAATTGGTCCGACAGCATCCTGCAAGGCAAGCAGGAAATTGCGATGGGCCTTCTCGGCGGCTGGAAGAGAATTCATGCTGCCCTCGACCTCGGTTGCCGCCTTCTCGATGGCCTCGCCACCCTTCGCGACAGCCCGCGCCGTCTCGTGGAAGCTGCCACCCAATTCGGTCAAGAGGGAGTTGTACTGCTCGGTTTTTCCCCGGCCATAGGCCTCGATGAAGGCCTGCGACAGTTTCACGACCCTTCCGGAGAATTCCAGCTTCTGCAGGGCGGGACTGGTCCGATAGAGAGCCTCCTGCCAGCGGACCATCTGGAGGATATCGGCAGGGTCGCCCTTTGCTTTCTGCAGCATGGTGGCAAAGGAGTCGAGACGATTCAACAGCATGGCATGCTCCGCTGCCGCCTGTTCGGTCTTGTTCCTGGCAACTGCGTCATCGAGGTTCTTGAGCGCCTTAAGGACGCCAAAGGCATCCTCTTCAGTTCCTTTACCGATCAAAGGAACTATGATTGAACCGATTGCATTCTGGTGCTGCTTCAGGAAACCGCGGTATTGGGATACGGTGATCAGCGTTCTCTGCCGAAGTAGCTTGCCGGCGGCCTGCGCCTCGAGCGTGCCTGGCTCGGCCCTAAAGGACGCAGCCAGGCGGTTGAATACCTGGACGTGATTGCGCAGGTTGTCCCGCATCGCAGTGCTGACGGAGACCGGTTTCGCGAGCACGGTGAAACCGTTGACCGGGTTCCCCTTGTCGAGATCGAAGGTATGGATCGGGACCGGGTCGCCCTTTGGCACCTGGTGCCGGATTGCGATCCAGCGGTTTTCTCCGGGTTGCATGTGCTCCAGTACTACCGTTCCGCCGGAGCGAAACGGCACCGTTTGGCCACCGACCACCTCGACCTGCGCCCTGCCAAGCCGATCG
>WSSedB1CaDRAFT_10000771_pt1 | contig 13130 bp, 8 predicted proteins | sample WetSurSB1Cattail_FD_9460 | JGI IMG/M metagenome (IMG submission 9460)
CAGCAGCCTGTCATTCTTATTCCCGCCCATTTGTCTTTTTTCTTTTTTATATGAAAGATATCCTGCCTTACACTGCATCATGTCCGCGTCTTTGTTGTACATAAAGACTTCGCTGTCTTTCCTGTTTCCCCTCGTAATCACCGGATTGAGTTTCGATACGAGATTGAAATTCTTTCTTCCGTTAAGAGCACCGGAGGGGCTGTAATCACCTGAGTGCAGCAAATTCGAGCAGGAAGATCAGCTGCCGGCCTTTCCTGTAAAATAAAGGCAGGATAAGATTATCCCGAAGGACAATCTGCTGAGGAGGATAAACGAAAATATAGACTTCAGCTTTTATACTTGAAGAACTGAAAGCGAAGTACTGTCCTGACAACGGGCGCGTTGAAGAATACGTTATGGATTTTATCCGTTCAATGTACCGGGCAATGCGGTACATTAAAGACCCTCAGCTTGCAGTCGACTTTGAGAAGCACCTTGTAAAAAGCGAGGCGTTCCGCCGCATACAGGCAATTGTAGGATTATGTAAAATGTCCAAAGAAATAAAAATTGAAAGCGAATCTCTCGATTCTAATCCGTACCTTTTCAACGCGGTGAACTGTACGGTAGATTTGAAACGCATCGGCACGAGGAAAATCAACAGGCTCGATATGTCGACAAAGAGCAGCAGGTTCGTATACGACAAGGACGTTGGATGCCCGACTTGGGACAGGTTCCTTCTGCAGATTATGAATCAGGATACGGAGCTCATTCACTTTATCCAGAAAGTCATGGGGTACTCGCTTACTGGCGACGTGTCGGAGCAGTGCCTGTTCCTTCTGTGGGGGACGGGTGCGAACGGAAAGAGTACGTTCCTGAACACGATACAGAACCTGATGGGCGACTACGCGTGTTCAACGGGAACAGATACATTTATGATGAAGAAAAACAACAACATGAGCAACGACATCGCGCGGCTGCGCGGCATGCGGCTTGTGACAACTTCGGAAATTGAACAGGGAAAGGCGCTGAGCGAGACGCTCGTGAAGCAGATTACGGGAGAGGACAAGCTTACGGCTCGCTTTCTGTACGGGGAATACTTCTCGTTCTACCCGACGTTCAAGATTTTCATGGCAACAAACCACAAGCCGCGGATAAAGGGCGCGGACTACGGTATCTGGCGGCGCATAAAGCTCATTCCATTCACGGTGACGATTCCGCCGGAACAGCGGGACAGGCACCTGGCTGACAAGCTCGCGAAGGAAAACAGCGGGATCTTCAACTGGATGCTTGACGGGTACCTGTACTGGCAAAAAGAAGGATTACAAGACCCGGAATGCGTACGCACAGCGACGGAGGAATACCGGGAGGATATGGACACGACGGGCGCATTCCTGCGAGACTGCTGCACGATTGACGCTACGGGGTACCTGCGTGTATCGAGCAGGGAACTGTACGCGGCGTATGAGCACTGGTGCGCGGAGAACAACGAACGGCAGGGGTCGATGAAGTACCTGTCGGCGCGGCTGCAGGAGAAAGGGTTCAAGCATATTAACTCCGGGGGATGGCGCGGATGGACGGGATTGCGGGTAAAGGAATAAAGAAATGCATGAGCCCCTGTTCTATTTCATCCTTTCACATTCAGGATGGTCTTTCTGCCAGTCGTTGTAAATCGCCTTCAGATTTTTTACCAGCCATGCAAGGCTTTCAGGCATTACTTTTGCTGATACAGGTGCCCGCGGAATTTTTATTATGTTCCACTCAAGTTCCATTCGTACTATTTTATCACCGTCCGGCCAGTCCTGGCATAATTCTATTTTGCTGATAGCATCTGCCCGCTCATCGTAAAAGGAGCTAAAGGAATATTCACAGTCTCTATACTCTATTTCCTGGGATGATGATCTTTCCGGGTCATAGAATCCTTTCAGTATCATCGCCTGATACTCAGGTACAAGCGTCATCGGCATTGTTATTTTGTCCATTTCTTCATAAGGACATACCTGCTCTTTAGACTCGCCCTGCAACCGAAATTCCAATTCGTCTTTTTTCTCTTCCAAAATTATATGGTGAAAAAACTTAACACCATCATCATATTTATGAGATACAATTAATTTCTCTTTTTTCAACATCTCTTACTCCTATTCTTCCGGTAAAAAAGTACTTAACGGTACTGTCCCGATCAACGTATATCCATTCTGTTTTAATGCTGCTTTCATTTCATCATACACTGTTACAAGATGATATTCTCCATATCCATGATTTCCCAATACAGTCTTTGTAAACCCGTTATTTGTAAACTGCCCGTATGCAGAAAGATAATCATTGCACTCCATAAAAATTGTAATGTGGCGGATAAGTTTTGAGAAAGCTATATTCACAACAGGAAAAATAATAAAATATCCGGTGAACAGGAACCCGGTCTATTTCATCTTTTCACATTCAGGATGGTCTTTCTGCCAGTCGTTGTAAATTGCCTTCAGCTTCTTTATCAGCCATGCAAGACTTTCAGGCATTACTCTTGCAGATACTGGGGCCCGCGGAATTTTTATTACGTTCCACTCAAGATCAATAAGTGTCAAGCTATCACCGGACGGACGACAGTCCTGACATAATTCTATTTTACTTATAGCATCTGCCCGCTCATCATAAAATGCACTGTACGTATATAAGCAATTTCTATTTTCAATTCTTCCATGAGGAGCCCGTTCAGGATCGTAAAATTCTTTCAGTATCATCGCCTGATATTCCGGTACAAGCGTCATCGGCATTGTTATTTTGTCCATCTCTTCATAGGAATAATTAAATTTTGTTTTATATTCTTCTACTCCGAATCTCAGTTCAAGCATATCGTCTTTTTCTTCCAGTATGAAATGATGATATTTTGTCCTGTATTTTCCTTCATTAAACTTTTTCGCAAGTATCAGTTTTTCTTTTTTCAACATACCTTACTCCTATTCTTCCGGTAAAAAAGTACTTAACAATACCGTTCCAATTTCCGTATATCCATTCTGTTTTAATGCTGCTTTCTTTTCATCATACACTGTTACAAGATGATATTCTCCATACCCACGGTTTCCCAATACTGTCAGTGTATAGCCGTTGTTCCAGAACTGCCCGTATGTAGAAAGATAATCATTGCACATCTTAAGCACCTGATATTCTTCATTATATGCAAGTTCTTTATCCGTATATTTATCTTCCATTACTCGTATTCTATCCGGTTTTTCAGGATCAGACAAACTGTCTACACAGTAGCTGCCGGGACTCCACGTATCGGTAAACGGTGGCGTATTCACTTTGTCTATCAGCGCTTCTATTTTGATGCGTACCCCATCTTCTGTTAAACTGCCGTACCTTTTTCTAAGCAGGGTAGACATCTTTTCAAGCCAACGACCAAAATCGTCAATCTGATCATAAGAATACATGTCTGCACATTTAAAGCCAGGATCGTGCGGCCCGCCTTTTTTGATGTATTTTGCACGCCGAACCATATCACGAAATTCCAGTTTCAGGGAATCGGTATTCGAAGGCAGCAGGCAGGCTGCATCTTTGTCCAGTTTGAATATACGCAGGTATTTTACAGGCTGTGGAGTCCTATCCATTTCAAGGATTTCTTTCAGCCCGTATCCGATCTTTATAATTCCGTTCTTTCTGCTCCATTGGTTCATGAATTCTATTATATCAAAAACATATATGACCGACGGCTGGGAAAACGGCCAGTTGCCTCCGTCTATCCGTACTACCAATGTCGGCTGTATATGATAGTTTCTCAACAGTTCCCTGAGGTGTATCCTCTCGTCTTCCGACATATTCGCAAGGGCTGTATTCGTATCATGAGCCTTTACCGCCGCTATAATCTCTTCTGCACTTTTTGCATTGAGCGTCTGGTATTCTCTGAATCCGGATACTACGTGCAGCATGGATGGCGGTATGGTGCTTTCCGATGTCCTGATCTGGCGGGGCATCTGCAGGGCGTGTTCCGCCATTCCCTTTCCTGCAATGTCGAGCACCGTCACGCTGTCTACCAGCTCTCCGCTTTCTTTGTCTGCTATCGTCATCAGCAGGGTGCCTTTGCATCTTTCCGCCTGCCCCTCGTACAGTTTGTAACCGATTTCCACGCTGTAGTTCTTGAGCAGCCCTTCAATATCCTGCTGTCTGGCCAGCAGCGCCTCATTATTGGCGAGGTACAGCCCTTTTGACGCGTCGAGCTGAAGGAGACCTTTCCCGCTCCCCATCATCTTATCTATTTCCACTGCAAGTCCGTACCGGGGCGGTTCACGGAATACGGCTTTCTCCAGAATCTTCTGTATGCCGTCAAGCAGATCGTCGATAACCTGCAGTCCTGCATATTTCTCCGCAAAAATCCGGAACGATGCAAAAGAATGACGGACCTGTTCTTCTATCAGCAGACGCCTCAGCGCTTTCAGACTTTTGTTTATCTGCTGTAAATTTTCAACTACCGTCTTATTGCGGTTTACCAGCTCGTCATATGTATTCTTGTCGAATTTTACCGTCGTTCCGTATTTTTCATTTACATCCCTGTACAGCTTCTGCGTCTTTGTCATAGTGGCATGGATGCTGTTAAGTTCCTTCGTCATCCGGGCTTTTACCGTAAGTTTTTTCACCTGACCTATAATCTGCGGTGCATTTTCAATGAGTACAGACAACGATGAAAAACAACAGCTTGTGATTGCATCAACTATAAGAAAATTTCCCCACGTCTGCATATCGGGAAGCCGCTGGTACGTCATGCCGATTCTGAATATAAAACCGGGCACAGAGCCGACAAACGATCCTGCCGCAAGCACTGCTGCCTTTTTAAACGAATACAAAACGGCTTCTGACGCGCCGACAGTTTCCCCCGCTGCCGCCGCAGGCATGGTAAAGCGGACGTTAATATACCGGAATATGCCTTCAAACATGAGATTCGTTATAAAGCCTGACATTACATTTATAAACGAAATATTCCTGTCTTCCGTTAAAGCTCCAAGTGCTTCGCCTGCTGATGCCCATGCGTACGATTCCGTTACCATGACAATAACAGCCTGGCTTGTCGTCAGGCCGGTCATGATGCCTCCGCTGCCTCCGGCAAGGAGTGCGGCAGAAGGGGCTGCAGCTGCACCGGCTGTAGCGACCGTTACTGCTGCAATGGCAGCAACTGCAAGAACAAGAAGGACTGCTTTTTCGGCCGTCTCCACCTGTTTTTTCCGTTTCTGTAATTTATCCGTATCGGTACAAAATCCGGGAAAAAGCCGGTACACATGCTGTAAACAGTTCTGTATGGTATCAGTATCCTTCGCCCTGTCTGCACGGTTTAACTCATCAAAAAATGTCTGTGCCTGTTTATACAGAACTTCATCTTCTGATACAAGCTTTGTGACGGGATCAAGTTTGTATATGGCTGATGCACGGTAATATACGGCTGCGGCCGTATTGTAAACTGCAAGCCGTTCATCAAGAAGTGAAAGGCTTTCATGCAGACCGCTGCTTCCTGCAGCAGCCCTGCCTTTTTCCTCTGCCTGCCGGACGGCCTGTTCAAGTGAACTTCCCATTTTTTCCAGACAGCCGGGATTGAACGCCCCGGCGAATTTGGGACTCTGCTTTTTTATTGCTGTAATGCTTTGTTCAAGCGAGCTGATATATGTTTTTATTTCTTTTATATGGAAAACAGACCATAACTGTACGGCTTCACTGCTTCGTGTCTCCGACTGTTCGTGAATCTGCTTCAGCGCTGTCTGATACCCTTTTTTAAGATTGTCACGTAAATCCGTCAGTTTATCAGTCATCCCGCTGTAGTCTTTTCCATAATCGAAAATCATATCGTCGGATACGGCTTTACTGAAAAGGAACAGCACCCCGGGCTGGAAATCTTCAAAGAAATTACGGTACAGTTTTTTAACTGTCATTACCCCTGCTATGTCACTTCCATCCCGGAATGCGGTACTCATGTACGGCAGTTCTTCCTTCAGGAAATCTGTTATATTCTGGTAGAGGACAAAATCGCCGCAGGCTCCTGTAAGGGACTGGTAATTGAGCGAGACAAAACTGACGGTATCGTTCAGCCTGGTAAGCAGCCTCTGCAGATAACCTGCTGTATATTTTACAGCAGGAAGAATCTTTTCCGTATCGGTAATCTTACAGTAACGGGTGTTGCACACAAGGTGATAGAGATATACCATCCGTGTGTGAAAAACACCGAATTTGCACAGCGTATCATAGTACTCATCCAGTATTTTCTTTCTGTATTTTGTCCATCCGCAGGAAGTATCAAGACCGAACGGTTTTTCAAATTCATCCCGGCTTTTTTCATAGGCATCCACATGGGTCACAATTATTTTCTTCTCTGCAGATGCCCCTGCCTGCCGTGCCGCTATATCGAGGTTTCTCAGCATATCTATAGCTTCACATATACAGGGGCGGTTCTTCGCAAGTTCCGGTTCAAAAATATCATAATTGACTTTCTCTCCGACGCTTTCAAAAAAACGCGGCATCTGTATCGTACGGAATGAAATTACATCCTGTTTTTTTATTCCCGGATTGCATGTCAGCAGCTGCTCTGCAGGAATCCCCCGCTGACCGGCAAGATCTTCCAGTGTTACATCAGGCTTTGTTATATAACAGTCAGCTGTTAAATACGGAACGGTCTGGGCATCGCTCATCTTTCGTCTCCGTTATAAAATTCGTCTGATGACGGTTCTGATTTTTTTTCTTCCTCCTGGCTCGGAACGATACTGATGTCTCCGGGAATCAGATCTTTTTCTTCAACGTTTCCACTGTCATCCGACGTCCCTTCTGTTTTCCTGTCCGTGCCGGCCGTCATGATGGTGTATTTTGTATTCTTCAAGATTCCAAGGGACGGATCCTGCAGTACAGTCTTTACCGTCTGGCTTATCTCCACGTCGCTGCTTTTCTTCTGCTTCGTCCGCGGTGCGTCTGCCGTAAAGTAAAACTTCGGCTTCTCTTTCAGCGTGACAGACGGATCGTAATGGTATGTCCATTCCGCATCCGCCTTGCTCCCGTCCACCTTCGCTGCCGGTTCTGCAACTTTTTCTCCTGTCTTGCTGTTGTATACGCAGAACCTGACTCCCGCTCCGTCTGCCATGTCCTTCGTTTCTGCATGCAGTTTGAGTACATCCCCTACAAGCCCTTTACTTGCAGAATTACCGTCAGAGTCCTGCCATTCCGCTTTCGTTATCTCAGGGCGCATCAACTGCACCGTCAGGCTGCCGCTGCTCTTCTTATAATTACACGCCGCAGACTTTCCCTGCGGTAAAGTCTGCTTCCCGTGTTTCCTGCCCGTTCCGGTCAGGAAACGCGCCTCGCTGGTGTATGATTTGAACTTACACTTTACTTTGCACCGTACCGTTTCAGAAGTGCTGCAAGCTCCGTATTTTCATGCTCTCTCGCATACGAAAGCGGCGTATATGTATCTCCGTCTATTTCCGTCGTAACATTCGGGTCCGCTCCTGCCTGCAGAAGAATTGCTACGGTATGGACTGTTCCCTTGTCCAACATAGCGCTCCAAAGAGCCGTATCCCCTATTTTTGTTTTACTGTCTATTTTACTGCCGTGTTTTATCAGGTATGCGACAATATCGTCATGCCCCTGCGAGCTTGCAAATATAAGTGCAGTTTCTCCTCTCTTGTTTGCTTCATTAACATCAGCACCCAACCCCATCAGTGTCACAACGGCCTCATACTTACCATATTGCGCCGCTAACAGCAGTGAAAAAAAACCGTAGTCAGTCTGCTTCTTTATGTCCGCTCCGTGCTTAACCAGAAGCTTTATCATATCAGAATTGCCTAAGGCAGCTGCCTGCGTCACAAGTGTTAATGCCTGTTTTTGGTCGGTTATTACTTCCGTGTTGGTATCAGCTCCCGCCGCTATCAATATCCTGGCAAGATCAAGTGCATTGTTCTGGACGGCAAAAGTCAGCGCGGTTTCCCCGTTATTCCCTGCAACTTTTACATCAGCACCTGCTGCAATCAATGCTTTGACCGTTTCAGTTTTCCCTTCGTCTACCGCCCCCATGAGTGGAGTACCACCACCCCTCTGAGGGGCATCCACATCCGCTCCTTTTTGCAGCAGCAGCTTCACTGTTTCCGTGTATCCTTTTTCTGCCGCATCTCCTAACGCCTGCGTCCCCACTTCGTCCCTTGCAGCAGTATCCGCCCCGTGGTCTAGCAGCAGCTTCGTCATACGCACGTTCCCCGTTCCCGCTGCCATCATTAATGGCGTTATGCCTCCCGTACCCGCACGGTTACAGTCTGCTCCTGCCTGTATCAGGTCTTCCGCTATTTCATAATAATCACGCCTCACCGCAACTATCAGTGGCGTATAACCGGTATACGTTTCATCGTACCATTCCAGCTCACTTGTATATGCAGGGTCGTCATCCACTGCAACCTTCTCCTGTATGAGCTTGTCCACTGTGGCATGGTCATTGTCATACACGGCCTGATACAGTTTCGTAACTTTCTCCGGGGCATGCCCCGTGCACGACAGGAACAGTATCATAACGCCTGCCATTGCTGCTGTATATGCGTATTGTCTTTTTCTCATGTCTGTATGCTCCTGTAAAAATCCGGTAAGAGATGCGTCCTTTCCGCACCCTATACCCTTCGTATATTTAAAACGTTGAAATTTATTTCTTTTTCTTTTCTTATTTCCATCAGGCCTGACGATTCCTGCTGCTGCTCCGTCACACGCACTCTGAGAGCCGGACGTCTGTCAAACAGCAGGGAATCGTTGATATTATACTTTTCCGGCTTTGGATATGATGCCATTTCTGGCGTATATGGATACGCTTTTCCTGCCTGACCACCCCTGTTTTCCGCCAGATACTCATTAAGGGCTGTATGGTCATAATACAGGTATGTAAAGATTTCACAGCCGTCAGATACTTTCCGGACATAACTGTTGGTGCTTGTAAGCTGTACACTGCTTAGAATCCGTTCTTTTTTATTTTCCACACTGACGACTTCAACCTTCAGTATGGTATCAGATGCCAGCAGTTTCAATTTCAAATGCAGTTCCACAAACCGGTAATTTGTAAAAACTTTGTTATCGTTAAAATACCAGATTTTTGCATCGCTGATGTCATAATCGAACATAATCCGGTAAAACGTCCGTATCTGTATGTCTGCATTTTCCCACCGGTCTTTCGTCTCCAGATATTTCCCGCTGAACACATTCCATTCGGCCCCTTTCCTAGCAATAAAATTCTTTCCGTATGTCCCGTATTTCAGCCACCTTGAAAAATCATCATCTGTGAAATATTCTGCAAGCATGTCTATCCCTATTCCGGCAAGCGCAAGAATAAGAATGGCCTCAGGGCTCACCGCAAAATAAAAAGTCAGTGCTGCAATGACCACTTTGCCGCTTCCCTTTATGAGTGCCGCATCAATATCACCGTTTTTAATCAGTTCTGCGCAGTCAATGGCCGTTATTGCAAAATCAAGGATCATGGCATATTCCTGACGGGAGAAAATTTCACCTGCAGCAAGTCCTAACCTACCATTTCCATTTTTCAGCAAATCCCATGTTTCGGTAAAATCTAGAACGCTTTTTATTAAGGACAGGGTATTGGACGGTGAAAGGCCTTCTTTCAATACTGTATACACGGCAATCTGCACGTCAAGTGCTGCCATTACCCTGCCGAGGCCGTTCATCATTTTGCTGTTGAGTATCTTCGATGCGGTGCTTTCGTTCTCTTCCACCGTTCCTTTTATCGTCACGACGGATATTTTGTCTGCCTTCTCTCCCGGAAACTTCCACTGTATGCGGAGATCCGTATATTCCGTGACTATTATCCTCTTTTCCTTCGTTATCTTTTTCAGCACTTTTGCCATATAATGCGGCACATGCGTATTGAAACGTTTTCCTCCTGCCCACACAAGGGGTTTTGCAAAGCACTCGAGAATTTTCAGAGAGATTTCCTTTATATTTTTTGCCTGCGGGTATATTGTTTCCACAAGGAAACACGGTGTTTCATTCATCAGCTTGTACAGTTCCAGCAGTTTGAAATTATCGTTTATAAACCGGCTTGTATTTCCCTCTATATCCCAGTATCCCGAAACGTCTTTTCCTCCGTTTTTCAACGAGAGCGCGCTTTCATAATTGTTAAGAGCCTTTTCGCTGTATTCGCTCAGTATTTTTAATGTTGACGGATATTCCGCTGCATATTTAATAATAGTATAATACGTGTCATATAATCCTTCATAACTTTTCTCATACATTCCCGCGCTGCAGCCGTACAGTCCGTCGTACATTACTTCCGAAAACTGCGGTTTTGTTATCCAGTATGCAAAACACTCCGCGACACACGATAACACTGCCTGTTTTTTTAAGAAATCAGTATAATTTTTTTCAAGATCTTTACCGCTTCCATCCGTTTTCAGGCAGTTCCATTTGTCACGTGCATCGGCCGTTGAGCAGACAAGATATTTCAGCCTGTCTCTGCTGCTGTCAGTCGTCCTTCCAAGAAAATTATTTATGCCCAGACGGAAATCTTCACATTTCGTCTGCAGTTCTTTCCCCTGCTCCATGTAATCGGTAAGGACAACGGTTATCATGGAATCCTTTACAATGAGGTTTTCATACTCACGGCTTTCCGCATATTTTTCTGGCGGTATGTCTTTTCCCGCCTTTATTATATCCTGAATTTCCAGCAACTTATGGCAAAGCGGTGTGACACGGCTGCAGGTACCTTTTTCTTCAAGCTGGTCTATAATATTCTGGAGCCGTTTTGAAGACAGCTTTATATCAGAAAGCATGATCCAGCACGTCTCATCCGCCGGTATGGCAAAGTATTCTTTACCCGCTCCTTCCGGCTGTCTGCTGTCCGACAGGTTACGGACGGGAACATTTTTCCATAATCCGCTGCCGTCCGCAAATAATTCACAGCGCAGGAATATTTTTTGCGATTCAGGATCTTTTCTGAACACATCAACATACCGGTTCCGTACTGTTTTTACAGCCTTTTCGTCTATTACTACCGGAGGATTGTCCTTATACGAATCGGAATCGGTCAGATGTGCCGTTATTTCGTTTTTATTCTTTTCATACGTGTGAAATATACTCCATATAACCGCTTTTTCTTCATCGGTAACGGAAGAATCCAATTCATAATAACTGTCCACAAGGGCAGGTGTATCATGCAGCGTATATAAGGCTTTTAAAAAACTGATTTTATCTTTACCGAATCGTTTTTCAGATTCTTCCAGATTCCTGAAAACTAAAAAAGGAATTTTCTTATACGCACCGGTACTGCGTAATCCTATAAAACGGTTTTCATCCTGAATATAACTGTGGGCGGTGTACGCACTTATTTTTATAAACGTTTCTATTATTTTTCTCATTTCAAGGCCCTTTTTATTCAGATGGTTACAATTTCACTGAAATCCGCCGATTCAAAGATATACTGTCCGTTACCTTCCCCCGACCTTACGTATTTCAGTGTGTATCTTTTTCCGGGCACAATTTTTTCAAACCGCAGCAGGTGTCTGGTATCTTTTTCTACTGCATCATTTTTAACGGTCAGTGTTTTTGAATATGCCCCGTCCGTTGAGGTAAGGGTATAGCTGCTCTCTGAACCTACCTGGTCAACGGCAGCTGAAAATTCAATTTCATAACCGAACACCACCTGCGCTGCAGGACTGTCTCCGCTGCGTACCCAGCCGTCCGTCGTTTCCACCGCAAATACGTATTTTAATTCATCACCCTCTCCGAGGGATGCAAGCCTTTCACTGCTTACAAACATCGTATATGAAGCTGTGGCCGTACCGCCCGAAACCTGCCCGGCAATCTTTTTTATATACCGCCGCTTGTTGTCGTACCCTTCTTCATACACAAGAAAATTTACATATGCTCCGTCTTCAAGGTTCGTCACACCTGTACTCATGACTGCTTCCGCACGGCAGTCGAATTCCGATGCCGTTTTCCCGTCTTTTTCCCATTTCAGTCCGCTGAACGACGGTTTCTTATACGTTATTTCCAGTGTGCCGCTTTTTTTCATCTGGCACCATGCACTGTGTGCAGAAAAAAAGAATTTCAGGGATTCCCCTGCAGGCGGTGTTCCGGATGGCCTGCTGTAACTCCATTTCCCTGTCACCGACCCGCCTTTTACAGTCAGGGGCAGCTTGGCAAAGGGAACGTCTGCCGCAGGATCTTTCCCTTCAGGGAATACCTGTAACGTTACCATGTTCCCGTCGTCTATGTCTTTTACATTTGCAGAAAGCTCTACTTCCTCACCTTCCTTCGCGCTTGTCTTTCCCCACTTCACTGTCGTGAACTGCGGCTTTTTATTATTTTCCTTAGCCTTGTCTTCCTTCCACTTTTCTGTATTCTTCGGATTAATAATCACAGGCATCGGCATTGAAGCTCCAACTGCTATAACGGTACTGTTGTTCTGTGCACCCACATCATTGCACGTCGTCACCTGGCTCCCTATGACGCATGCTTCCTTGCCGTCTATTTTGAGCTTGTCGGCTGTTCCGCCGGTCACTTCTCCTTCGTTCTTCGGGTTCTTCTGAAATTTGATTGTGCCGGGAAGCTGGTTATGGGTCGGGCTGTCGTTTTTCGCTTTGCTCCCTTTTACCGCTGCCTTGTGACTTCCGATACTTACGTCTTTTGCCAGCTTGTCGTTCAGTTTTCCGATGAACGGATGCGGCAGAGGGACGTTCTCGGTGTGGTTTCCGGCAGGGACTACCATGGTGTGCACGTCGAACCCCATTACCTTGTCACCTTCCACGGCAAGCTGCTTGCCTCCCGTCGTTACTCCCTTGCTTCCCTGCATCTTTATGTTCTTGCCCTTTACTTCTACTTTCTTGTCACACTCGATTTTGACGGTTTTATTTGCCTTACAGTTTATTTCCCCGTCGCTTTCTATGCTCATTTTCTTCGCTTTGAAACTGATGTTGTCTTCTCCGCTGATTTCAAGTTCCTTGCATTTTACGTGAATGTCACCGAGTTCATTCACAAGAGAGATGCCGTCTTTCTTCGACAGCACAAACCGCATCTTTCCTTCTGCCATGGACAGCTGCATTGCCTCCTTCCCGTCTTCATCTATGATTTCTATGCGGGTATCCTTCGTCTGGTAGAGGATGCTCTTTGACGGGTTGTCCGTGCTGTGTGCAGGCGGCATGTGCTTTTCA
>WSSedB1CaDRAFT_10000772_pt1 | contig 13119 bp, 12 predicted proteins | sample WetSurSB1Cattail_FD_9460 | JGI IMG/M metagenome (IMG submission 9460)
CATGAGACTGGCTCGTCGGAATGTCTCCAGCAATCGTAATCCGTGCTCATCGCCACGGTGGCGTAACAAATCCCCGCTTCTCTAGCTAGAGAAACTTCAGGCACAGTCGACATGTTGATTATGTCAGCTCCAAGAAGACGGAACATTTTGCTTTCCGCCCTCGTTGAAAATCTTGGGCCTTCAATTGTGACAACTACTCCAGACTTGTGCATTTTGATCGTTAGTCCGGCAGCGGACTGAATCAGGGTCTGCCTTAAACAGTCACAGAAGGGATCCGCCATAGCCAGATGCGCCACTTGGTCCCCTTCATGGAATGTGGACTTTCTATTTTTTGTCCAATCAATGAATTGATCAGGGAATACGAGATGACCAGGTTCAATCTCTTCTCTCAAAGATCCGCAAGCGGTGGTGGCTATAATGTGTGTAACGCCCAACTCCTTCATGGCCCAAATGTTGGCTCGATAATTTATTTGAGCCGGCGCGATTCGATGGCCCTTACCGTGACGATTAAGTAGAGCGACTTCGGTTGAACCCAATTTGCCCAAGACCGGGTCAGAAGAAAGATGGCCGAACGGTGTCCCTATTTTGACCGCTTTTGGAGAAATCAGAAAATCCGGCTCATCAAAGCCTGATCCACCTATGATCCCTATTTTAATCAACTTGTTCTCCTTAACCTTAGTAAAAATTAGCCTCTAATTTGAACCGTTGTCCAAACTGGCGCCTTTGGTTTCGCTTTATAAAAAGATTGCGAGGTTGCAGCACTTATAGATTGACATTCCAATATGTTATGCAATAGATTTTTAATTGTAAATGAATTTTAAATCTTTTCATTTATCCGGAGGAGCTAGTAAACTGTACTCTTGCAAGCTGACAAAAACATCGTTAGCTCTTGTTTTTCTGTTGTTTTTTTGTTGTTGCTCCACAGTTCTCAACGCCGAAAATGAACCTATCGGCGCATGTTCTTTTCTCGGTGTGAAGAAAACAGACAGAGTCGGAAAAACAAAAGCAGAACCTGACGGCACTCCGGACGCTGTATTTTCGTTGTCTTTCTCTACTCCCATTGCTGATAAAAAAATTGAAGAAATTCAACTCACCGCCTCAAATCCCTCTAAAATATGGACATCTCACGCAGGCGCCTCTAATACTAACTTCCTTGGGGTAGCCCTGGCGAAAAATCCCTCTGATATTTTAAATGGTCAAGAAGGAGAATTGAAAACCAAAGCTTTAACAGATCAAAATTTGCTTTTGTTGGTATCGGACGACGGCCTTTTTTCGAAAGCTGAACGCAAATATCACGTTAAAGTAACATTCACGGATGGCTCCGTATTCACTAAACCGATAACTGGAGAATCCGCTGTAGGCGCTTCCGCTGAATCATCCAAACAGGGGGTTTATCCTGTTAGGATGTCCGCGTATCTCAAGGGAATTTCAAATTATGACGCGGTGGGGACCGACAAAAAGATCGAGGGTGATAACAAACCCGACGCCCTTTTCGTTATTACTCTGGAAACAAAGGACCGAGAAATTACGGCCATAGAGATCCGAAACATCGACGGTGAAAAGGCGGTATGGGATACAGTTCCAAATAGTCAGAACGCTCCAATTGGCGTGGCTTTAAAAACAGATCCCACTCGCTTGATCAATAATCCGGATGGATCCGTGAAACTAGCGGTCAAGGATAAAATAGATTTAAACCTCTATGTGGCGGACAACGGCGCAATAGAGAAAGACAAGACAGATTTTCGGATCAATGTAGCGTTTTCTGACGGTCAGATCTACTGGACCAAGGTAGAAAAGGCTCCCGAGCCTGTCAAGGAGACTCCGGATACCAAGAGTTCCAGCGTCCAAAAAGCACAGGTGAATTTTTTGGGGGAGTGGTTAGGCTTTTTTCCTACCGACGCTGTGGGCCCTTATCCGGAAATGAAACCTGACGGGAAACCTGACGCTGTCTTTGGTTTGGATATAGACGTAAATCCCAAAAACACTATTACCGGTATTGAAATTAATAGTACGTCCGGAGTAATCAGAAAATGGGGAACGTACGGCACCACGCCCGGAGCATGGGGACTTGGCGTGGCGTATCAGCGAGCTCCCACGGCCCTGCTGAACAAGCCTGATGGCTCTATAGCGATCCCCATTGAGGGTAGAACCCAATTTTATTTGTATGCGAGCGATCCCGGGGATCTTGCTGAAACGAATCAGCAACTAAGGATCATTGTTCGCCTGGCTGATGGTTCTTATTATCAACAAATGGTAAAAAAAGCCTTAGCTACGACATCCACGGTAGCCCCAGAGGCTGAGCCCGGTCCTAAAGCCAAAGGTATTATTAGCTGCGAGTTCAGAGGGTTTATAGCCGATCTCGTTAATACCTCGACCCGGCCAGGAAAAGATGGTTACCTGGATGGCGCATTTATTATGAAACTTCAGGTCGAAGACAAAAAACTTCTCCGAATAGACATGTTGGGCCCGGATGGTTCAGTCAGGTGGTCTAGTGATCCCAAGGCTCCTGTAATGTTTTTAGGGGTGGCGCTTTATCCAAAGATCTATCAGTTGATTAACGTCAAAGGCGGCCCTATGAATACGTCTGTCTCGGGCCGTCGGACCATTTACCTGTATGCGGCTGATAATGGCCTGCTTTCGGACCCCCATTCCCAACTAACTGTTTCGGTTATTTTCACTGACAAGACATCTTTATCAACTGAAGTCATAAAGTGATGTTGTTTATGCTCGCAAGAGCCCTTTGCTAACCCCCTAATGCGAGCTTGACATGCAATGGCGCGTTGGTTATTTTCATTGGCGTGCTTTCTTAAATCTCAGCCTTCAAAAATTGATCATAAATAAGGCATAGACCACTGGGAAGCAGCTAACAGCTTTATGTTTCTGGGAGGTCATAGTGATTGTAGCCAAACCAAAGCCTTTTGAGGAAGTAGTCAACATGTTGGGTGATTTTTCCCGGGTTTTGGTGGCGGGCTGTGGGACCTGTGTAGCCGTGTGCCTTGCCGGAGGAGAGAAAGAAGCGGGTATTCTGGCTAGTCAACTTCAACTGGTTTTTCGTGATAGAGACTTCAAATCTTTTGCAGCTACAGTTGAACGTCAATGTGACAGGGAATTCCTCACTCTGTTAAGGGACAATGTGGCTCAAGCCGACGCGGTGGTGTCGCTTGCATGCGGGGCCGGAATCCAGTTCATCGCGGAAATGTACCCTGACAAACCCGTTTTCCCCGGAGTGGACACCAGTTTCATAGGCGTTAATGAAGGGGCCGGAATGTGGAGCGAGCGATGCAAGGCTTGCAACCAATGCTATCTAGGCCTGACCGGTGGAATTTGCCCCGTTACGATGTGCGCCAAGAGCCTACTGAATGGGCCCTGTGGTGGCCCTTCGAATGGAAAATGTGAAACGAGTCCTGACCGTGATTGCGCGTGGGTAAAAATTGTTGAACGCCTAAAAAGCCAGTCTCGTCTTGATATTCTTGCAAAGATTACCCCACCCCGGGATTTCAGACTGAGTGAGCATCCCGCAAAGCTGGTTCGAGAAGATTATCAAAGAAGATTTTGAGTTCCAGATGCTGGGAACGTGAAAGGAAACCCATGAAGTTTGAAGAAGCGGTTCGTAATCGAAAGAGCGTAAGGGCTTTTCGCCCGGATTCGGTCCCGAGAGAAATAATACTGAAGATAGCTGATTTGGCAAGATGGGCCCCATCTTGGGGAAACACTCAGCCATGGGAAATCGTCGTTGCAGAAGGAGCAAAGACCGAGCAGCTCTCTGACGAGTTCGAAGAATTGGGTAAGAAGGGAACTGCCCCGAGGCCCGATATTACGATGCCTATCGACTTCTCCGGGATATACAAGGACCGCTACATGAATTTGGGTAGGGATCTTTTGACCTTTATGGGAATAGAGCGCGACGACAAAGCAGGTAGACTTAATCACTACCTTAACATGTACAAGTTTTTCGGAGCCCCTTCGGTCATATATTTGGTCATAGACCAGGATCTCAATGAGCAGTATTCCTGTCTCGACATCGGATCTATCGGCACCACCATATGTTATGCGGCGATGGAGCATGGCCTGGGGTCAATTTATCTGGCAGCGTCAATGCACTTCCCTGATGTTGTGAGACGGGTTCTGAACATTCCAGAAAGTAAGAAAATTGTCATTGGCATAGCTATGGGATATCCCAGCCAGGATGCGCCGGCGGCGATATTCAGAAGTAATCGGGCGCCATTGGAGGAAGTTATACGCTTCGCTTGACAATTAATTGGTTATTCCGTACCGGCCGGTTTTTTGGCGCTTTCATTTTAATTGACTAGTCTGGTCCATAAGAACTAGAAGTGTTTCTTGACTCACTTATCTTGGGGTATTAGTGTTGGCTGAAATCAATTTGGACGAGAAGAAGACCATGGGGGGATAAACGATCGCCAACTTGAAGCGCGATCGGGAAATCCAGGAGTTCACAAAACGCCATGAAACGGCGTGATTTTATAAAATCCATAGGGGCTGCAGGCGCGATTTCGGTTCTTTCGTACGGAACAACCAACGCGTTTTCTAAAAAGAATAGAACAAATTCCCCACCTTATTACGAAACTCAGGACCGTGTTCCGCATACTCCGTTCTGCCTAATTTTCAATTCTACTGGCGACCTGGTCGTCACAGATCCGTCTCTTTACAAAATTTTTCTCCTTAATGACGATTTAAAGGTAATCAGCTCATTCGGGAAACCGGGTTCCGCTCCCGGAGCTTTTAATTTCCCTAAGGGTGTAGATGTTGATTCCAAAGGCTTCGTTTATGTTGTTGATTCAAATAATTGCAGAGTACAGATTTTTGATTCGGCAGGTAGTTTATACAAAGTTGTAGGTTCCATTGGATCAATAGCTGGAATGTTCGCTACCCCACAGGGGATATGTCTGGATTCCAAAGACAGAATGTTTGTCGCGGATACAAGGAACCACAGAATTCAGGTGTTTGAATCCTTTAAACTGGTTTCAGTTATAGGAGATTTGGGGGATGGAGACTCTCAATTCCGTCTTCCTACAGCCTGTCAAGTCACCCCCAGTGGGGAAATCATGGTTCTCGACAGTAAACACGGACTCGTAAAAGTTTTTGACAACGACGGAAACTTCAAAAGAAGTTTTGCCGGCGAAGGAAATGAGACAGGGCGTCTCAACTCTCCTCAAGGCATGATTCTCGAACCTGACGGCTCACTTTTGGTAGCTGACACAGGTAACCATAGACTTCAAAAATTTGATTCCATTGGAAAGCCGGCGGATTTTCCGACTGTGGATTCCAATGGCGAACTTCTTTTCAAAACGCCCACTTCTTTAGCCGTTAGGAACGGAAGTCTTTATGTAGCGGATTCAGGCAAAGGAGCCGTGATCAAACTTGGCCTCAAGAACCTTTAAAAGAGTTTCTCCCGAGCGTTGTGGCGCAGCGTAAATGGATTGGGAAAACGCAACATTAATTTTTTTGATCGCTGTTTTTCTTATGGCGGAACTCTACAGAACCAAAAGGTCCGTCAGAGGCATGGTCATCTCTATTGACGAATGTGGGCCCCAGAATTTCCTGGGAGAAATAAGAACCGCCATAGTCAGGCTGAGTTCGGGCCGGGATATTGAAGCTAAGCTTACTTCTTGTTCAGCATGTATCGGTAAGATTGGAATTGGTTCCGAAGTGAAGGTTTTTAAATCATCAGATGGGTATATGATTGACCCAATTTGGTTTAGATCCAAAGACAAATGCGCATTTCAAAAATAGATCCGAGTAACTTCGACAATTGATTGCTGCGACGGAGATTTTTTGGAGCTTTTAGGATACATAACTCTTGGTATTTTTCTTAGTCTAATGTTGCTAACGCTTTTTGGCTACATCAGAACTCCTGTCCAAACAGTGCTAGTTATGTCGACGGTCCTGTGTTTGATCATAGGTGGTATATTTCGCTTTTACAGCTACGGTTGGGATTCTGTTGTCCTACTTCCCAATGAGTTTTTGGGAGGAATTATCCTTCATCCTATAACAGCCCTGTTGACAGGGTTGTTCCTGGCTGGCGGGCTCAAAGCCTCCGGTGGCTTTGAAGCGTTAAAAGCAATTCTGGGATACTTAAGACGAAGTCCAATAGGTTTGGTTGGTACTCTAGTTATTCTGATAAACTTGCCGGTAATATCATCTTTACCATGCGGCAGGATTCTTGCCGCCGCTCTCCTACCTCTGCTTTTCACTTTTGGATTTGAGGGCGGTCTGGGGATTTTGACCAAATCTCAACTGATTGTTCTTATAGGGGCGTTTACGAGGAACGCCATGGGATCATGCGGACCATCCCCAATTGGAGGTGTAGGTCAGATAGCTGAAGGTTTTCTGGGTAGTTTTTTCCCCACAGCCTCGGATGGAATACTCAGGGCTCCGCAGGCTTTCGCCTTGATGCTCGGTACTGCCGTTGTAGCCCTATTTCTAAAACTTGTCAGTCAAAAGATGTTCCCTAATGATGTGGCTTTGAGAGAAGCTCCGCCTGGTTTGGTCACTCAAGGCGGTAGTTTAGCCTCACAGGTAAAAGCGCCTGTGAAAGGTTTTATAGCCTTGGGGATATTCGTCGTTTCACTGCTGATCGCTATCTTTCAACCTTTGGGGAAAATGCCCGTTCAATCAGTCTTGGTATCAGGCGCACTGCTCATGATTCTGATTTGTCGGATTCATCTCAACGATTTGCTTGAAGGCATAATTCTTTTGCCTGTAACCGCTATGGCCGCGGGTTTTCTAGCAGCAGGAGCGCTAGCCGCTACGGGTGGATTTAAAGCGCTGGCCACCATTTTGAATGCCCTGGTGGGAATCAAGATTCTTGGTGTGGCCGGTATGCTGGCTATATTTGTTCAGTTCCAAACCATACTTCCCCTTTCTTGCGCGCGCATCCTCACTGCTGCCCTTGCTCCAACGCTGTATCTGTTCGGACCCGCTCAATTCAATTTTCTTACCTGGTCTCAACTCGCCATAGTAATGGCAGCCTATATAATCAACGCTACGACTTCCTGCGGCCCATCTCCCCTCGGAGGCGGTGGAATGATGGGAGAAGGAACAATGAGAGCTGAGACAGGTTTCATCAAAGGCGCTTATACATTCGCTTCAATGGGTGTAATGGCCCCTATGGCCGCAATTTTTATGAAGTTCCTCAACTTGTCCCTGTTCCAACCTTCAGATCCTGGTTTTACCCGAAATATCATTATGATAGGGGCATTTGCTGTAGTTATAGCTGGAGTCAATGTGATCTTTATATTCCTGGGATCCAGAATCTTTAGTTTAAACGCGTCAAAAAATTTTTTCCTACAACTCGTTGGTTTTTTGGTGAGCGGCGCGCTTGGAGGTGGAATTCTGGCTTTCGCCTTGTTCGAAACGGATGTTCCGAAGATTTTGCAAGGAGCCTTGGGTGGTGTAATCGCCGCAGCCCTTATTGGGCTGATGGCGCCTAAAACATTGTCAAAGAGACTTACTGCGACACTTACTGGATCAACGACGTGATGGAAAGCGGCTTTGGAGAGGCAATCGCTATGGCTAAAGGATTCTTCGGTTCGGTTCTATCAGGAAGTAGGTAAATTGAAGTGCTGATGTGGATCATTTTTGCGTTCGTAGGAGTTGTGTCGGGACTAATTATAGCATGGTCTCTCGACATGACATCACCCAAAGAACTCTTCCAGGGATCCTTGGGAGGGCTGATTGCAGGTTTGCTGATGTCAGCCATGTTGCCGCATTAATAAAAGGTGTTTGAAAGATAGGATTTCTCGATGTCGGATGACGATAAATCCCCTAAAATAGGCGAGACAAGGTCTGATACCAATCAACCTATTATTTTGCCGGGTATCCATAGGTACCAATTTTTCAGTAACCTGAAAGATAGGGGTTGGACTCTTAATCTTGATAGAGTGGCTCTCTTCGGGATTGTTTCCGCATTATTAGCTACCACTATAAAACCGATAATTCGAAGAAACCCCGCCACGATTTACTGTTATGAATGTCGAGCGTGCTACGCCACCCAGGACAGATGCCCGGTAGGCATATTTTATCAGGCCGAGTTGGTGGTAGCCGGACGAGTCGCCGACTATGATCGTTTTATACGCAATGGTGGTTTGAAATGTATCCGGTGCGGTAATTGTCAAAGTTACTGTGTTCAATATTTACCGCTTCCCCAAATGTTCGAAATCATGCAACAGCAAACCAGGCAGGCTATCGTATCTGGGATCGTTCCAAAAGAGTCTTTGACGCATGGCCTTCAGCAGGGTCTAGTCGGGAAAGAATTTGTTGATGACGTTGTCAGAGCTATTTCATGACCCGTTGAATTTCTTCCGGACAGCGCTAAACACTAGAGGTTTACGCCTTATTGTTTATGCGTTTATTGTGGCATGGCTGTTTCCGTCCAGTCGTTTTATTCTACTGGTGTCTGTTATTGCTACTCTAGGTTTCCTTTGGCGCAGGGATTACCAATTCAATCGCAGCCCCAAGTTTTTGTATCTTCTCGGTGTGGTTGCTTTCCTGCTGATCGGTTATCTTTTCACGTACGTCAATGTGAAGGATGTGGATAAGCTTCGCTTCTCAGCGCGTCCATGGGGTGACGGGATTTACAAGGTCAAGAATGGCTCTTACGTTGGAGAAGGACAAGGCTTTAGAGGACCGATCAAGGTTGAGATTCAAGTTAAAGATCATCGAATCGACGGAGTAAAAACCCTTGATTATCCGGATTTGTTTTCTGTGCTGGAAAATCAGGTCGGCCCTTTCAAAAAAGAACTACTGGATCGAGGGCGTCTGTTTCTTCCTTCCCAACCACAAATGCTCAGGGGAGCGACTGAAACCCTTACAGGTTATGTGAACGCTGTGCAGAACGCTCTTTCTAAGGGAATACCGCATTTCCCCGAATACAATTGGTTTTCAAGAATTTTTCTGGATTGTTTTATCAGTCAGGCTCCAAATCGAGTCACGCTGAACGCGCTTGCCATTCTGTTCGCTGTTTTTATGGTCTTCGAATACGCCTTTCAGTCGATGCTGAATCCCGGAACCGGGCGTTCAATTAATTGTTACAATTGCGCATCCTGTGTAGGCGTATGTCCTGTAAAAGAAGTGGAAGGCGTTCAAATGCCTATGGGATTGGTTCTGTTGACGCGATTGGGAGATTACCAGAGAGTTTTGGAGTTGTCGAAGTATTGTGTGGGCTGCGGCCGATGCGCAGCCAAATGCCCCATCGGAAACTCAGGTCCATTGGTTATTTCTGCGGCGTATCAAGCGGCACGACAAAAGAGACGCGGCAAATCAACTGATAGTAAGAGAGAAACCGAGTGAGTCGTGGCGGCTACGGATATTTGCTGTTTGGTTTGTTGACTGTGGCGGTTGTTCTAGCTTCCGGAGAAGCTTCTATCAGAAGTTTTTCGTGTAAAGCATGCCACCAACCGCAGGCCGATTTCGCTCATTGGATGACCATCCAACTAGGAGATAAGAACAAGGGCTTTTCCCATGAATTGATCGCCTGCGCAGACTGTCATATAGAAGGAAGCCCTCAGAATACCTTTTTATCGAGAGCGCGGTCTCTGCTTCATGTGATAACATATTTTGTTCCACAGATTGATCCAAGGTCGGGTCAAACTAGTGGAATGTTTTTCCGGACAAGGGTCCCGAGTTCAAACTGTCAATATTGCCACTTTGCGGCCATATACAGAAAAGCTGTTTATATGAAGGACCTTCCGAAAGGACTCAAGGAAATCGGTCTTGTCATGGATCACAGAAAACACATTGTAGCCCGTGACGACACCTGCGCCAAGTGTCATGAACGTTACAACGGGAAAGACAAAAATAGGGCGGAAAAAGAAGTGAATTACGCCGAGGTGAATCATCTTGCATGTGATTCTTGTCACGTTTACGCTTCGCATGATTATCAGAGCGGACACCTTATTCCTATGAGTGATACCCAACTTGTCGACGCCAGACGGGAGGCATGGAATTCCCTATCCAAGAATCCGAGATGGATGGTGGCTTTCCCTTTGGAGAAGAGTTGCAGACGCTGCCACAACGGAGAAATTCACTACAAGACCAAAATATTCCGTGCTGATTGTCGCGAAGGAAACAACTACGACAATTGTCTTAAATGTCACCCAATCATGACAAAAGAATACTTCGACAACTATTTGAAAGAGCGTGATTCTGACAAGTCTTCGCCGAAGGTTTTGAAGGAGCCACTTTCATCGCTATCTGCGTCGATAAATTCCTCGAGTTCCCCTCAGAGATTGGAAAGCGTCGGTCAGAGATACGGCCGACCTACTAATAAACCTGAATTAAACTTTCCCAATTCCACAATGAATTGGAGCGGCGGAAATGCCAACAGTAAGAGATAACTCTAAAGACAACATGAATCGTGACGTCGCTAACACGATCCTTAACACAAAGGAACCTCCTGTAGCGCGTTTCAGGTTACTTTCCAAGGGAATGGAGCCGTATCACAGGCTGTTTATTCCTGATCCAGACTCCGATGTGACGGGAGACAAAGCCTGCTTGGCGTGTGGTAATTGCATTGATTCCTGCCCTGTGTTACGGAAGGATCCCAAGCGTTTTGACAAGACTGCCCAAAGAACTTCATTCGCATTGGAATCATGTGTGGGAGAAGATTGTGAGCAATGTTACTCGTGCGTCCTTGCGTGCCCTCAAGTCGACACCGCATACAAAGATTACATTGTGGATGAGGTAGTTCCCGAAACAATCCAGCCCGCGCCGAAGATCACGGCGTTGGACAATTATTTTATGGGTTTGATCGCCCTCATAATAGGTATTGTTATCGGAGTTTTCTTGGCTCGGTGATGTTTTATTAGCTTAGCTCGGTTATTGAGAAAGGATTTGCAAGATGTCTGCGGTCGCCCAAGATTCAACGGAACAGAATGAGGCTTCAATTGATGTTGCTGTTCGTGAAGATTTGATCACTATTTTCATCATGGGGAAAAAATATGATGTACCCAGCACCTTGACCATTCAAAAGGCTTTTGAATACGCCGGATATCAATTAATCAGGGGTTGTGGTTGTCGGGGAGGCATCTGCGGAGCATGCGCCACGGTCTACCGATTGCCTGGAACAGCCAAGATTAGCGTCGGTCTGGCGTGTCAAACAGTCGTCCAGCCAAATATGTATTTGACTATGATTCCGTTTTTTCCGGCTAATCGTGCCGTTTACAATCTGGATGATCTCAAACCGGACGCTCAAACCATTCTAAAATATTATCCCGAACTGGCAAAGTGCATGGGGTGTAATACCTGCACCAAATCATGTCCGATGGAAATTCCTGTGATGGAATATATCTCAGCGGCTTTGCGAGGAGATATCGAGAAAGCCGCAGAGATATCAATGTCTTGCGTTATGTGTGGGATTTGCGCAGCTCGCTGTCCAGCTGAACTGGGACAATATAACATAGGCATCATGTGTAGACGAATCGCCGGCAAACATATCAAACCCCGAGCGGAGCACGTATGGGAAATGATAGACCGGATCAACTCGGGACGATATGAAGAACCATTGAGCAAATTGATAAATTTAGATCTCGAAACTCTCAGAAAATTATATGTGGACCGGCAAATGGAGCCGCACAACGCTCCGGAAGAATGGACTCCTGACGACAGGAGCTTTTTGTGAGGATTTCTGGATTAACTGGTAATTTTGAATAGCAATATTTAAGACATTCTCAGCCCTTTCCGGGTGGAGGCGACAATGGGATATACGAACGACCTGCTGGATTTGATCAAGAGAGTTGAAAAAACAAGACCGGAACGAGTAGCACGAAAAAAGGCCGGTCAGGAGTTCCCAGCTCTTACACTGGATCAGAGAAAAATCAGGCTTGAGAAATATCACCCTGACTATAGATACGGTGCGCTACGAGAACTGAAAATTGGCCCTAGTAAAGGCTACTCTGTCGCCCAGGAAATAGCTGATCAGTTTGAAGCACGAAGCCGGATTGATCCTGATAAAATTGATTTGAATGAGGTCCATTACGAAACGGACGTCTTAGTAATTGGTGGAGGTGGCGCCGGCACAGCCGCGGCTCTTTTGGCCGAAGAAGCGGGGGCCCGGGTGATTATCGCAACCAAACTGCGACATGGTGACGCAAACACCATGATGGCCGAAGGTGGTATTCAGGCGGCCACCAAAAGCTGGAAGGACTCCCCCTACTACCATTACCTCGATGTCATGGGTGGTGGGCATTTTGAGAATGATCCCTGGCTCGTTAAAACAATGGTGAGTGAGGCTCCCAAAGCGATCGGGTGGCTCGAGGGTCTAGGCTGCATGTTTAACAAGTGGCCTGATGGAAAGATGTTCACACTTCATGGAGCAGGAACATGTAGAAAGCGGATGCACTACGCAGGCGACATGACCGGAGCGGAAATCATGAGAACCCTGCGAGATGAAGCGAGAAACAGGGCCAAATCAATCGGGGTTATAGAGTTCTCTCCAGCGATTGAGTTGTTGATGGATGACAAAGGATTCTGCGCAGGGGCTGTTCTGTACAATCTTGAAACAGAGGAGTATTTTCTTGTCAAGGCTAAAGCTGTAGTGATGGCCACTGGTGGCTCAGGGCGTCTTCATATGCAAAAATTCATGACAACTAACCATTATGGAGCCACGGGGGACGGGCTTACCATCGGGTATAGAATGGGAGTAGGTGTCAGATTCCTCCATGCGACACAATACCACCCCACCGGGGCTGTATTCCCCGAACAGGCTGAAGGATTGCTAATCACAGAGAAAGTGCGGGGCGCAGGCGCAAACCTTGTAAATATTGATGGAGTTCAGTTTGTTTTCGAACGTGAACCCAGGGATATTGAATCTTCAAGTATCATTCGTGAATGTGAGAAAATTGGAAAAGGGGTCGCTGTGCCGGGACAAAAAGGCAAATTTGGGGTTTGGCTCGATTCTCCCATGATTGAGTTACTTGAAGGCACAGGAACCGTAGAGAGAGAATTCCCGGCCAAGTTTATATTGTTCAAACGCTACGGAATAGATATCTCCAAATTGCCGATGCTGATCTACCCCACTCTGCATTACCAGAACGGGGGACTGGAGTACAACCCGGACGGTTCCACGTCAGTACCTGGATTTTTCGTGGCGGGAGAAGTCGG
>WSSedB1CaDRAFT_10000773_pt1 | contig 13118 bp, 24 predicted proteins | sample WetSurSB1Cattail_FD_9460 | JGI IMG/M metagenome (IMG submission 9460)
TTAATTGAGTTATTTGAAATAGCTCCTGACATGAAAGACTGGACTCATATAAAATGGCAACTTACGAGATCAATTCCACATGAACACAGAGCGCTATTTAGTAAACGACAACATAAGATGAAAACACAACATCCGAATCTATTTGAACGAGAGCTTATGAAATTATGGGTAGAATTAAGTGAGAAGCCACTTATTTATTATATAGAGAACGAAGAACATGTTATTAATCCGTGAATACGTAAAGCAAATTCTCCAAGAAGACGATGGTGGAGGCGGAGATTTTAGTGGCGCAATTGGGGGCGGTAGTGCTGGTTTTACTGGCGTGGGTATTAATATCGTTTCTGATGATTTAATTACTAAAACGTTTATTTCTGGATGGAAAGACTTGTTTAAAACAGCCACTTCGGCCACAAAAAGTTTGTCGGCTAGCGCAATTGGAACTATGAAGACAGCGTTGGCGACTGTGACTGATGCCATATTCCCGTTTTACAAAGCGCAATATGGAAATATTTTTAAACAACTTCATGACACACAAGACAAGATTCGAAAAGAACATGCACCTGTTTATAACAGTATAAAGAGTGCTTTAGGTGAGAATGATGACTTCATCACGACAGCGATAATGTTTTCTCCGGCTCGACATTTCAACACAGCAATTACTAATCCAAGCGCATTTGTAACTGGTGTAGGTATAGCGAAAGCACCCGATGCAGTTGCAAAAATGTTTGACACACTAACTGGTGGCGGTATGCTTGGGAAATCTATCGAAAATATTTATGCTGGTGAAAAGCTTCCCAAAGTTAAAAAAGTTTTACAAAAAACTCTTTCAAAAGATACGTATGGAATGCTTTTTGGAACTGGCACGGGCATACCAAGTGATTTCTCTGCGCGAGAGCTAAAACAATTATTTGGATTTCCTCTTAACGAAGCAGAAGAACAAGCAAATGATCAACAACTTGCATTAAAAGTTTTGTTTAATCCTCAAATTGTTCGACAAGTTCTTAATTCAGATGAATTAAAGAAACTTTCAAAACAAACACAACAAGCCGTACAAGAAACTCTTGATAAAATCGTAAAAGTCGTACAACAAGTTTCACAAGTTCATAATTTAAACGATTATTCTCGTATTGTTGGGAAACCTTTTGAAGTAAAACAAGAAGAACTTCCGACAGAAGAACAAAATAAATTGCTTGAAGCCATTAAACAAAATGTTAAGAAAATGTACGTTGAAGCACTTACGGTTGAAAAAAATCATATTATTAAAGTGACTTCGAACGACGCACCGCTTGCACAAGCGTACGATAAAGCTATTAAAGCAATTGAAACTTTGTAAGTGTACACATAAATTTTGTACATATATTAGTTCATATTTTATGATTAAAATATGAGCGGTAATTGTAATGCTAAAAACAAAGATCAACAATTTTATGCTTATTATGACGCAATTGAAGAAACTAGCGAAGTGATTTATTGTGGTAAAGGAACAGATTTTAGATCTGACGTAGATAAATCACCTTTACGTAACTCAAAATATAATAACATTTATAATAAACATAAAATTGTTCGGACAAGAATTCCAACTCTTGATGAAGATTTAGCTTTAAAACTTGAAGATTGGTTAATGGAACATTATCATACTTGGATTGACGATCCTTTAGCAACAAAACACGCATGTAATATTGATGGTCCAGGAACTAATGGTGGATGTACAAGTCGATCACAAGAAACAATTAAAAAAATTAGCGATAAACAAAAAGGAATACCAAAATCACAAGAAGCATGTTTAAAAATGAAAAAAGCAGCTCCTAATAAATGGAAAAATCCAGAATATCGAAATAATTTTATACAAAAAACAACCGGAAGAAAACATTCATCTGAACGTAATAAACGTAAAAGTGAAAGAATGAAAGGTACAAAACGTCCTAAAGAAACGTGTATTAATATTAGTAAATCTTTGAAAGGCAAAAAACATTCACTAGAACATCGTAAACATAACAGCGAAGGACATCAAGGTATTGCAAATGTATCATGTTGGATTATTACAGTTCAATTTGATAAACAAGAAAATTTAATAAATGTTTTTGATTCACCAAAATTTGCCCAAAAAGAAACTAATATTAAAAACATATCATTGTGTTGTTTAGGACGTCGAAAATATGCTGGTAATTGTGTATGGAAATACTACAAAGACTGTGATGAAAATGAAAAAGAAAAAGTAAGAATTTTTCTTGAACATACAAATAAACAAATATTAAAATTAAACTGTAATTGATTGAAAGGAAATAAATATGCCACGAGGAAAAAGTAAGAAACAAAAAGTTGAAATAGATCTAACTTGTCTTCAACCTGACGAGTTAACAGCGTTACGAGCGACAATTAAAGAATATGTTGATCGTCGACAAAATGTACTTAATGAAATTGATACTCTTAAAGAAGATTTAAAGACACTTACTGAAGAATTTAGCGAAAAATTAGATACGAAGACAATGTCACAAGTTGAGTCTTATTTTAAATTGCTTGATCGAGTTCAAAATAAAGGAACTTTTGACCTTTTTGTTGAAACGCTTAAGGATGTAACGTTATAAAATATGTCTAAATATTGGTGTTCCATTTGTAATAAAATTGGCAATGTTACGAAAGTTTCATATAAATACACATGTGATTGTAATTTGAAAACTATTCTAACAATAGAAAATTTGGGTACAATTGCACGTCCTGGATGCGATGGAACAACAATTAGTGTAAGAGCAAATCGTGAAAGATTAAATAATTCAAATTGGGAAAAGGAATAAAATGCCTACAAAAAAGACAACTACTAAATCAAAGATTAAAAAGCCCACAAAAGCTGAACAAAAGATAATTGATGATGTGCTTCTTCAAGAAGAAAAAGTCGAAGCTGAACGTAACAATAAAGAATTATTTACACTTCGTTTAACTCGTCTTCAACTTATTCATCTTCGAGATACTCTCAGTATTCGTCTTCCACCAACATATGAGCAAACATTGTCTGAAGCTCTTGCTGAACGTACACAACGAACTGTGTCTGAAATAACTCTTTGGGAGAAACTTGGTAGTGCATGTGAGCAAGCAAATATAGCCCTTGGTGATGAAGCTCCAGACTATGTGATAGGTATTTCTGGTCCCGCTCCAATGAATGTATTTGAAGTTCAAGGTGATCCATCAATGGGTGAAGATATCAATGACCAGTCAAACACGGCGTCGCTCTTTGAAGGAAAGAAAACAGATGACTAAATTTCGAGTTGGACAAATCGTCTATGTGCTTGACAATATTGCACAATCAATTACACCTGCACAAATTATTGTAGAGAATAAACAAAAGACTCTTAAGGGTACAATTTTATCATACGATGCTCAACTTGCAACAAAAATTGAAGGTGAACCATTACGAATTGATGATTCAAACGTAGAAAATGTATTTGAGTCTTCAAAAAAGCTAAAAGATTATTTAATTGTCAATGCAACTCGTGGGATTCAAACGTTAATTGATGCTGCGGAGCAAAGGGCATTATGCTTTGATGAAGTTAAACAAGATAATTGTTATAATGATCCTGACGAAGAACAAGAAAATATGAATCAAACAACTCTAAATGATGGCACACAACTTGTTAAAGTTCGAATGCCTGATGGTTCATTCGAAATGGTGAAGATGTAAAATGATTAAATTTGGTTTAATACTTTTGATATTATTTGTAATGTTTTGTGTACTTGGAATAATTGAAAATTATGATAAAAAAAAGAAATCCAAGAAAGATTATAAATTATTAAAAATTAAAATATATGATATTACTTGCGAAACATGTGGACAAATAATAAAAGATGATGATACCGTTATAACGTTTGTTGATAATAATAAAACATATATTTCGCATGCAACATGTTGTTTTGTAATAAACGAAGAAAAACAAATTGTTACAAATTACGACGGGAATCTCCTCGTAAATAAAGAAGACATACCTAAACACTCTGTTTTAGTTAATGAAAATGATAAGAAATTAATTGAGGATTTTATAAAATGACATCAACACTTATTATTGATGGACAAAACTTTCTCCACAGAGCACGTTGTGGTATGAATCTTGGTGAATATTCTGTGATTTTTAATTTCTTTCGTAATTTGCGATGTCTTGTTGAACAATTTCAAAAATCAGATGATATTAATCGAGTAATTTTTGTTCTTGAGGGTCACCCAAAATTTCGATATGATCTTCTTGATTCTTATAAAGCGAATCGTAAGTCAGAAGTTGGAAGTGATAAAAACAATGCAATGATCGATTTTCATCGTCAAACAAAAATGGTTATTGAATTATTGCAATATTTTCCAATATCAATTATGCGACATCCAGATTTTGAATGTGACGACGTGATATTCAATATTATTGAAAATGCAGCAAGATCTACAAATTTTATCGTTGTTTCAAATGATAGCGATTTTGTACAATTATTACAAAAATTTGATAATGTTAAGTTGTATAATCCGATGCAAAAAACTTTTGTTGAAACACCGACATATGATTATGTAAGTTGGAAAGCGCTTCGTGGTGATGGAAGCGATAATATTTCAGGAATTCCAGGCATTGGAGATAAACGAGCACAAACATTAATAGAAAACATAGATAAACTTGAAGAATTATTTAGAAGTGATCCTGAAAAAGCTAATATATTTAATCGTAATCATAAACTAATTGAGTTTGCTAAATTCAATGATGAAGAACTTATGCAAGTTACAAGTTCGACACCTGAACATAACTGGCAACATGTTTTTTGTACATTTGAAACATGGAAATTTAATTCGATTCTTAAGACATTCTGGTCGAAATTTACACCAACATTTGATAAATTGTGGGTGTCTAAATGAAGTCATATTCAACAACATTTCCAATGTCACTGGGACGACTTTATAGAGACGAAGCGATTTATCAATTAAAATCAGCTGCTATGTTACGTAATATTGATTTTCAATTTGTTGAAAATCGTGGGTGGTTAAGTTCTGATTATAGAGTTCGTATAACAGGCGAATTTGTAACAGTTTGTCAATATATGAATGATATTCAAATATGGGTGAGTAAAATGTCATGAAAAAGAAAATTAAAAATTATAACGAAAATTACGTTATTGATTTGAACATAATTTCAAACGATCCTTCTATTCATGAATATGAACGTTTAAAGCAATTACAAAATAATATAACAATTGAACAAATGAAAACATGTAAATGTAAATATTGCTTTGATACGGGCGCAACAAGCTACTTATTTGTTGATGAAAAAAATGATACTCGACAAGCATATTGTTTGTGTACATGTGAAGCTAATAAAAACGTCGTTCATTAAAATATGTATTAATATATGACTATTATAACACCAAAACTTGGTTCATGGCTTCGAGATGAAGAAGATTCAAATCTTCATGAAAAATTTGGTCTTTCTGGTTTAATCTTAGAAGGTTCATCAAATGAATGTGATTTACGAAAATGGTGTTCTCCTATAGAAGATCAACAAGCGTTATCTTCATGTGTAGGAAATGCTGTTTGCGGCGCGTTCGAAATGTTACGTATCAAAGCGGGTTTAGTACACGAAGATCTAAGTCGACTGTTTGTTTATTATAATAGTCGAGCACAACATGGTGCAGAATTGAAAGATGAGGGTACGTATATACGTGTTGCGTTTAAAACTCTTCAAACGTTAGGTGTCTGCAAAGAAGAAACGTGGCGATATGACGTAAATAAAGTTTTAGTTCGCCCGTCTTGGAAAGCGTTACGAGAAGCTTATTGTTATAAAATTAAGAACTTCTCTCGAATCCTTGACGAACGTTCAAGTAGAAATACTTTAATCGAAAATGCAATTCGCTTAGGTCATCCCGTAGTTTTTGGAATGTTAGTCGATCAGGCTTTTATAGAAAACGCAGACGGAATTATTAAACTTGGTGATTCTTTTATTTCTAAAGGAAGTCACGCAATGGTGATTGTCGGATTTAATGCTATGACTCGAACGTTTATCATTCGAAACTCATGGGGAACAAAATGGGGAGCTTTGGGCTATGCGTTTCTTAAATATGAATATTTAGATTTGTGTAATGCAAGCGACTTTTGGGTATGTCAAGGAATTTCATAATTAATGTTTTGTACATATAAATTTTATAAGTTAAAATTTAATATATGAAAAAATATGTACATCAATTTTATGCTTATTATGATTTTATTGAATCAACTGGTGAAATAGTTTATTGTGGTAAAGGTAATAATGTTCGTTCAAATCCAAATAATTTATATCATTTCCGTAATAGAAAATATAACGATCTTAAAAAGAAACATAAGCTTAAACGTATAAGAATTCCGACACTAAATGAAGATTTAGCTTTTAAACTCGAAGATTGGTTAATGAGACGTTATCATACTTGGATTGATGATCAACAACATACTAAACATGCTTGTAATATAATTGGACCGGGCGAAAATTATTCTAGAGTTTTATCTCAAGAAACAAAAGATAAAATTGGAGCCGCTGGCAAAGGTCGAGTTCAATCAGAACAAACAAAAATAAAAAGAGGAAATGCAATTAGAGGAATAAAAAGAACACAAGAAACACTTGATAAAATGAGTAAATCACAAAAAAGAAAACCTCGCTGGAATCAAGAACAAAAGAAGTATTTTAGTAAAATGAGTTCAAAAAGTGTTAATAGATATAAAAATTGTACATTTGTTGATAATTTTTCTTCTATAAAACAAGCATCACAATTAACTGGAATTCATCGTAGCACGATTAGTAGAAGTTGTAGAAATGTTCGTACTAATGATAAAGAATATAAGTGGGCTTTTGCTAATGATTTTGAACAAATTAAACAAATTACACAAGGAATAATTAAATTATAATGAATAAAATAGCCTTATCAGTTTTGAGTGGTTGTGTGTTACTTTTTTCAAATTGTAAATCGTCTTTAATTAATCCACAAGACGTTTATGTAGTTCCTGGTCCGGCTCCGGTTGTGATGTCAACAGACGAATGTGCATCGACGTGTAAGTTCTTACGTGATAATCAATGTACGTTAGGATTCGCATTTGATTCTTCTAATAAACAATGTGATAATGAATCAAATCCAACATGCACAACTTGTGAACGATTTTGTAAAGAGACGATTCAAAACAATATTTGGCTTGACATAGATTGTATTGTGTTGCTTAAGAATTTGACACCTCCTGATTGCAATGAAATCGAGCAATGTGCTATACGTGAAAAACGTAGCTCAGAAATAGACATACCATGAGATCAATAAAAACATTACGTAACTACGTTCAACAAATTTTGATTGAAGAATCAGAAAGATGGGGTCAATCGTTTACAAAGAATCAAAGTGGTAAAGGAAGTATGTCGAATATTCCGATTGATCAAATGAATAATACAATTCCACATCTTGATTTAACACCGCCGCGGGGAGCTTGTTGTTTTGTACAACGTGAAGACGGTAAAATTCTCGCTGTTTCACGTAAGTACGATAAAACGCAGATGGGTCTGCCTGGTGGAAAAGTTGAAAAGGGGGAAAATTTTGAAGACGCCGCTAAACGTGAATTATTTGAAGAAACTGGTATAATTGCGACAGCACTTCGACCAATTTACGAAGAAATAGACGATGCCGAATATCATGTGATTACTTATGTATGTGACGTAGAAGACGATTTAATAATCAAGACGTCAGAAGAAGGTCGAGTTGCTTGGGTAACATGGGAACAGCTCTTAAGTGGACCTTTTGGTGTGTATAATCAAGGATTAAAAGATATATTAAAACAATAAAATGTTAAATGGAGATATTGTTACACTTAATTTTCATACCTGTGGTGGATATGTAAATGCTCAAAAGGCAGGAACGTGTACAAAATTTAACGTGTTTAGCAGAACAACTAATAATATTTTTGTTTTAATTGGTAAGAAAAGTTTTTCAACAAAATATTGTCTTACTCAATATGGAGTTTTTGAATTCATTAATTCACAATTAAAATTGTTATGATTATTAAACCCTTACAACTTTATGTTGTTACTTGTGAAATAACTCCTTTTGACTACTATCACCGCCACTGCCGTGTTAAATTAAAAATAAACGACATATTAATTGTATTAAAAGAAGAAATTGATACTGGCAACAATTCAAGTGTATTGCTTTTTATAAAGGTAAAATAATTCAGATTATTTCTTCTTGGTTACATAATAACACAAAACTATTAACGAATGATTAAAAAGTATTTTATCCCATCACGTTCTCCATATTCGCTTATTCAAGAAGACATTTGGAATAATGAATGGCTCGTGTTTTGCGTATGTATTTTGCTTAATTGTACGTCTCGTAAACAGGTAGAAAATGTATTTTCATTATTTCAAGACACTCTAGATACACCAGAAAAATTCATATCATATGATAAGGGATTAATACAAGCTAAAATTAAATCACTTGGATTTGTAAATAGACGATACGAAAGGCTAATTAATTTAGCTCAATATTTGATCAATAATCCAAATTGGACAAATCCGCGAGAATTACCTGGCGCGGGTGAATATGCAGCTCGAAGTCACGAGATCTTTTGTCAAGGAATTCTTGGTGACGTTCCGCCAAAAGATGGATCGCTTGTAAACTATTGGAAGTGGGCAAAACAAAATGAAAGTCGGTGATTTATTGATATTTCATACGATTGAGTCATTTAGAAGCGACTTAATGTTGAATTATGACTATAATGACGATGAACAATTTATTAAATTATATGATAAAATATTTTGTGTACTTATGATAGAAAATATAGAACATCCATATTCAATAGATTCATGTGTTTGCTTCGTGCCAAGTAAAAATAAAAATATCATTCTTCCAAAGAAGCAACTTACACATGTTTAAGAAAGGTGATTTAGTTAAAACAACTCGATATTTTAATGATCAACCTTTTGTGTGTATTATATTAAATTCCAAATACGATAATGATCTTATTCAAGTTTGGTGTATGGAACATAAAACAATTTATTATATATTTCCGACATCGTGTGATTTATTATGAAAACATTTAAACCTGGTGAATTTATTATTACGAATGAAAATTATGGGGGTATTAAGTTCATAGCATTCGTTTTAAAACGATTAAATCGTACACAATATAATGTTTTTATGTTAACAGGAACATATAAATTACGAAAAGGCATTTTATACTCTATTGAAATGGAACGTTTGTGCATATAAACACAAGATTTGATATTATAAGATCATGTTAAAAGCAGCTAAAAAAGAGAAAAAAGTCTATAAAACTCGAGGATTAAGTCCAACATATGTCGATTTATCACGCACAGATGTTTATCAATTATGTTATGATCTTGATGAAAATGAAGAACGTATCTTCACGGGCAAGATAAATGAACAAGTGCTTGTTGAGCGTCCTAATTCTCTTGCAGAAAATGGAAAAGAATTTCATTTGTGTATCGTGTTTGGTATCGGACAATTTAAGGGAATATGTGAAGATAAAGAAAAATCTGATTATCAAATTCGACTATGGGACGAAGTTCTTGATCAAATGCATTATATTGATATGTCTTTTGATGACTTGCCTTATTGTTTGAGGACGATCAAAAATGTAAAGATTCGTAAACCACAAAAACGTGAGAAGAACGATTATATTATTCAACATGAAGACAAAGAAGAAATAGTTGAAGACATTAAAAACGTTGATTTAGTAGAAAATCTTGATGAAAAAACAATAGATCAATTAGAAATTGATGATCAAATTGACAGTGAATAAATCATACACATTAACTTAAGACTTGGAAACAATATGATTAAAAAATATCGTCGCACAAATGAAGATTTCGAAAAACAAGTAAAAAATGATCAAAAGAACAAGACGTCTATTTTAAATAAAATAAATAATTTTGTAAATGATGCTAAAACTCAAAAAATAATAAGCACAACGTCAACTATACTTGATAAAGTAACGCCATTTTTTCAAAAACCAAGTTTTATTTCCTGTATAACAGCGGTAATTGGTACAATTTCTGTTTTGTCAGAAGACAATACGATTTATGCAGACACTCATTTTGAATATGGGGGCGCTTGGGAAGAACTTAAATTTGAAGCATTAAATGTCTTTCTTGAAGAAGCAATTAAAAACGATCCTTTTGAAGTTGTAACACCAACAAATGATGACAGATGTTTAATTAAAGTTGTTAATACACATGGAATTAAAATCGGTTGGGTAATTAAATATTCGTCTATTTTTGGTTCAATTTATTATGAAACTGGAAGGTTTGAAATTGTAAAACAAATATTGCAAGAATTTCTTTGGCAAAAATTTGGTAAATCTTCTCTTGTTTTACGACAAAATAATTCAAATCGAAATCTTGAAAAAATTAAACTTGAATTCAATGAAGATATGCTTGTTGAAGCGTTACCAAGTGAAAAAGCGACTGATATTGCTAATAAATTTCGAAAAGCCTTTGAATTAAATATAAATCGTAGCATTTTACTTTATGGGCCACCAGGAACTGGTAAGAGTACAATGGCACGACAAATTGCAAAAGAACTTGATTTACGATCTTTTCGAGTAAGAGTAGAAGATCTTGGAAATGATTCTAAAATATTGTTTGATGTAATTGACATTTTTCAACCAGAATGTATTATACTTGACGACTTTGATAGAGATGATCATGTTTCTTTAATGCTTGAAACAATTGCGTATATTCGTAAAAATGTTAAATTACTTGTTTTAACGGCAAATAATAAACGAGCAATAGACGACGCGGTGCTGAGGCCCCAGCGTGTAGACGAAATCGAATTAATTAATACAATTGATGAAAATGTTGTACGAAATATGCTTGGTGAACACGCAGATTTACTTTTTAATCAAGTACATAATTGGCCAATCGTGTATGTACGAGAAGCTGTGTTAAGAATGCAATGGTTAACACCCGAGGAAGCTGTACAATCTCTTGAAGAACTTGCAAAAAGAGTTGATGATTTGTCTTCATATAATGATGATGAGTCAAATGAAAACATAAGTAAACTATTTCATAAAAGTTATGCAACAACGTCAACTGATTCTAAACAATTAAAACGTAAACAACATAAAACATTTGTTGACTTAAATAAGTTGTTGAAGGATTAAAATGCCCAAAGCGGGCAAAAGATTTTTTACGTATTTAGATCATAAAAAAGATGATGGAAAAATTTTTTATGTAGGTAAAGGAAATGAATATCGTATAACAGGATTTGAACGTAACCAAAAATATAAAAATATTGTTAATAAATACGGATTATATCGTGAAATAATTGAAGTAGAAACAGAACAATTAGCTTTACAATTAGAAAATTTTTTAATGAAAGAACATCATACATATGTTGATGATCCTTTATGTGATGAACATGCATGTAATTTTAAAACATCATCAGACTATGTTCGAGGTGAATATTCACAAGAAGCCCGTGACAATATGCGTAAAGCAGGTTCGTTACCTGTCAACAAATATGATTTAACGGGTAAATGGATAGATACTTTTGATTCAATTAAAAGTGTTCGAGAAATAACAGGAAAATCAGGTTCTGTTGGTACTTGTTGTAAGGGATTAACAAAACAAGCTAGTGGATTTCTTTGGAGATTTGTAAGTGATGAATTTCCAGTTGGAGTTGATATTGATGTTGAAATAAAAGACACATTATTGCATATCAATAAATATGATTTATCTGGTAGGTTTATTGAAACTTGTCACTTTTCACGTGATACACATAAATTATATTTAATAATTTGGTGTTGTAATGGACAGATAAAATCTAGTTGTAATTTTATGTGGAGATGGCATAAAGACTATGTAACTTGTGAAGATATTCAATCATATGATTCTTTACCAGAACTTTCCAAAAAAGTACGACAAAAACGCAGAAAATATAAAATACTTCAATTAACATTAGATGACGTTGAAATAAATCGATTTGATACAATATATGAAGCGTCAATTTTAACAGGCGTAAATCGTTGTAGCATTTCTCAGTGTTGTTTAGGTCGAGGTCCAAAAGCTGGTGGATTTAAGTGGAAACGTGTGTACTTAGAATAAGCGTTTGATATAATAACTCATGTTATACAATAATCTCGGTCTGTGTTGTCACTTTCTTGAACCTTCTAAACCAGGTTACCAAAATACTGGTTATCAAAATATTCTTACACAAAAAGTTCTTCAACTTGGTAGATATCTTGACGGGAAATATTCGGCTCATCAAATAGTTTCTACATATGAAAATAACGTTGATACACTTTTAAAATATCTTCCCAAGATCTTTGAAACATATAAAGTGTTTCGTATGCCAAGTGGATTTTTTCCTCTTTTTGATCAAGTTGAAGAAAGTCTTTGGAATAATGACAAGATTAAAGAAAAATTATTTTGTCTCGGCACACTTGTAAAATCAAACAATGTACGTGTAACATTTCATCCAGGACAATTCTGTTCGCTCACATCACTAAATGAAAATGTACGTCTCAACTCAACTCGAGAGATCAATCATCATTCTTGGATCATGGATATGATGCAACTTGATGCTACGCCTTACTATGCAATCAATATTCATGGTGGAAAACGTGATCGTGAAGATTGTCTTGTAATGGAACTTGATAATCTATTATCACCAAATGCTCGTGCTCGAGTAACACTTGAAAATGACGAATCATGTTATTCAGTTGGTGACTTATTGAAAGTATATAAACGAACCGGTGTTCCAGTCGTATTCGATTCTCATCATCATACATTTAACGATGATGGATTGACACATCAAGAAGCTTATGATGCTTGTGTTCAGACTTGGCAAGGAATTAAACCAAAACAACATATTAGCAATACGACGTTGGGTTTAGAAAATTCTTCGTTCACTAAACGGCGGCAACATAGTCACTATATTCATCAAATTCCTGAGTGTCAATTGAACGGAATTCGTTGTGATCAAATTGATCTTATGTGTGAAGTAAAATTAAAGAATATAACAATTGAAAAAATGAAGAAAGATTTTGAATTATGAAACCTGGCGATTTAATTGAATGGTACTATAAGGTTAGTGATGAAACTGTTGATATTAACGAAAAATTATGGTCTTCA
>WSSedB1CaDRAFT_10000774_pt1 | contig 13113 bp, 9 predicted proteins | sample WetSurSB1Cattail_FD_9460 | JGI IMG/M metagenome (IMG submission 9460)
GAAGCAGGAATGGCCACCGCCGCCTTCGGCTCGGGAGCTTGGCACGCAGGGGAATCCTGCGCTCGCAGAGCAATGGGCTGAACGTACGGGAGCGGAGCTTAAGGAAATGGGCTTCAATATGAATTTTGCTCCGGTCGCAGATTTGGGGCTGGCTCCGCAGCGTTCGTACAGCCAGATTCCGGCGATTGTGTCTGCCTTTGTGCAAAGTGTGGGCAAGGGCTACGAACGGGAGAACATAGTCTATACCCTGAAGCATTTTCCGGGCATTGGCAAGGGGCAGATGGATTCTCATGTGGATGCTTCTCGTATCAATGCTGAATATAGTCAGCTTGCAGCCGAGGATTTACAGCCTTTTCATACGATGATTTCAGATATGGACGCAGATAATTATCTTATTATGGTATCACATCTTACTTATACCGCCCTGGATGCGGATAATCCCGCCAGTCTTTCCTACCAAGTGATTACGGGATTATTGCGGCAAAAAATGGGTTATCAGGGATTGGTCATTACCGATGACATGGAAATGGGGGCGGTATCGAGGCATTATGCTTTTCGTGAGTTAGGCGTAAAAGCTGTGCAGGCCGGAGCAGATATGGTTCTGGTATGCCATGCTTATGAACATGAAGCCGCAGTTTACAAGGGGCTTTTGGAAGCGTTGCGAAATGGCGGCATAAAACAGGAGCGTATAGATGAATCTGTACGCAGAATAGTGAAAATGAAGCTGCTGCATCTTATATAATACAGGATGCAGCAGTTATTTATGTTGTGTAACAGCCGTGTGCGTGTTGGTTACGTTTTCTTTTTTATGAATTTATGTGAAAAGCAATAAGAAAAAGATTAATTTTTCCTACCTTTTATTAGAAATTTCTAAGTTTTTTAATTTGTGTTACTATAATATAATAAATTTGTCAGACAGGACAGGTTATTCTATATAAAAGGAGATGTGCAAAATAATGAGAAAAAAGGTTCTTCTATTGATGGCAATGGTTTTTGCGTTTAGTGCCATATTGACCGGCTGCGGTGGAAATTCATCGGACGCCGGCAGTACTTCCGCATCGGGCGGGGGGGCAAAAGACAAAGGACAGATCAAACTCGGCTTTGTATGCATGAATCTTGGAAATCCATGGTTTGTATCGGTAAAAAAAGGCTTTGAAGATGCTTGTAAGGAAGAAGGCGTAGAAGTTCTGACCATTGATTCGCAATACAAGGTAGATAAACAGGTCAGTGATATGGAGAGTCTGGTAAGTGCGGGCTATAGCGGTATTATGCTGGCCCCAATCGATCAGAATGCGACCAAGAGTATTGTGGAGAAGGCAAAGGCCGCGGGAATTGCTACAAGCTGTGTTGCTCAGAGCCAGGACAATGTCAATATGCGCTATATCGTTGATGAACATACTTATGGCGAGGCTATTGGGAAACAGGCGGCTGAGTGGATCAATAAAAACCTTGCTTCGAAGGATAAGGTCAAGGTGGCAATCATTTCTCAGGATAATGTGGATTCTGTTATTCCCCGTGGTGATGGCGTTGAGGAAATCATTAAGAAAATGTGCCCGAATGTGGAGATCGTTGCGCGTCAGGCCGGCGATACTCCGGAACTTGGCATGAAGATTATCGAAAGCGTTTTACAGCAGCATCCGGATTTAAGTGTTGTAGTAGCTACGAATGATTCGGGCGGACTTGGTGGCTATCAGGCTATGGTATCGGCACATATCTCCGGTGAGGATAAGGCTGTTTTTTCCGGCGATGCTACGGCTGAATGCCTTGCAGATATGAAGAAACCAAATTCAATTTACCGCGGGACCGTGGACTTGTTCCCATATAAGGCAGGCTATGAAAGCGCTAAAACTTTGATTAAATATATTCGTGAGGGGATTCCGGCACAACAGGAAACTACGATTTTTGCACCGGTTCCGGTTCCGGTTGAGGATTTGCTCAGCGGCAAATATGTACCGAAAGGCTGAGTTTTGTATTGGATGAGTGCGTGCTGCTTGCGGGTGGCACGCATGATTTCTTTAGGGGGAGAATAGGCATGGAGAAAAATACTATATTGAAGATTAAGCACTTGTCGCAGTATTATCCAGGAGTCAAAGCACTGGATGATATTAATTTTGAAATTTATGAAGGCGAGACGCATGCGGTTTGCGGGGAAAACGGGGCAGGAAAATCTACCTTTATTAAAATACTTACAGGGGCTAATACACCAACCAAGGGAAGTATTGAGTTTGCGGGTCACGAATATAGTTGTTTGACGCCAAAGGAATCCATGGAGCTCGGGATTAGTGTCATATACCAGGAGTTCAGTCTTATTCCGTATTTGTCCGTTTCGGAAAATATTTTTTATGGACGGGAAATTAAAAAAGGCGTTTTCCGCGATCTGACGGCAATGAATGAAAAAGCACAGCAGCTATGCAAGGAAATGGGCGTAGAGCTCGACATTGAAGCACGTGTATGCGATTTGGGTGTAGCGTATCAACAGATTGTGGAAATCATGAAGGCGGTATCGAGAAAGGCAAGACTGCTGATTATGGATGAACCAACCGCACCGCTGACATTGAATGAAACGGAGATTTTCTTCAATATCGTCCGTAAACTGCAACAGGATGGCGTTACCATAATTTTCATTTCACATCGCTTGGAGGAGGTCTTTGAGTTATGCAATCGTGTTACCGTATTTTGCGATGGACGCTATATCACAACAAAAAATGTGGATGAAATCAATAAGAAACAGCTCATTTCCTATATGGTAGGCCGCGAATTGGCGGATGATTTTCCCAGTCCTAAAAACGGAATTGGCGAGGTAGTATTAAAAGTGGATGGATTGACAAACCACGTGGTCAGAAATCTTTCCTTTGAACTGCACAAGGGTGAGATATTGGGATTCGGTGGTTTAGTAGGTGCAGGCCGGACAGAAGCTGCGCAAGCAATTTTTGGTGCGGACACATACCAAACAGGCAGTATGCTGCTGAATGGCAAACCCTATATGCCGAGGCTGCCAAAGGATGCGCTGCAGGCCGGTATAGGGCTTATTCCAGAGGATCGCAAGCACCAAGGCGTCATTATGGGGCTTAATATTCGGGAAAATATCATTTACAGTGTTTTGGAGCGTTGTTCGGCCAAGCTGTTTCCCTATATCGATTCGCAACGGGAAAAAAGTTGTGTGGAAAAATATATTAAGGAACTTAATATCAAAGCACCAAACATGGAAGAGCTCGTAGGCAATTTATCCGGAGGCAATCAGCAAAAAGTTGTTTTGGGGAAAATGCTGGCAACAGAGTGTGATATCCTGATTTTTGACGAGCCGACGCGCGGGATTGATGTCGGGGCAAAATATGAGATATATCAGTTGATGTGCCAATTTGTGGAACAGGGAAAAAGTATTATTATGATCAGTTCGGAAATGCCGGAGCTTATAGGTATGTCAAATCGTATTATTGTCATGTGTGAAGGGCGGATATCCGGCGAGTTGGCAAAAAATGAGTTTTCGCAGGAACGTATTCTGGAATTAGCTTCGAAACACTGTATTATGGAGGGATTACAATGAAAAAAAATAACGCCGTCAGCTGGCTGATGAACTATGGCATTATTCTGATTTTGGTTATGCTGGTGATTGGCTTCTCATTCGCAACCGCGAATTTTATGAAGTTTTCTACGATTTTTACAATTTTAAAACAGGTTTCTATTATCGGCATAATTTCTGTCGGCATGACCTATGTTATGCTGACCAGCGGCATTGATTTGTCGGTTGGTTCTATAGCAGGGGTATCGGCAGTCACGGCGGCAATCTTGATGCTGCATGGCGTGCCTATTTTGCCAACCTGTATTATTGTGCTGCTGATTGCCTCGATTTATGGCATGATCAGCGGTTTCTTTATTACGTATTTCAACATTCCGGCCCTTATTGTCACTTTGGGGGTTATGACTTCCTTACGGGGTCTGGCGTTCATTGTAACGAATGGAATGCCTGTCTTTGGGTTTAATGACAGCTTTGGCAATTTTGCTAATAGCACGCTGGGCCTAATTCCATATCCGGTACTGTTGGCAGCTATTGTTTTTATTGCAGCTTATGTCAGCTTGGAAAAAACGGCATTGGGACGCTATTTCTATGGTGTTGGCGGCAATGAAGAAGCATCGCGTCTTTCTGGTGTAAATGTTGTGCGTATCAAATATTTTGCGTATGCAATCAGTGGTTTCCTCTCTGGTTTGGCAGGGCTGGTATTGCTTTCCCGTACAAACAGTGGACAGCCGGCGGCAGGCATGGGTTATGAGATGGATGCCATAACGGCTGTCGTGCTGGCAGGTGTAAATATTATGGGCGGAGAAGGCCGCGTTGGTATGGTTGTTATAGGCGTACTCATTATGGGCGTACTTGGCACAGGCATGATCATGTGTAATATTAACGATTATGTACAACAGTTTGTCAAAGGGCTGGTACTTATCAGCGCCGTAGCCTTCTCGGCGTATTCAAAAAGGGTTCGTGCACGCATGATCAATAAATAATATGGTATACAAAGCCGCTGGAATCTCATGGTGGAGTTAGAAAAAATAGTCTTTAGGATAAAGGGCAAAAGTTATATTTTAGGAGGGGATTTTTTTGAAAAGGTCAGAACTAAACAGGGTGATAGATTATACGGTGTCTGCCGCCAGAAAGTATCAGTTCCCGCTGCCGCCATTTGCTTATTATACATTGGAGGATTGGAAAAATTTACAGGAAGACCAGCGCGAAATTGTGGACAATATGCTGGGCTGGGATGTTACAGACTTTGGTATGAATGATTTTATGCATATCGGTTTGACGATTTTTACCTTCCGCAACGGGAATTTTGAACAAAAAGAAAAATATCCGAAACCTTATTGTGAAAAACTGCTTTTTGTCAATGATGGACAGGTACTGCCGTTCCATTTCCATTGGTACAAAATGGAAGACATTATTAATCGGGGCGGCGGTACATTAAAGGTTACATTATACAATTCGGATGATGCAGAGGAATTTGCTGCGAGTGATGTTGTGGTCCGTATGGATGGACGGCAGGTAACGGTAAAAGCAGGTGGCTCCGTGCTGCTGGAACCGGGCCAAAGCATTACCCTTAGGCAAGGACAGTATCATAAATGGCAGGGTATACCGGGTACGGGTGATATTATGCTTTTTGAGGTGTCGACGACAAATGATGACCGTGTTGATAATCGGTTTTATGATGCAAAATCACGTCTACCGGAAATTGAAGAAGATGCGCTGCCTAAATATTTGCTTTTCAAGGATTATGAAAAATATTTAAAGTGCTGACCGAGTTTCTTATGATTTATAGCCAAAACTTGTTTGTGTAAGGTGCAATACAGAAAGGGGCGGAGCTATGTTTTTGGCAGGCCTTGATATCGGGACATCAAGATGTAAGCTCACTGTTTACGAAGACACAGGGGCATATTTAGGATATGTACATCGCAGTTATCCTGCAGCAAGCACACAATCGGAGCAAAAAATTGATGCTATAGTAATTTGGCAGGCAGTCTATGCGGTATTAAGCGAGGCTGCAGAAAAATTTCCGGGGATTGGCAGTATTGGGGTCACAAGTTTTGGTGAGACTTTTGTGCTGCTCGGCAAAGAGAACGAACCCTTGTGTCTGGCGATGCTTTATACGAATCCACGTGGTGAAGAGGAATGCTGTGAGCTTATCAGGACTTTGGGGGCACAGCGAATCAATGAGATCACGGGAGTGAAGCCGCATCACATGTATAGTCTGCCTAAGCTTATGTGGGTTAAACGTCATTGTCCTGAAATTTATGCACGCATATGCCATGTATGCCTTATTGAGGATTATATCGTATATTTGCTGACGGGCAGGAGGCAGATTGATTATTCCCTGGCAACCCGGACCATGGGGTTTGATATCCACAACCTTGCATGGAGCAGTGAAATCTTTGCAGCGGCAGGGATTTCTCCAGAGTTTTTTTCCATACCGGTGCCGACCGGTACAGATGCTGGTGCTTTATTGCCGGAACTTGCGAGGAAGACAGGTCTGTCAGAAGAAACGCATATTGTTTCTGTTAGCCATGATCAGGTTGCGGCGGCTATTGGCAGCGGTGTGTTTGACGAGAAGTGCGCGGTTGATGGCGCGGGAACCGTAGAGTGCATCACCCCGGTGTTCTCACAGGCTGATACAGCGGTAATGGCACAGGGAAATTATAATGTAGTGCCTTATGTTATGCCGGGAACTTATGTATGCTATGCTTTTTCTTATACGGGCGGGGCGCTTATAAAATGGTTTGTAGAGAATCTGGCAGGTTATGCAGCACAACAGGCTGCACAGTCAGGTACAAGCATTTATCAGATACTTGAATCTGGTTTTCGGGATCGGCCCACCGGCCTTCTGGTGCTGCCGCATTTTGCCGGAGCGGCGACGCCGTATATGGATGCGGGATCTAAGGGCGCGATTATCGGTTTGACAATTGCAAATACGCAGCAGGATATTTATCTCGCGCTTATGGAAGGTGTATGCTATGAGATGCGTCTGAATATGGAATTTCTCCGAAAGGCCGGCATTGCTATTTGTGCTTTGCGTGCGACCGGAGGCGGAGCAAACAGCCGCGTCTGGCTTCAGATGAAAGCGGATATCCTCAATGTGCCGGTGACGGCGCTGCGATGTGGTGAAGCTGGGGCTGCAGGCAGCGCTATGCTCGCGGGCATAGCAGCAGGGGTTTTTAAAGATATCAGGGAAGCTGCCTCGGTGATGGTCACATTACAGGAGACCTATGAACCGCGCGCTGTGGTTCATGAACGTTATGAAGAATGCTACAGACAATATCAAAAGCTCTATGGAGCGGTTCGCCCGCTTGTTGGCTGATGATAGAAAGCCGGAGGAATAGAGAGGAGCAAGTACTATGTTGATTGGATTAAATGAAGCTATGGAGTATGCTGAGAAGCATGACTGTGCCATTGGAGCCTTTAATACCCCAAATCTTGAATGTATTATGGCGGTGGTTGGTACTGCGGAAAAATTGGGAGTACCGGTTATTATAAGCCATGCGGAGCTGCATGAGAGTGTAAGCCCGTTGGCGGTTATTGGCCCAGTGATGCTGCTCATGGCAGAACGGGCCAAGGTGCCCGTTTGTGTCCATCTGGATCATTGCGAACATCTTCCTTATTTACAGAGCGCATTGGATCTGGGATTTACAGGCGTTATGTATGACGGAAGCATGCTGCCTTATGAAGAAAATACCGCCAATACGAAAGAAGCAGTAGCGATGGCTGGAAAAGCCCATGCAGATATCGAAGCGGAGATCGGAACTCTGGCGGTCCGTGAGGATGGAGAGATCACAGGACAGGGCCCGGTATATACAGAGCCATTGCTGGCGCGGCAGTTCGTTGGTGATACGGGTATTGACCTTTTGGCCCCCAGCTTTGGTACGGCACATGGCATTTATAAAGCGCAACCGCAGCTTGATTTTGAGCGCCTTTCACAAATTCGGGACCTTGTCGATGTTCCACTAGTCATGCATGGCGGCAGCGGCTGCAGTGAGGAAGACTATCATAGAGCGATTCGAAGCGGTGTGAGGAAAATAAACTACTACAGCTATATGTCACGGGAAGGAGTATATGGGGTGAAGCAGCTGCTCAACCGTCAGGAGGTTACATTTTTCCATGATCTGGCAGCAGCAGCGGTTAGATCTATGGCGGCAGATGCCGAACATGCGATGCGGATTTTTTCTGTTCACTGATTGCTTAAGACTGCCGCATATACAACCGTTTTATAAAAGTGTTGTATATGACAGAAAGTCACCCTGACTCTTTCGTGTGTTTGCTATATAAATATGATAAAATAGAGATACGTTTCTGAATATAATCGAATTTGGGTGTGGTAGGCTTGTATCGTTGGAAATACCTGCGGCAAAAACCGTCAATTTCATTAAAATATATTTTGCTTTATGCGTTTTTGCTGCTCTTTATTTTGCCGGTTATTTTTATTAATGTTGTATCCTACTATAACAATATACACATGGTAAAAAATACGATGCAGAAGACCGTGAACCAGAATCTTATGCAGACACAGAAAAATCTGCATGTGATCTTGTCGTCCTATGAATACATGCTGTACCAGATTTATACGGACCCTAAAATGATAGATCTTGTTGGCCGCATCAATGAGAATGAGGATGCAGGGCAGAACAGCCTTGTGCTGACACAGATGTTGGGAAACGCCATTTATGGACAATCCTATGTGCGTGCTATATCGGTTATTACGGATAGCGGGCGGTTCCTGTACTATGACCGGCTTAAGGGTTCCCGTCTGCAGGACAGTTGGATACAAGATTCTACGATTGCCATGTCGAACATTTACAAGCAGACGATGCAAAGCAAACAATCCTATATTTTTTCTACACAGTCGGGCAAGGATTTTTCCGGGCAGATATATTACTACTGCCATATTGCACACCCATTTGTTGATTATAAGGATTACAGGCATCCTAAGGGCATTGTTATTTTGAGTATTGATGTCGATGTTTTGAATAAAAACAGCAATGCGAATATTACCCTCGAGCCAGGAAGCGACAACCAGAGCTTTTGTTTTTTGCTTGATCAAAACAACAATATTATTTCCTTCCCCAGAAGTGAGTTCATTGGTAAGAATATTTTGAGTACGAATAACGAAGACATCCGTGATGCCTGCCGCGATTTTATTTTGCGCAATGGTATTATGCGTGACGGAGACATTGATATCCAGACATTGAACGATGGTGCCAGTGGCTGGAAAGTTGTGCAGGTATCTGATAATGCACCGGTTATGCGCTATATTCACGAACAATATCAAATTACAGCGATTACGATTATATGTGTCACAATTTTATTGGGGTTGCTTATTTTTTTCTTAAATAAAAAAATATTCAATTCTCTGAATGATCTCATCTGTAATATGAAGCTTTCAAAAAATGATAAATTTGTTTTAAACGATCATCGGACTTTTATTAAAGAAATTGATATGATTTATCAAAATTTTGCACAAATGCTGCGGTATATCAATATGTTGATTGTGCGTATTAAACACATTATGCAGCAGCAAAGGAATTCGGAAATCAAATCGCTCGAAGCGCAAATCAATCCGCACTTTTTATACAATAGTCTGGATATGATCAACTGGATGGCGATTGATGCGGGGGAATATCAGATTAGCGATGCGGTCCATTCCTTAGCGCAGATTTTACGTTATTCTATTACAACTATCAACATACCTGTGACAATTGGGGAGGAAACGGCTTGGGTAGAACGCTACTTGCATTTACAGCAAATGCGTCTAAAAGGGGATTTTTGCTATGAGGTGAAGGTTGCTTCTGCAGTTAGGGAATGCATGATTTATAAGATGATTATGCAGCCATTTATTGAAAATGCGATTCTTCATGGTTTCCGGGATACAACAGAGGGGCATATGATCTGGATTGGAATCTTCCGTATGGATGAAGGTGTTGGGATATCTATTCGTGATAATGGCCGCGGAATTTCCCCCGGACCTCTGCAGAAAATCCGGAATATGCTGTCAGGGGGTCAGGGACAGGAAAATGTTGACCGCCATATCGGCTTATATAATGTTTGCACCCGTTTGCAGCTTTATTACGGCAGTACCGCCCATATTACTGTGCAGAGCAAAACAGGTCAGGGAACTGAATTTTTGCTGCAAATACCGTTCGTGGGGAGAGAGCAGATTGAAAATTGTGGTGGTTGAGGATGAAATCCGCAGTCGTGAAGGTATTGTCCATTTGTTGAAACGGCTTAATCCGTCCTACTATGTCGTCGGAGAAGCCGGGAATGGCCGCAGTGGATTAGAGCTTATCAAGAAACAGCAGCCGGATTTGGTTATTACAGATATTAAAATGCCATTGATGGATGGGCTGTCCATGCTGCGAGCGGTGAGAGAATGTGGTATGTGTACGAAAGCAATTATTTTGAGTGCTTTCGCCGATTTTGCTTATGCGAAGCAAGCTATTTCCTTTGGTGTTTTTGAATATTTGTTGAAGCCTGTTTCCGTGGGTGAGCTGATTGAATCCTTGCAAAAAATTGAAGCCATAACCGGCAACACCAAAACAGCAGCAAGGGATTCGTCTATAAGTCCGCTTATTCGGCGTGTCTGTGATTTTTTGGAGGCTCCGGGTGGGATATTGTTTTCCCTGGCCGAAATATCACAACGGCTTAAAGTAACGCCGGAGTACCTGGGCGCTCAATTTTATCGGGAAATGGGCTGCCACTTCAATCTGTATAGTAAAAATAAGCGTATAGCCTATGCCAAGCTGCTATTAAAGAATACCGATGAAAAAGTGAATGGGATTTCCGTTTTGTGCGGCTATCAGGATGCAAAATATTTCAGCCAGCTTTTTAAGAAGGAGGTTGGGGTTTTGCCTGTTGAATATCGCCGCCGGGACGATCCATGAGCGATTTTGTTTGCATTTCCGTACAGGATATGCTAATATATTGCACATATAGCTACATTGATAAAGGCGATGAGGAAGAAGAGTACGCGAATGGCGGCTGGATCAGAGAGGGAGCTTGCAGGCTGAGAGGTTTCCACTGTGCGCAGGGCGGAAGGTAGCTTCGGAGCTTCCAGATTGAAATAAGTAGGTTTGGGCGCAGCGGCAGCGTTAAGCTTTAAGTCGTGCCTTGGCACGAAAATTTAGGTGGTACCACGGAAGAGAACTCTTTCGTCCTTTTGGGGATGGAGGAGTTTTTATATTTTAGGAGGAATTTTGATGGAAGAAAATAATATCCCTAAGGTTTATGACCCAAAATCTTTTGAGAAAAAATGGTATGAATATTGGGAAGAAAATCAGTTGTTTCATGCAGAAGCCGATAAGAGCAAGAAACCCTACAGCATTGTAATCCCACCGCCGAATGTGACGGGACAGCTCCATATGGGGCATGCACTTGATAATACGCTGCAGGATATACTCATCCGCTGGCGTCGTATGCAGGGATATAATACGCTTTGGATGCCAGGGTGTGATCATGCCGGCATTGCCACGCAGGCCAAGGTTGAAGCTGCGCTGCGGGAGGAAGGAACCACGCGCTATGAGCTTGGACGGGAGAAATTCCTTGAGCGTGTCTGGGCATGGAAAGAAAAATTCGGCAGCCGTATCATGTACCAACTGCGTACGCTGGGGTCATCCTGTGATTGGGAACGTGAGCGCTTCACAATGGATGAAGGCTGTTCCAACGCTGTGCGTGAGGTTTTTGTAAGCCTGTATGAGAAGGGACTCATCTATCAGGGAACGCGTATCACGAATTGGTGTCCATCCTGTAATACGGCGCTCAGCGATATCGAGGTAGAGCATGAAACAGAGCAGGGGCATCTTTGGCATCTGCGTTATCAGGTTGAGGGAACGGAACAATATGTAGAAATTGCTACCACACGACCTGAAACGATGTTCGGGGATACCGGCGTTGCGGTACATCCGGAAGATGCACGCTATAAGGCACTTGTGGGCAAGACGCTCATTTTACCGGTAGTGAACCGTCGTATTCCGCTGTTTGCGGATGAATATGTAGATCCGCAGTTTGGTACGGGGGCGGTCAAAGTTACACCGGCACATGATCCAAATGATTTTGAAATGGGACAACGTCATAAGCTTGAACAGATTGTAGTCATTGAAAATAACGGTACGATGGCAGAGAATACTGGGAAATATGCCGGCATGGATCGTTATGACTGTCGCAAACAGCTCGTAAAGGAACTTGCAGAAACGGGTGTGCTTGTTTCGGTTGAGGAGCATGAGCATGCGGTAGGACATTGCTCGCGCTGCCATACGACGGTGGAACCGCTCGTTTCCAAACAGTGGTTTGTGAAGATGGAGTCTTTGGCAAAACCAGCGATCGAGGCTGTAAAGGATGGCAGGATACAGTTCGTACCGGAACGATTTACGAAAATTTACTGCAATTGGCTGGAAAATATTCGCGACTGGTGCATTTCACGGCAACTTTGGTGGGGACACCGTATACCTGCATGGTACTGCGAGGATTGTGGTGAAACCATCGTTTCACGCACGGATGTCACGACATGTCCCAAATGCGGCAGCAAACATCTGCACCATGACGAAGACGTTCTCGATACATGGTTCAGTTCGGGGCTTTGGCCGTTTGAGACTATGGGGTGGCCGGAGCAGACAGAGGAGCTTAAGCAATTTTATCCTACGAGTGTCCTGGTAACAGGGTATGATATCATTTTCTTCTGGGTAGCCCGCATGGTCATGATGGGACTGGAATTTGGTAAGGATATACCGTTCCATCATGTGTTTATCCATGGACTTGTGCGTGACAGCCAGGGCCGCAAGATGAGCAAGTCGCTCGGCAACGGCATTGATCCGGTTGAGGTCGTGGATAAATACGGAGCAGATACCCTGCGTTTTATGCTTATTACGGGCAATACGCCGGGGAATGATATGCGCTTTTATTGGGAACGTGTTGAGTCGGCGCGCAATTTCGCTAACAAGCTTTGGAATGCGTCACGCTTCATGCTTATGAACCTCGAGGGATTCGATAAGGGCTTTGTGCCGCAGGCTGGAGACTTTACTCTTGCGGACCGCTGGATACTCAGCCGTTATGCAAAAACAGCAGCAGCCGTCACGGACAATCTTGAAAAATTCGAGCTTGGCGAAGCTGGCCGCATGCTGTATGAATTCATTTGGAATGAACTTTGTGATTGGTATATCGAGTTGGCCAAATCGCGTCTTTATGATATGGAGACGGAGCGCCCGCGCAAGACCGCACAATATGTGCTCGGGTATGTACTTGAACATACCCTGCGTCTGCTGCATCCGTTTATGCCCTTCATCACGGAGGAAATATGGCAGCATATCCCACATGAAGGCAAGAGCGTAATGATAGCCGCGTGGCCGCAGAATGAGGCAAAATGGTTCGATGATGCAAGCGAGGCCCATATGACGGCTATTATGGAAACAATCAAGAATGTCCGCAACATGCGTGCTGAGGTGAATGCAGCTCCAGGGAAAAAGAGCGAGGTCATTCTCCATTTTGCCGATGAGGACCTGCGCGGTGTATTCGCTGTTAATGAGGGATATCTTACCGTATTGGCAGCAGCTCAGCCGGTTACCTTGCTTGCGGCGGATGATGCCAAGCCG
>WSSedB1CaDRAFT_10000775_pt1 | contig 13095 bp, 9 predicted proteins | sample WetSurSB1Cattail_FD_9460 | JGI IMG/M metagenome (IMG submission 9460)
CTGCAGCTCGTACGATCCAGGGCTGTGGAGTGGGGAATTTATCCCGACCGAATTGGGATTATGGGTTTTTCGGCAGGAGGTCACCTGGCTTCCACAGCCGGCACCCATTTTGACACAGATTTTATACCCAATCCGGACCATATCTCCCTGCGTCCCGATTTCATGATCCTGATTTACCCGGTGATCAGTTTTGACAGCCGGATCGCACACATCGGATCTTTGCAAAACCTGCTGGGGACTCATCCTTCCCCGGAAGAAATAAAAGAATTCTCCAATGAAGAGCAGGTAACGGATCAGACACCACCGGCATTTCTGGTACACGCAAAAGATGATAACGCCGTACCCTATGCGAACAGCCTGGTGTTTGCGGACGCCCTTAAAAAACACCATGTACCGGTGGAACTGTATCTCTACGATCAGGGAGGCCATGGATTCGGGATGGTTAATAAAACCAGTCCGCAGTCCTGGGTGGATCTTTCCATTCGGTGGCTGAACCAAGAGCATTTGCTCAGGCAGGAACCAGGGAGTTTCGCTCCGATTCCGGAAAAATAGCAGGTGGCCATACCAGGCCCTGCAGCGTTAAAAAAAAAGAACCAATTTGCAACATTTTCCTCCAGAACCGCGTCTCATAAAATAAGCCAGTCAGGTATTATTAAAACCAGCCCATGTTTAAGAACTTTTTCAAAATCGCTTTCCGGAATCTATGGAAAAATAAGGGATTCAGCCTGATCAACATTTCAGGGCTCGCCATCGGTATGGCCAGCGCGATGCTGCTCCTACTGTGGATTTATGATGAAATCAGTTTTGACCGGTTTCATGAAAAAAGGGACCGCATTTATGAAGTCTGGAACCGGGCGGAATTCAGCGGGGAACTGCATTGCTGGAATACAACGCCCAAGGTTCTTGCCCGGACCATGGAACACGATTTTCCCGAAGTGGAATCAGCCGTACGCGTAAACTGGCCTTCTAATTATTTATTTACCATCGGCGAGAAAAGAATCATGGTACAGGGAAATATCGTGGATTCTGCCTTCCTGGATATGTTTAGTTTTCCCCTGGTCCGGGGGAATCCGCATACGGCCCTGCTTGACATGCATTCGGTTGTACTTACCGAGAAGCTTGCTGAAAAATTATTTGGTAAGGAAGACCCGATGGGTAAACTTGTTAAGATTGATAATAAGGAGACTTTCCGGGTAACCGGCCTGGCCAGGAATCCGCCCGGCAATACCCGTTTTCAGTTTGAATACCTCATCCCCTGGTCCTATCTGCATCATATCGGCGGGGATGATACTTACTGGGGTAATAATTCCACGCGGACTTATGTGATGCTGAAACCAAATGCCAGCCTGGCTTCCGTTCAGCAAAAAATGCGTACCCTGAAAGGGAGATATGATAAGGAGGAAACCAAATGGGAAATGTTTTTATACCCGATGAGCCGTTGGCGCTTGTATTCCAATTTTAATGGAGCCGTTGAAGACGGGGGCAGGATAGAATTTGTAAAGCTTTCCGCCATCATAGCTGCCTTTATTCTACTGATTGCCTGTATCAATTTTATGAACCTCAATACGGCACGCAGTGAAAAAAGGGCGAAGGAAGTGGGCATACGGAAAGTGGTGGGTGCCAGCAGGGGCGGACTGATCACCCAGTTTCTTGGTGAATCCGTACTCCTGAGTTTTTTTTCGGCCCTGCTGGCAATCGGGCTGGTAGCACTGAGTATATCATCCTTTAACCAGGTGACAGATAAAAACATGGATATCCCCTTTGACCGGATCGGTTTGTGGGCATTGATTCTGGGGTTTATTTTTTTTACCGGTGTCCTGGCCGGCAGTTACCCCGCTTTTTTTCTTTCTTCTTTCCGACCGGTAAAAGTGCTGAAGGGTGGTTTCAAAAAAGTGCATGCGCTGGTCACACCGAGGAAAGTACTGGTGGTATTGCAATTTGGTTTTGCCATATTACTCATTATCTGTACGATCATCGTTCAGCAACAGATCAATCATGCACAGGACCGGGAAACAGGGTATGATAAAAATAATCTCGTCTACCATTTTCTCACCGGTGATACCGAGAAAAATTACAGTCTGATAAAAAATGAACTGATTTCATCAGGCGCTGCCAGTTCAGTTACCAAAACGAGTGCGCCGATTACGCAGGCGTGGAGCGACAGCTGGGGATTTGAATGGGAGGGAAAGGATCCCAACGATAAAACAGATTTCGACCGATATTCGGCAGATGAAGATTTTTTAAAAACAACCGGTCTGCAACTGGTAAAAGGCAGGGACCTGGATCTGAAAAAATTCATCACCGACTCCACCGCGATGATTTTGAATGAATCCGCAGTAAAAGCTATGAAATTTAAAGAACCCATCGGACAACTGGTTAAAGACGGAGATATACAATGGCATGTGATCGGAGTGGTTAAGGACTTTATTCTTCGTTCACCTTACGAACCTACGCATCCCATGATCATAGAAGGAGGGAAGGGATGGTTTAATGTGGTACATATTAAACTCAGTAATCTGCAGCCTACTTCGAAAAGCCTGAAACAGGCTGAAGCCATTTTCAAAAAGTTCAATCCGGAATTTCCTTTTGAATATCATTTTGTGGATGAGGATTATGCCAGTAAATTCCGGGATGAAAAAAGAACGGCTGTGCTGGCTGCCTTTTTTTCCGGGCTCACGATATTTATTTCCTGCCTGGGATTGTTCGGGCTCGCCACCTATATGGCTGAGACCCGGATCAAGGAAATCGGTATCCGCAAAGTGCTGGGTGCATCGGTTACCGGTATTGGGTTTTTGATTTCAAAAGATTTTCTGCGCCTGGTTTTTATCGCTTTCCTGATCGCAGCACCCGTTGCCGGATGGGCGATGGAAGCCTGGCTGAAAAACTACCCCTACCGGGTAAACATCCACTGGTGGGTTTTTGCCCTTGCAGGCGGAATTTCCATTTTCATTGCCCTAGTTACGATCAGCTACCAGGCGATCCGGGCAGCAGTTGCCAATCCGGTGAAAAGCCTGCGGTCAGAATGATCGTTGGCAGTTATGGGTTATGAGTTATGAGTTATGAGTTATGAGTTATGAGTTATGAGTTATGAGTTATGAGTTATGAGTTATTAAGGGGAGAAAAGTTAGGGAAAACATATAAATTCTGTCCGGTCAGTATTTCTTTCTTTTGGCACGGTTTTTTGCTTTATGAAGGAAACACTTCAGATGCAAACGGTTCGTGAGCAACAATCGATTGATATATCACCTGTCCCCCACAAATCCCCGATGATCCCCGCTCCGGTTTCCCCCGATCAGGTAAGGAAACTGAAAATCAGGGAATTCATATCCTGGTCGGTTTGTTTTGCCGTCATTACGGCCCTGACCGGACTGATGAAGATCTTGCAGATCGGGGTGACTATGGACACTGTTACTTCTATTCTTTTCTTCCTCTCACTTTCCGGGCTGATCTATTTTATTTACAGGATCATTTCATTTTCCCGGAATCCACTGCCCCGGAGTCCCCATCCCCGGAATGAACTGAATTAAACTTTTTCATTTAAGCGCACACTGACTGTATCATATTCGGACAATGTTCCGGAATTTCTTCCTCCTACGCATTGATTATGAAGGGTTCATAATCTGGCATTTTCTTGGCACCGGATACAGGATCATTCGCTGATCCGGATTAAAATACCTGTTATGCTGCGCAACTTTATTATGACTGCCTGGAGAAACCTGATTAAGAACAAGGCCTTTTCCCTGATCAATATTCTGGGCCTCAGCACAGGTCTCTGCTGTTTTCTCCTGATTTTATTATTTGTCCAGGATGAATTGCACTTCGACCGTTTTAACCTGAAGGCAGACCGGATATACCGGGTGTATTCCAGTATTCGTTTTGGAGGTACCGACCTGAATTTTCCCCTGTCACCAGATCCTATGGGGAATGTTTTGAAAAATGATTATCCCCAGGTTGAGCAATTTACCCGTGTTTATACTTCGAATGGCCCCAAACAGATTAAGAAAGGAAATCTTTACATAACAGAACATCGGGTGGCTCACGTGGATTCAACATTTTTCGAGGTATTTACTTTTCCTGTGCTATCCGGCATTACGGAAAATGCGCTGAATGAACCCAATACGGTCGTCATTACGGAATCCATGGCGAAAAAGTATTTCGGAACAACTGAAGCTGTTGGCCGGCTTATAGAAACCACGGAGAAAGGGAAAACACTATACAAGGTAACTGCCGTGATCCGGGATATGCCGGAGAACGGTCATTTTCATTTTGATTTCCTTTTTTCCATGAAAAATGTGGACTATAACTGGGGCGAGTTTCTGAGTCATAATTTTTACACCTATATTTTACTGAAACCGGGTACAGATTACAAGGCATTCAATAAAAATTTCGTTCAGTATATTGATAAATATGCTCTGCCCCAGGCCAGGCAGTTCATGCAGATCAACAGCATGGAGGATTTTAGAAAAGCCGGAAACAAACTGGAGTATGCGTTGATGCCCCTAACGAAAATTCATTTGTATTCTTCAGGACAACATGAACTGGAGCCCGGAGGCAATATTCAGTATGTATATATATTCTCGGCAGTGGCGGTCTTCATCCTATTAATCGCCTGTATCAATTTCATGAACCTGACCACGGCCCGCTCCGCAAAACGGGCACGGGAAGTAGGTATACGAAAAGTACTCGGTACCCGGCGCAGGGATCTGGTTCTGCAGTTTCTATCCGAATCCACCCTGATGGTGATCATTTCACTTGCGATTGCCCTTGTAGCCTGCTTTATTTTGATTCCAGGGTTTAATTCCCTCGCAGGCAAATCCATAAAATCTTCCTTAGTTTTTTCTCCCCTCATACTTCCCTGGATCATCGTCCTGCCTCTGGTCGTGGGTCTGCTGGCCGGATTATATCCTGCATTTTTCCTGTCGGCATTCCGTCCGATCGATGTGCTGAAGGGAAAGTGGAAAATGGGAACTAAAAGGGGGGGAAGCCTGAGAAGCCTGCTGGTGGTATTTCAATTCAGTACATCCATCATCCTTATTCTCGGGACCCTGGTGATTTACCGGCAATTACATTTTATCCAGACGAAAAATTTAGGGTTTAATAAAGACCAGGTCATCATCATCAACAATGCAGGTGTATTAAAAGAAAATCTGAACACATATAAAACAGAATTGCTAAAGTTGCCTGGTGTATTAAATGGTACGGTCAGTAATTACCTGCCAACCAATTCCTCGCGGAGTGACCAGAGTTTTTCGAAAAGTTCCACCATGTCTTCAACCAATGGTTTTAACATGCAGACCTGGTATGTGGATGAGGAATACCTGAATACCATGGGTATGCAGGTGCTGAAAGGAAGGGATTTTTTCAAATCCGGTGTTTCAGATTCAAATGCCATTATTATCAATCAAACCTGTGCAGGTATTCTCGGATATGCTGACCCCGTCGGTAAACAAATTTATAACAATAATGAAAACGGCAAATCCACGACGGCTTTCACTATAATCGGTGTAATAAAAGATTTTAACTATGAATCATTAAAGCAGCCTGTGGGACCTTTGAGTCTTTTTCTTTCCCGTTACCCGGGTACGGTCAGTTTCCGGGTTAACCCTGCCGGTATGAAAGGTTTTTTGGAAAGATCAGAAAGCCTTTGGAAACAACTGGATCCATCTATGCCCTTCAGTTACCAGTTCATGGATGAGGCTTTTGCTGATATGTACCGGTCTGAACAGCGGGTAGGTAAGATTGCTTTTTTATTTGCCACCCTGGCCATTGTGATTGCCAGTATGGGTTTATTCGGACTGGCCACATTTATGGCGGAACAACGCATGAAAGAGATTGGGATTCGGAAAGTACTGGGTGCAAGCGTGCAGCGTATCATGGGACTGATGACGCGTGAATTCCTGCGTCTCGTGTGTATTTCATTCATCATTGCTGCACCCGTCGCTTGGTGGGCGATGAATTCATGGCTGAATGATTTTGCTTACCGGGTACAGATCGCCTGGTGGATGTTTGTTGTTTCTGCCCTGTTGTCGTTGTTCATAGCCCTGTTCACGGTAAGTATCCAGGCTTTCCGTGCTGCCATCATGAATCCCGTGAAAAGTTTGAAAACTGAATGAGCCGTTAATTAAATAATCTGCCGGCCGTTCCTGATCCCATTTTTACAAAATAAAAAAATTACGGATCCTTTGCCCGTTTACGTTCCGGCAAAACTGCCGCCCGCAGGGTTCTGGGGCCTTCCCCTTACAGCATGCTTTTGTCAGGTATCCGGATACGACAGCAATATAACCTGGCGAAAGGCCCTAGAAAAGGCGGATAAAATAATACAGGAGTATTATTTGCCTGCCCATGCGTATAATACGCGCTTTTTATTTTTGTAAACCTGGTTTTCATACAGATAAATATCCGGGCCACGTATGATTTTTGTATTTCCATGATCGAAAACGGCCAACTGGTAATTAACCCGGACAGTATCCCCTGTTACGATAAATGCAAGTGTTTGAAAGTTGGAGAAAGAGGATGAGCCGCTTGGTGGCAGGTAGCAATCCTGACTGACTACCAGTTTGGCTACCTGGTCATCAGGGAAATACTTTTGAATCAGTTTTTTTTGCGTATCGGATCCCTGTTTGCCCAATCCGAGTGCTGTTGTTAATGAGCAATCCAGTTCAATACAGCCTGTACCGCCCACGGCGCTGTAAAAAGCAGCCAGTGCTTTGAGCGAAGTTGGAAGTGAGGCTGCCAATGTTTTATTTACTTTCCCGGTTTCTTTGGGAATCAGGTTATATGTCTTTTGTGCCTGACTTTTTGAAAAAAAAGTGATCAGGAGCAGAACTGAGAGAAAACGAATATTTGGTTTCATTTTAAGATAAATCTTAAGTGTCACCCTTAAACAACTATTGCATCCATGAAAATATAGTAAAATTGCAGCGGTATGACAAATATTTGCATCAGGCCGCTTCGTGTCGGAGACAATGCAGGGATCGCGGCCATTATCAGAAACATTCTCGCAGAGTTTGGGGCAGATAAACCGGGCACGGTTTTTTTTGATCCTACAACAGATAACCTCTTTCAATTATTTTCAGTTCCGGATTCGGCCTATTTTATTGCAGAAGCGGATGGAAAAATTGTTGGCGGCTCCGGTGTTTTCCCAACTCCGGGTTTGCCTGCAGGCTGTTGTGAACTCGTGAAACTTTACCTGCTTCCGGAAATGCGCGGGCAGGGACTGGGTCACCGACTCATGGAAATATGTTTTCAGAAGGCAATTGAATTTGGATTCAGTAAGATGTACCTGGAGACCATGCCGGAATTACGCATGGCAATCGGACTCTATGAAAGGGCCGGCTTTTCATATCTTCCCGGTCCGTTAGGGCAGTCCGGGCATTTTGGTTGCGATCTCTGGATGATCAAAAGTCTACTGTAGCTCAAAGAGTTGCAAAACAGCGCATAAAATAGTATTAAAACACTCACCTTGATCCCGTTCTCAATTCTACTTGTTCAGGGAATGTGGAATAAAATGTGTGTTCTTAAGAAACAAATCCTGAATTAATACGTTAACTTCAGAATATGAAGAATCAAATACAAAAAACCCTGATGCAGGGAATGAGAGAACTGCATATAAAGATTCTTCAATCGAATAACCTTACTGAAATTGGCAATTATTTACAGGAGATCATGGATCGGGTTAACCAGGTTCCTCCTGATTACATAGAGAAATTACGGAGCAGGTACTGGAAGGATATAAGTAAATCCCATATAATTAGTACGCTGAAAAGTGATATAAGTTCCATCCTTGATGGAACTTATAGCCGGATGGAAATTGCCAAGTATCGGGCCACACTGAATATAGCCTGGTTAAAGAAGCTTTTTACGTACCCATTAGCTCAATAAGCGGAAGACTTCTGTTTTTCAAAACTTACCTTTATCTGATTATCTCGCAACTGCATACCGGGCTTCCGTGTTATGCCACTGTTTCGATTTTTATCCGGGTACTTAACCGGATCATGAACAATCCCATTACCGCAATAATGCCAAATGAAACACGAAGGCTGGATGCCTGTGCCACATAACCGATCATGGGAGGAACCAGTAAAAATCCCAGGTAACCCAGTGAAGAGATGGATGCCAGTGCAGCGCCTGGATTGGACATCGGGATTTTACCTGCCAGGCCAAAAACAAAGGGCACCACGCAGGATACACCAAAACCAGTAAGCAGGTAACCCGCCAGGGTGAGCGGGATAAAGGGAGAAAAAACAGTGATGGCAAAACCTGCAGAGATCAGTATTCCGCTGGCTGCCAGTACCCGTTGAATTCCAAACCGGTCTGCCATACGATCACCGATCAGTCTTCCGGTGGTCATCGCCACCATATAAACAACGAAAGCAATGGTGGCGACGGCTTTTGTACCATGTAACACCTGCCGGATGTATATTCCGCTCCAGTCATACATGGTGTTTTCGCAGGCCATGGAGGTAAAACAGATCAGGGAAAAAACCAGCATGCCTTTCGGCGGGAGACTGAATATGGATCTTTTGTGTTTATGATCGGGCTGCTGGTCCAGGGTATCCCCATAATAAAACAGGGTGAGTGCTGAAAGCACGAGGCTCACACCGAGTAAGTGCCAGGCAGGCAGGATATTTAAGGTAACCATTAAATATCCGAAAGCAGCACCTGCAAAACCGGCCATACTCCATACGGCATGAAAGGAACTCATGATCGACCGGCTGTACAGCGCCTGCACGCCGATGGCCTGTGCATTCATGGAGAGGTTCATCAGGTTTCTGGAAGAACCGAAAAAAAAGAGGATGATACCCAGCACCCAGGTATAGCCGCTGAATCCCAGGCAGGCAAGAACCCCGTTGTATATCATAGCGCCAATCAACAAAATGGTCCGGCTTTTATAGTGGTCCAGCAGTTTCCCGGTAAATGGCATGGTCAGGATCAGCCCGACCGGCATCATAAACAGGAGGGTGCCGAAATGGGCGTCATTCAGTTTCAGCGATTCTTTGATACCGGGTATCCGGGAAGTCCAGCTGGAATATCCAAACCCGGATATAAAAAAGTAAACGGCATTTGCCTGGCGAAGCCGCCTGAGAGAGGTTTCTTTCATTCAGGAAACAAAGATAAAGCCTAAAGCCTAACGCTTTAAACGATAAACGACAATCATTAAGTGGTCCATGGGTAACCCGGAATACATCCGGGATATCGTGCATGATTTTGATAAAATGATAAATCCGTTATAATTTGAGAAGTGCCGCACCTGCGAAAGTTGCCAGCAACCCCAGCACCACACTTCCTATTATATAAAACATAAATGAAAGAGTGGCTCCCTGTCTTATAAGATATAGCCCGTCATAAGAAAAAGTTGAGAATGTGGTATATCCTCCACACACACCTGTTATCAGAAATAAGCGCCATTCCGGGTCGAATCCGGTGTATTTACCGGCGAATGCATAAAACATGCCGATCAGGAAACAACCGGAAACATTCACGAGAAATGTACCGATGGGGAAAACGAGAGGAATATGCCGCCCGATAAAAACCTGTGCCAGGTAGCGAAGGATACTGCCCAGTCCGCCCCCGATACCAACGAATATGATAGCCCGCATATTTAGATTTTAAACAAAATTCGGCAAAATGAATACCAGTGCGAATGTCAAAGAAAATCACAACATTTTCAATTTTTTGCAGTAACTGATTCGCATCAAACAATTTTATCACGATCGTACTTTTAAACAATACTCATTGCACTTTACTAAACACATAGGGATCGTATTCCACAAACGGGTTCTGCGGAGTGGTCAGTGANTGCACCCGGGTTCCGGAAATGTCAAATTTTACCTTGAAAATTCCGTAGAGAATATTATTGTAGGTGAGCAGCCATTCACCATGATCCATATATTCGAGTGTTGCGCTGAGGTCCGGTTTTGTATCATAATGAATAATGAGCTGATCCTTTTCCCCGCTGATACGGATCTTTCCATATAACCTGTTTGTATAAACGCCGGCATAAGCAGATAGCGGGAGTTCCGGGGCACTGGATTGAACGCGGGCTTTCCAGTCGTTGATTTCTTTTATTTCGGCTGAGGCCCTGGTTTTAAAATTCGGCAATTCCTCCTGGCTCCGGTTGATATACGGTACACCCAGGTAGGCATCCAGTATCTGGTAGCGGAGTTCTTCAAAAAACTGTTGATTGTCGTTGTTTGTCAGGATCGCTATGCCCAGATGCGCTTCAGGAACAAAACACACATTACTGACCATGCCACCGGCACCACCGGTATGCCAGTAAATCTGCCTGCCGGCATAATCCGCCATAAATAGTCCAAGACCGTAACCCACAAAATGAGTAGGTAACCTGGGAGATTTTACACTATTTACCCAGCTGTTCGCCAGTCTCGTTTTTTGAAGGGCCTTCCAGGAAATGATTTCTTTTCCCTGGTACCGGCCGCTGTCCAGCTGCATGAACAGCCAGTGGGAGAGGTCATTCACATTACTTACGATACTGGCTGCCGGGGCAAGGTTGTTCCAGTTATCATAAGGAACTTTATTCAGCCTGTCGGAATAGGACGTTGTATATGGGGTAGCCACATCGGGCTGATTTTCCACACCCGTTGAAAGAACCAGTGTCTGATCCATTCCCAGCGGACTGAGAAAATGTGTCTGTACGAAATGTTCCCAGGATTCACCGGTAACGATGGGAATAATCTGACCGGCTGTTAAAAAGCAACTGTTGCAATAACCGAATTCCTGACGGAAGTGGAAGGGCGGTTTAAGATAGCGCATCCTTCGCATAATTTCTTCCCGGCTCAGGGAAGTATTCCAGAATGTAAAATCCCCTTCAAAGGTTTTCGTCCCGATATGGTGGGAGAGCATATCGCGGATGGTTACCAGCCGGGTGGAATTGGAATCATACAAACGATAGGACGGAAAGTATTTTGTAACCGGATCATCGAGCGAAATTTTACCCTCCTTTTCTAAAAGAGCCAGCGAACTTCCCGTAAAGAGCTTGGTATTACTCGCGATCATGAAAAGGGTATTTTCATCAACCGGCTTTTTCGTCTCAATATCCCTTACACCATAACCCTTCATCCAGACTACTTTTCCATCTTTCACAATCACAACCGAAAGACCGGGCAGGTTCCAGTCAATCAATCCTTTTTGAATATAAGTATCCAGACTGTCGCGGATGAATGCAGGCTGTTCCGGATTTGTTGACTGCGCACAAGACGGATGTAAAAAGAATACAATGAGGCAGAGCGAAAAAAAATATTTCATAGATTTCGATATCTTGTTTAAAATCTGTCAGACCCTCAGGAAAACTTTTTTCTGGTACAGGAAATACATAAAAGCCCATTTGACCGCCATATAACAAATCGCCATCACAACGAGATTGTATGGTACCACGGTCAGCTCTCCCAGCCATTGGAAAAATCCATTCGTCGCGTATTCCCAGTTAATAAAGCGCCCGGAAATATAAATCAGAATGGAATTCATACCGATCACCTTAAAAAAGAAAGCCCATTTTTTGTAGCCCAATACATCTATGACATAGTAAAAAAGCGAAAAATACAGGAGGCTTAATCCGCCTACTAGGCATACAAATGAACTGGTCCAGAGGTTTTTGTTAATTGGAAAATCCAGGTTCCAGATCAAAGACAGGACGATAAAAAAGATTCCTGCAACGGCCATCCAGCCGGCTTTTTTGCTGCCGCTATGCGGGCTTTTTTTTATATAGGAACCGGTTAATATTCCCAGCAGCCCCGTACTGATGGCCGGGATATCTGAAACCAGCCCTTCCGGGTCGTGGATACCCAGGTAGAGTTTTCCGGGAATGATGCTCCTGTCAATATAGGAGGCAAAATTTCCCTCCATGGTCAGGTCACCCATCGGGAAACCCGGCGCTGAGGTGAATTTGAGTAATAACCAATAGCCGATGATCAGGACCCAGAACCAGAGAATCTGAGTATTTCTTTTTGAATAAATGAAAATGATATTGGCAAACATATAGGCAATACCGATCCTGCCCAGCACGCTGGCGAAACGGATATCGGAAAGGGGCCGGAGGTGCAGACCATTGTTGTAAACGATTCCCAGCAGGACCAGGATGAGTCCTCTTTTTATGACTCGGAATAAAACTTTATTTCTGCTATTCCCTTTTTCAAGTTCCCTCCCCACGGAAAAAGGGGTGGCTACACCTGCCATAAAAAGAAACAGCGGGAAGATCAGGTCGTATAAATGGAATCCGTTCCAGGCCGGGTGGGTAAGCTGGTTGGAAATCCAGCCCAATGCAGGAGATCCTGTCGCTTTGAACAAGGCATGAAAGATTTCTTCAGCACCCATGATCCAGAACATATCAAATCCCCTGAGGGCATCGAGTGAATACAATCGTTGTCCGCCGGTAGGCCCCAGCGGCGTATCCAACACATGGCTTATGTTTTTATTCATGTATTTATTTATTGAATGAATATAGCCAAAATATTGGTTCTGTTTTTTTTGATATCTTACTATTCCATGAATGGAAAACTTGCTTTAGTTCTATGCCTGATTTTCCTGCAGGCCCATGCCCAGTTCCAGGTCAGTTCCGACGGACATTACCTGCTCCGTGACGGAAAGGATTTCTTCTGGCTGGGTGATACGGGATGGGAGTTATTTCACCGTCTGAACCGCGAACAGGCCGACCAGTACCTGGAAACCAGGAGCAGACAGGGTTTTACTGTTATCCAGGCGGTAGTGCTGGCAGAATTCGACGGGCTGCATACACCGAATGCCTACGGCGATTTGCCCCTGTTGCAGGATGATCCCACAAAGCCCAATGAGGCCTATTTTAAACTGGTGGACTATATCATTGATAAGGCTGAACAGGAAGGACTGGTGATTGGACTTCTTCCCACATGGGGAGATAAGGTGACGATTGGTTCCTGGGTAAAAGGGCCGGTGATCTTTACGCCGGAGAATGCCATGATTTATGGCAGGTGGCTAGGGAAACGTTATAAAAGCAGGAAGAATATTATCTGGATCCTGGGCGGCGACCGCAACCCGCAAAACGAATCCGATTTAAAAATCTGGCGTTCGATGGCAGACGGAATCCTTGAAGGGACCGGCGGG
>WSSedB1CaDRAFT_10000776_pt1 | contig 13087 bp, 14 predicted proteins | sample WetSurSB1Cattail_FD_9460 | JGI IMG/M metagenome (IMG submission 9460)
CGGTAAAACAGGTGCTTGAAAGCGCCAATATCGATGGTATTCGTCGAGGTGAAACCCTGTCACTTGAAGAATTTGCTACAATTGCAAATGTCATAAGTCGGAAATGAGTTTTAAAACAAGGCTTCATCAGGAAAATCCATATATGGGCAAGTCCGGTTGTTAAGCGTAACGATGAGGATACAAAGAAAACCTACAAATTGGTTGTAGAATAAATTTATCTGAAGTAAGCGATTAAGAAACTTTGCGAAAGCGAAAAACCGTTCTATTATCCTAAATATGGTAGGGAGTAGAGCGGCTTTTCATTTTTAGCAGGAAAAACTTTTCTTTGCTCGAATGAAATTATAGAAAGATAAAATAAGGGGGATTTAGTATGCAGTTTGCAAGGCGCATGGAGCTTTTTGGGGAAGGGATTTTTGCAAAACTTTTTAATATGAAGCAGGAAAAAGTCAGGAGCGGAGCACAGGTCATTGATCTTAGTGTTGGTGCACCTAACATCCCACCAGCAGATCATATAAGGAAGGCGCTTTGCACAGCAGCAGCAGAACCTGCAAACTATGTCTATGCAATAAATGATCAGCAGAAACTATTGGCCGCTGTGAGCACATGGTATCAGAATCGCTATGATGTTGATATTGATCCGACGACAGAGGTCTGCTCATTGCTGGGCTCGCAGGAAGGGCTTGCACATATTGCCTTGTCTATTGTTGACAAGGGTGATATTGTCCTTGTGCCAGATCCCTGCTATCCGGTATTTGCCGATGGACCACGCATTGCCGGAGCCGAGCTCTACTATATGCCGCAAAAAAAAGAAAATAATTATGTAATTCGTTTAGCAGATATACCGGAAGCGGTTGCACGGCGGGCAAAATTGATGATTGTGTCATATCCGAATAATCCAACGACGGTTATGGCACCTGACCGCTTTTATTACGAGCTTATTGGTTTTGCAAAGAAATACGATATCATTGTGCTGCATGATAACGCTTATAGTGATCTTGTCTTTGACGGCAAATCGTGTGGCAGCTTTCTGTCGTATGCAGGGGCACGTGAGGTCGGGGTTGAGTTTAATTCCTTGTCGAAAACCTATGGGCTTGCAGGAGCACGTATCGGCTTTTGTATTGGTAATAAGGATGTTGTCTCGCAGCTTAAGACACTTAAGTCCAATATGGATTATGGAATGTTTCTGCCAATACAGCAGGCAGCAATTGCGGCGATTACAGGTGATCAGGCGTGTGTAAAAAGGACAAGAGAAGCCTATGAGATACGGCGCAATACATTATGTGATGGATTTTCCTCAATTGGCTGGAGGATTGAGCGGCCGGAGTCAACGATGTTTGTCTGGGCTGCAATACCAGAACATTATAAGAGCTCGGAAAAGTTTACGATGGAGCTGCTCGATCGTTCAGGGGTACTAGTGACACCAGGCAGTGCTTTTGGCCCTTCAGGTGAAGGTTACGTGCGAATGGCTCTTGTACAAGATAAGGCTGTACTGCAGGAAGCTGTCAGGGCAGTAGAACAAAGTGGAATATTGAAAGCATAAGAGGACAGGTTGCCATGAAAGAAAAGTGGTAACCTGTTTTTATTGAAAGGCTGTCAGGAGAAGGCATAAGGTGATCGTTTTAAATCGCTATGAATCATTTGGATCAACGATTTATAGTCTGTATTGATTTTGCTGCTAACAGGATGTTGTTGTCTGTACAAGAAAAAAATTCTGTGCTAAAGTATAAATAACTTGGATGTGTAATAGAATAATATACTTATAGGAGATAAACGATGAAGTTGGATGTTTCAGAGAAAGAAGCAGGAGAAACGATACGAGAATATGCATTGCGGGTCTTGCACAGCAATTTGCTGAGCATGAATCTCGTTCCGGGAACGGCACTTTCGGAGCAGGAAATTGCCAATGAGCTGAAAACAAGCCGAACGCCAGTGCGTGAGGCTTGTATTCGTCTGGCGCAAGAGGGTGTTCTTACGATATTTCCGCAAAAAGGGACCTATGTAGCAAAAATTGATCTCGAACAAGTAAGTGAATCGATTTTTCTGCGAGATACGATGGAGCATGCAATCATGCAGATTGCATGTAAAGAATTTTCTCAGGAGAATCTGTACAGTTTGCAAGATTGTCTCTATATGCAGCAGCTTTGCCTGCAAAGAAAAGATAATAAACGCTTTTTCGAGCTGGACGGAAGGTTTCATGGAATTATTTTTGCAGGCTGTGGCAAGCATCGTATCTGGCAGATGATTGAGCGTATGAGTCTGAATTACAATCGTGTGCGTATGCTGAGCCTGCTAAATGGTTCCTATGAAATGGAAACGCTTTTTGGCCAGCATCAGACGATTTTTGCTGCAATTGATTCAAAGAACAGATCGAGCGGAGACGTGGTTATGAGTGAGCATATTGATAAGGTTATGAAGGATATGGAAGAACTAAAAAAGAAATATCCGGCTTATTTTAAGAAATAATGCAGATTTTCAAGCGCTAACGTATCCTTGAAGTGGTTTCCAAGAAGTTTCAAATGATTTCTACAGGATATTATTTAGATTCATGATGTGCTGTCCTGGATTGTCTTGTGAATATGCAGTGTTGTTGATTACTATAGTTTGAGTTTCTTATGATATAAGGAGTGTTATAAAATGGATGTAAATATTATATTGTTTGATGACTTTGAAACGTTGGATGTGTTTGGACCTGTAGAGGTTTTAGGCCGTATTGAAAGCTATAAATTGCAGTATTATTCTTTACAGGGAGGTATTATTACAAGCAGGCAGGGCTTGCGGGTTGAAACTATACCTTTAATAAAAGCTGCATCTGGTGGGGTTGTATTGCTGCCGGGTGGCCAGGGAACACGTGTGCTGGTAAACGAAGTGAACTTTCTTTCAGCAGTTACCCGTATGGCAGAAAATGCAGCATACTGTTTGACTGTATGTACAGGATCAGCTGTCCTTGCAAAGACAGGTCTGCTGGATAGAAGAAAGGCAACCTCTAACAAGAATGCTTTTGCCTGGGTGCAGGGACTTAATGAAAAGGTAGACTGGCAGCTGCATGCCAGATGGTCAATTGATGGAAAATATTATACATCATCCGGAGTGTCGGCGGGTATCGATATGGCACTTGGTTTTGTCAGTGATCGGTTTGGCAGGGAAAAAGCAAGCGCTATTGCTGTAAGTATTGAATATGTCTGGAATGATGATCAAAGCAATGATTTGTTTGCGAAAACAGGCAATATAGATGTATGAAAAGATGTGAAGCCAAGACTTTAGTAAAGTGAAAGGCAAATAAAAAAAACAAAAAGCAGTATCTTTTATGATATAATCATTGTAAGAAAATACTGCTTTTTTTCATGCAGAAATGTAGAGGGTGAAACGATGAAAGTAGAGAAAGAAATGGAACTTTATCAAATAATTACTACAAGATTCGGGGCGCTGACAATTGTTGCAACAGAGCAGGCGGTGACGCAGGTTTTATTTGGCAGCCGGCTATTGGATATGCATTCAGGAACAAATAAAGTGCTTATGCAGGCAGCAAAAGAAATCGAGGAATACATGTCATGGGAGCGCCGGGTGTTTTCAGTTCCGATTGCATATCATGGGACGGTATTTCAGGATAAGGTTTGGACAGCGTTGCGAGATATTCCCTATGGGGTGACATGTACTTACAAAGAATTGGCTGCAAGCATTTGTAATCCTAAAGCCAGTCGGGCTGTGGGAAACGCAAATAATAAGAACCCACTGCCAATTTTGATTCCCTGTCACCGTGTGATTGGTTCAGATGGCAGTCTTGTCGGTTATGCCGGTGGTATTGAACTGAAACAGAAACTTTTAAAACTAGAGGAAAATTATACGATATAAAGTCGCGATTTATTTGTCCGTTTATGCCGCGGGGCACAGCATAGCAAAAAACGCAACAGAGGGAAGATCATCTTTCCAATGTTGCGCTTTTTTTCGATTGTATGCTTTTGTGTTTGCCGATTTACGTGTGATAGGACTTAGGATATCCCAGGTGCTGCGTTTTTTGCAATCATACGCTTTTTTTGCTTTTTTTGAAAGCTTTTCATAAGAAATAAATTTTTCCATAGAAATTCTCCTCTGCTATATAATACAAATAAATTGTACTATATGTTGCAGAAATAAGCTATTGCAAATTGCAATAAATACTATTTTTCGATTTTTGTTACATCATATCCGGCATCATCTATTGCGGTGCGAATTGAATCTTCAGCAGCAGATCCCTCCACAACAGCGTAACCGCCTTCGAGATTGACTTCGTTGATTTTTGTAATGCCATTAAGTCCTTTAAGCGCTTCTTTCACATGAGCGACGCAGTGCGAACAGCTCATTCCTTCAATAAATATTTTCATATAGTTTCCTCCTTTACTAGAGCCCATAAGAGCAAATTGATTGTTGATTTTAAATTAGCTTTTAAAATGGAAGTTGCGCAGGCGCAGCGCATTAGCAAGAACCGATACTGAACTCAGGCTCATGGCAGCAGCAGCAATCATTGGATTCAGGAGGGGACCGTCAAAGAAATGGAGCACTCCCATGGCGACCGGGATACCAAGAATGTTGTAGCCAAATGCCCAACCAAGATTTTCCCGAATGTTTCGCATTGTCGCGTGGCTGAGTTCAATGGCTTTTGCCACATCACGCAGATCACTGTGCATGAGGACAATATCGGCACTTTCAATAGCGACGTCTGTGCCTGTTCCAATGGCGATACCAACGTCTGCTCGCGTAAGGGCAGGTGCATCGTTAATGCCATCTCCGACCATAGCAACCGTACGGCCACGGGTCTGTAAAAGTTGAATTTCTTTGGCTTTATCAGCAGGTGTGACTTCTGCGCGGATATGGTTGATGCCAAGCTTGCGGCCGATTGCAGCGGCGGTGTGGCTGTTGTCACCGGTGAGCATGATGATGTCAATGTTCATAGCAAAAAGCTGACCAATTGCTTCCTTGCTTTCAGGTTTGATCGTATCAGCAAGGGCAATAATGCCTTTACAGGTAGAACCAAGTCCGACAAAAACCGGTGTCTTTGCATCAGCAGCAAACGCATCTGCTTGTTTTTGCAGTTCCTTACTGATTGATACATTTTGTTCCAGCAGCCAAGAGCTCTTTCCTACACGCAGCGTCTGGTTGTTCAGTATTGCCTCGATGCCTTCACCCGGGATTGCCTGAAAAGCGGCCAGTGTATGGAGGTGCAGGCTGTGATCAACAGCATACTGTACGATTGCCTGACCAAGAGGGTGTTCCGAACCCTTCTCTGCCGAGGCAGCTAGTGAGAGAAGGGTATCATCAAGGATACCTTCTGTAATAATGTCAGTGATGGAGGGGGCGCCCGTTGTCAGCGTGCCGGTTTTATCAAGTACGATTGTATCGATATGGTGTGCAGTTTCAAGGGCTTCGCCGCCTTTAATAAGGATACCATATTCAGCACCTTTGCCGGTAGCAACCATAATCGCTGTCGGTGTTGCGAGACCTAGGGCGCAAGGGCAGGCGATGACAAGCACAGAGATGAAGATCGTGAGCACGAAGACCGTAGAGGCTCCGGTAAAAGCCCAATAGGCGGCGGCAAGAATGGCGAGTACAATAACGGTCGGAACGAAGTAAGCCGACACTGTATCGGCAAGCTGTGAAATTGGTGCTTTTGATTCCTGTGCATCTTCGACAAGCTTGACGATGCGAGCAAGTGCTGTATCTTTGCCAACTTTCGTTGCCCTGTATTTAAAAAATCCGGTTTTGTTTATAGATGCCCCATATACAAGATCACCGGGAGTTTTTTCTACAGGCATAGATTCACCTGTGAGCATAGATTCATCAATGCTTGTGTGACCATCAAGGACCTCTCCATCGACGGATAAGGACTCTCCAGGTTTGATGATGACAATATTACCGGGAATAACATCCGCAGCAGATACTTCTTTTTCTGTACCATTTTCCAGGATATGAGCCGTCTTAGGTGCAAGATTTAAAAGTGTATGTATCGCATTTGAGGTTTTCTTTTTTGCAATGGCTTCAAGATATTTTCCCAGTGTAATCAGCGTAAGAATTGTGCCAGCAGATTCAAAGTAGAGTGACATTGTATAGCTTGTATCGCCGCCAGCAATTTGCAAAAGACCAAAAAGGCTATAGAGAACAGCTGCAAGTGTACTTACCGCGATAAGTGAATCCATATTCGGACTCAGCTGAAACAGGCTTCGCAAACCGATCGTATAAAATTTATAGCCGATAAGCATAATCGGCAGAGTAAGGCCGAGCTGAATCATAGCAAAATTTAGTGGGTTTGTCTCGGGAACAAGTAGTGGTGGAAGAAAAACTGTACCAACCTGCATCGTTGCCATATGCCCCATAGAGATAACAAGAAGTGGCAGAAGAAAGATGAGCGATACGATCAGTCGGTTGCGAATCGTATGGAGCGTATTATCAGGTGACTGTTTTTTCAAATCTTCTTTGTGGATGACAGTATAGCCAGCCTTTATAATGATTGCCTCGATGGCGGCTTCGGTTGTGAGGTTTTCATCGAAGGATACATGCAGAATTTCTGTTGCGAGATTGACAGAGGCAACATCGATGCCGTCAAGACGTTTAACAAAGCGTTCAATTCGACGTGTACAGGCGGCACACGTCATGCCGCCGATTTTAAATGATTTTGTCATAGGGTTCTCCTTTTCGGATATGCTTATTTTGTGATAAGTTTTTCCATTATACGGTTGAGTTCTTCAATTTTTTCGTCCGGATCGTTGTTTTGGCAGGCTTCTCTTACACAGTGACGCATATGGCCCTGCAGAATATGAAGTTCGGCTTTTTTTAGTAAAGATTGGGCAGCGAGAAGCTGATTAGCGATATCGATGCAGTAGCGATCGTCTTCAATCATTTTAATAATGCCATCGACCTGCCCACGGGATATTTTCAGTGCGCACAAAGCAGATTCACGTTCAGTTCTCATCTTATCCTCCTATACCCTGTTGGGGTGTATTACATGATAATAATTATCATGCAATACAGAAAAATTGTCAATAGACATAAGAAAAAAATAAAATTATTATTTAAAACCGTATTAGCACTTGATGTATAGGAAAAAAATTGATATCATTTGAGAATAAAGTTTCATATTATACTAATGGATGTGTTAATCGTAATGATAACAATAAATGCAAATGCAAAGATTAATTTGACTCTTGATATACTGGGGAAGCGTGCAGATGGTTATCATGAGGTAGCGATGATCATGCAGTCTGTCGGACTTTTTGATACGCTGCGTTTTACGGAGACTTCCATGGGGATTGAGCTTACCATTAATGTACCAGGATTACGGGCAGATAAGACGAATCTTGTCTGGAAAGCGGCACGGCTTATACTTGATACCTACCATATAAGTAAAGGCGTGCATATCGAACTCACGAAGCGTATACCGATTGCTGCGGGACTTGCCGGGGGATCTGCGGATGCAGCAGCAGTGCTCAGAGGGCTTAATTCGCTTTTTTTATTGCAGCTTTCAGATGAGGTGCTGTGTGAGCTGGGAGCAAAGCTTGGATCGGACGTGCCATTTTGTATTATGGGAGGTACGATATTGGCTACCGGGCGGGGTGAGGTGCTGGAACGTTTACCGGATATGCCGGTATGTGGTGTTGTGCTTGTGAAACCGGCGGTATCTGTATCAACGGCCTGGGCTTATAAAAACTATGATGCGAAAGGCACGGCGAATCATCCGGATAATGAATCGCTGCAAAAATATCTTTCAGAAGGAAGTCTGCAAGGTATCAGCAAATTATTGTGTAATGTGCTTGAAAGTGTTACTATAGAAAAGTATGAAGAAATTTTGGATTATAAGAAGTATATGTGTCAATACGGGGCGATGGCAAGTTTGATGTCTGGCAGTGGACCGACGGTGTTTGGTTTAACTGAAACGGTGGAGGAAGCCATATGTATTGCCAATAAATTAAGAAGTGTCACGGATGCGAAAGTGTTCGCGACGCAAATAGTCTGCAGGAATTGAGGGAATGGACATGGAGAACAGATTAGCACCAATCAGATTAGATAGTTACCAGCCACTGCGCGAAGTCGTATGTGAAACTTTGCGGGAGGCAATTCGCAAAGGTGTGCTGAAGCCTGGGGAGCGTCTTATGGAAATACAGCTTGCTGAAGAGCTGGGTGTTAGCCGAACTCCGGTCCGCGAAGCCATTCGCAAGCTGGAGCTTGAAGGCTATGTCATTATGATGCCGCGCCGTGGTACGTATGTGGCAAACCTTTCAATCCGTGATGTCAATGAAGTTTTTGAGATCCGTACATCGCTCGATTCATTAGCCAGCGGGCTTGCAGCAGAACGTATAACAGATGAAGAACTTGAGCGGTTACAGCGTTTACTTGTTATGATTGGTGAATATATTGAAGAAAACAATATGGAAAAGATCGTTGAGACAGATACAGAATTTCATGACATATTGTATCAGGCAAGCCGCAATACGCGTCTTGTCGGAATTATTTTCAATCTGCGCGAGCAACTTACACGTTTTCGAGCAACTTCGATGGCCTATCCGGGCCGACTGAAGGAAACACTCGAAGAACACCGTCATCTTGTTGAAGCAATTGCGCAGGGAGATGCTCTTGAGGCACAGCATGCGGCAGAAGAACATATGGAAAAATCGGAACAGACATTGCTTACAAGTATGGAAGTAATGAAAATGAAAAATGCGAAGAAAAAGAAATAGTTTTAAAATGGGGGAGAAAGAAATATGTCAGATTTGGTGACCGTTGTTTTAGCTGCGGGAAAGGGGACTCGTATGAAGTCTGTTTTGCCAAAGGTTTTGCACTGCGTTGGCGGGAAATCGATGTTGCAGCATGTGCTTGATGCTGCGCGGGCAGCTGGAGCAGAGAGGAATATTGTTGTTGTTGGTTTTGGCGGGGAACAAGTTAAAGCATCAATTGGTGCACAGGCAGAGTTTGTCGTACAGAAGGAACAGCTTGGTACAGGTCATGCAGTTCAGCAGACTGCAGGTCTTCTCAAAAATGCAAAAGGAACCGTAATGGTTCTTTGCGGCGATACACCGCTTTTGACAGGTGACTTACTCAAAAAACTTTATGATGAACACAAAGCAACAGGGGCCATGGCGACCGTGCTTACAGCAATTATGCCGGATGCAACTGGCTATGGCCGCATCATTCGTACGGCATCGGGAACCGTTGAGAAAATCGTTGAGCACAAGGACGCCAGTGAAACAGAACGTCAGATTAGAGAAGTTAACTCGGGTATTTACTGCTTTGAGGCTGAAGCGCTTTTTGCTGCATTGGAAAGTGTCAACTGTGATAATGCGCAGGGCGAGTACTATCTGCCGGATGTGCTCGAAATCCTCAAGAACAAGGGTGAAAAAATCTGGGCTGTAGCGGCAGATGACTATGAATCAACACTCGGAATCAATTCCCGGGTACAGCTTTCCGGCGCAGAAAAGATTCTTCGTCGACGCAAGAATATCGAGCTCATGGATGGTGGTGTTACAATCATGGATCCAGATAGTACATTTGTTGATATGGATGTCATAGTTGGTAAGGATACAGTCATTTATCCGTTTACCTGGCTTGAAGGCGTGACACGCATTGGTGAAGGGTGTGAGATCGGCCCGAACAGCCGCTTTACGAATACAACAATTGGCAACCATGTCACGGCGCATTTTTCCTATGCGCATGAATGTGAAATCGAGGATGATGTGATTATGGGTCCATATGTGCATCTTCGTCCAAACACAAAGATTACGAAAAATGTCAAAATCGGCAATTTTGTCGAAGTGAAAAATTCGACAATCGGCAATGGCAGTAAGCTGCCGCATCTTTCCTATATTGGCGATTGTGATATGGGTTCAGGGGTTAACATGGGGTGTGGGACGATTACAGTCAACTACGATGGCAAGACGAAGTTCCGAACGAAAATTGGCAATAATTCTTTTGTTGGCTGCAACTCAAATCTTGTTGCACCGGTTACGGTTGGCGACGGTGCCTATGTTGGAGCAGGATCGACAATTACAAAAGATGTTCCACCATCTGACCTCGCGATTGCACGTGCACGTCAGAAAAATATCGATGGATGGGCAGATAAGCGTAAATAAGGTACAGACGGCATTGCCGTTTATATATGGGCAAATGCCCGCAAAAATAAATAAGAGTAATGATTTGGAGGATTTAAAAAAAATGACAGTAGATACTGGGAACTTATGCATTCTTACAGGTAATGCGAATCCGGAGCTTGCCAAGGAAATAGCAGCACACATCGGTGTGGAATTATGTAATGCATATGTCGGTCATTTCAACAACGGTGAAACGCAGGTCATGATTAGTGAAAGCATTAGAGGTAAGGATATTTTTATTATCCAGCCAACCTGTCAGCCAGTAAATGACAGTTTAATGGAACTTTTGATCATGGTTGATGCGTGCAAACGTGCTTCCGCACATAATATAACAGCAGTTGTGCCATATTATGCTTATGCGCGTCAGGATCGTAAAACACGAGGCCGTGAACCTATTTCTGCTAAGCTTGTTGCTAATCTTATGCAGACAGCCGGTGTAGATCGTGTGGTAACGGTAGATCTTCATGCAGGACAGATCCAGGGATTCTTTGATATTCCAGTGGATCATCTTGCAGCAGCTCCGGTACTTGCAGAATACATTCTTACGAAAAAACTTGAAGACGTTGTTGTTGTATCTCCAGATTTAGGTGGCGTAACACGCGCCCGTATCTTGGCGGATCGTTTACAGGCACCAATTGCCATCATTGAAAAGCGCCGCCCGAAACCGGGCTGTGCGGAAGTCATGAATCTTATTGGTGATGTTAAAGGCAAGACGGCCATTATGATCGACGATATTGTCGATACAGCAGGCTCGCTTTGCGAAGGAGCAAAAGCGTTGGGAAACTTGGGCGCAAAGGCTGTCTACGCATGCTGCTCACATGCAATCCTTAGCGATCCGGCTGTGCAGTGTATCAATGATTCAAACATTGAAAAATTGATTATCACGAATACGATTCCACTTCCAAAAGAAAAGGAATCCAAGAAAATCATTTCTCTTTCGATTGCCGATGCACTCGGTGATGTTATTATGCGCATTCATGCGCATCAGTCGGTAAGTCAGCTCTTCAAATAAGAAGATAAAGCTTTATCGATAAGGCCCTGTAGTGTGCATTTTATTATAAAGTGCACACTACAGGGTGCTTTTTTGTGAAAAAGGGAAGTGCTATTCAGCAAATTTACATGCATGAGTAAGAAAGCTGTGCTATAATAAAATTTGTTTTTATTTCAAAATATATAGGAGGATTTTTTGTGGATTTAAGTAGTATTGAACTTATAAAAACAGTCATTCTTGGGATCGTTGAGGGGCTTACAGAATGGCTGCCGATCAGCAGCACGGGACATATGATTCTTGTTGATGAATTCATGCGGCTCAATGTTGAAAAAAACTTTATGGATATGTTCCTCGTGGTTATTCAGCTGGGGGCTATTATGGCAGTTGTGGTACTGAATTTTGAACGGCTTAATCCATTTTCATCGTGGAAGAGCAAAAATGAAAAAAGTAAGACATTCTCATTGTGGTATAAAGTCATTTTTGCCTGTATTCCGGCAGCTGTCATTGGACTTGCTTTCAACAAATACATGGAAGAGCACTTTATGAATGCACATGTTGTGGCCTTTACGCTGATTTTATATGGGGTAGTGTTTATACTTGTAGAAAACTATAATAAGAACCGTACACCACGTATCACGGATCTTGATAGCCTTGATTACAGAACAGCCTTTATTATTGGTTTGTTTCAAGTCTTGTCGCTTGTTCCGGGGACATCACGTTCCGGCTCGACGATTATCGGGGGACTTCTTTTCGGTGTATCACGCTATGTAGCAGCTGAGTTCACTTTTTTTCTCGCAATTCCAGTTATGTTTGGTGCGAGCTTTTTGAAGCTCGTGAAATTCGGATTGAATTACACTGGTACAGAAGTCATTATCATGGTGATTGGGATGATTGTTGCTTTTGTTGTATCGATCATTTCCATTAGATTTTTATTACGTTATATCAAAAATAATGATTTTAAGGTTTTTGGCTGGTATCGTATTGTTCTTGGTATTCTCGTACTTGCTTATTTTTATTTTGGGAAATGAGAGTAAATCGTCAAGATCGTCATCATTAGGATGACGGTCTTTTCTTTTGTAAATCCGGATTTATTTTTAGTAGTTCTGTGATACAATAGATTACATACTATTGCATATAAAGTAATTTTTTTAATATTTTGGAGGCATTTGGATGAAGGTAATTGCAGGTTTGGGTAATCCCGGACAGGAATATAGTCAGACAAAACACAATGTAGGATTTATGTTTGTTGATGCTCTTGCTGGGCGTTTGCATATTGATAATATGTGGAAAGATAAGTTTGAAGCAAAGATCGTGGAAGGGCACATTGGTGGGGAAAAGGTCATTCTTGTGAAACCGCAGACGTATATGAACGACAGCGGAAGGGCACTTGGGCCAATCCTGCATTGGTATAAGCTTGGAACAAAAGATCTGATCGTGGTACATGATGATATGGATATTGAGGCAGGTACGCTGCGCATTCGTCGTAAGGGGAGTGCCGGTGGTCATAATGGTATTAAGTCGATTCTGGCAAATGTAGAAGACGAGAATTTCGCGCGTGTGCGTATCGGTATTGGCAGACCGTTGCCGGGCTGGACGGTTGTAAACCATGTGCTTGCGAAATTTTCGGATGAAGATGTGCTGAAGATAAAGGAAGTCGTTAATTATCTTTTGCCAGCTGTTGAATGTATTGTAACCGATGGAATCGATTTAGCAATGAATCGATTTAATCCGAAAAAAGCAAAGAAAGAAAAAGTGAAACCAGAAGTGCAAGCAGATAAGGACATGGCAACAAAACAGCAGGAGGAAACGCAAGTATGATTACAGCACTTTATGCCGATGAAAAAGGTGAAATATTTGATGCTCCGGGCTTTGTTGGAATGGGACGCAGTGGCAATGAAAATACTCTGTTGAAGTTGGAAGATCTCATTCCTTTGCCGGAAAGTGCAGACCTTATGTTTTTGCCGGATTGTTTAGCGGTGGGGATGCA
>WSSedB1CaDRAFT_10000777_pt1 | contig 13076 bp, 5 predicted proteins | sample WetSurSB1Cattail_FD_9460 | JGI IMG/M metagenome (IMG submission 9460)
TATTCCAGCGGATATTTGTCGCGCTTCGGATCGGTGATATCGCCGGTATAGCAGATTGACGCTTCACAGATCTTGCCGGACTTGCGCACCGCCTCCATGGCTACCTTCATTCCGTTGGTCCAGTTGAGCGAATCGAATACGCGGAAGACATCAATGCCCGACTGAGCCGCTTCGTATACGAACCGCTCCACCACGTTGTCCGGGTAGTTGGTGTACCCCACGGCATTGGAACCGCGCAGCAGCATTTGTAGCAGGACATTGGGGATCTTCTCGGACAGGCTGTGCAGACGCTGCCAGGGGTCTTCCTTCAGAAAACGCATGGAAACGTCAAAGGTGGCGCCGCCCCAGCACTCCAGGGAGAAAAGCTCGGCTCCCAGGTAGGAGGTCGGCTCGGCGATTTTAAGCAGATCAAAGGAGCGCACACGAGTAGCCAGGTTGGACTGGTGGGCGTCGCGCATGGAAGTATCGGTTAAAAACAACCTGTCCTGCTCCAGAACCCACTTGCAAAACCCCTCTGCCCCCATCTGTTTGAGCAAGTCGCGGGTACCGGTCGGACGCGGAAGCAGGGTATCCACCTCGGGTACCCTGGCTTCAGGCAGTTCGGATAACTTCGGGCATTTGACAATATCGGGGAAACCATTGACGATCACCTCACCCAGATAGTTGAGCAGTTTGGAAGCGCGGTCCTTTATCTCTTTGAATACTAATAATTCCGGATGTTTATCAATGAAAGAGGTGTCACAGTTTCCCTCCAGAAATACCGGGTGAGTAACGACATTCTCCAGGAAGGCGATATTGGTCTTGACACCGCGTATCCTGAATTCACGAAGGGCACGATCCATGATATGCGCTGCATCCTCCAAGGTCAGCCCCCAGGTGCTGACCTTGACCAGCAATGAATCGTAATAGGGCGTAATCCTGGCACCGGTAGTGGCGTTGCCGGCATCCAGCCGGACTCCGCATCCTGCCGCCGAACGGTAGGAGGTAAGCACTCCGAAATCAGGAGCAAAGTTGTTGGCCGGGTCCTCTGTTGTTACGCGGCATTGGATAGCAAAGCCGCGCATGTCAATGGCGCTCTGGGACGGAATTCTGATCTCTGGATCACTCAGGGCATAGCCGCAGGCAACCAGAATCTGTTTCTGTACCAGGTTGCGGCCGGTGATAATCTCGGTCACTGTGTGCTCGACCTGGATGCGGGGGTTCATCTCCATGAAATAGTATCTTCCCTGCTGATCCACCAGGAACTCCACCGTACCCGCGTTGCGGTAGTTGACGTGTCTGGCGATCTTGAGGGCTGCCGCGCAGATTTCCTCGCGCTGTTCCGGAGTGAGACAGAGGGAGGGCGCAAACTCCACCACCTTCTGGTGGCGGCGCTGCACCGAGCAGTCTCGTTCGAAAAAATGCACCAGGTTGCCGTAGTTATCGCCCAACACCTGCACTTCAATATGCTTGGGGTGCTCCAGGTAGCGCTCCAGAAACACTGCCGCATTGCCGAAAGAGGCCTTGGCCTCGCTGCTGGCCGCAACCAGTCCCTCCAAAAGCTCTTTCTGATTATGGGCCACGCGCATGCCGCGCCCACCGCCACCGGCGGAGGCCTTGACAATGAGCGGATAACCGTACTGCTTGGCGAATATCAGGGCATCTTCTTCCTTCTCAATGGGGTTCTCGGTACCCGGAACCACGTTGACACCGGCTGCGATGGCCACCTTACGGCCGGCAACCTTGTCCCCCAGAGCGCGCTGCATCTCGGCCGTGGGACCGATGAAAACAATCCCGTTGGCCTCGCACTTCTCGGCAAACTCGGCATTTTCAGCAAGAAAACCATAGCCGGGATGGATCGCCTCGACACCGACCTTGAGTGCCAGCGCAATGATCTCATCAATCCCCAGATAAGCATCCACGGGCGATTTGCCCTTACCGACCAGGTAGGCTTCATCCGCTTTATAACGATGCAGCGATAGTTTGTCCTCCTCGGAATAAATGGCCACCATCCTGATGCCCAATTCAGCACAGGCGCGGAAGATGCGGACAGAAATCTCACTGCGGTTAGCTGCCATAATTTTACGGAACTTCCTCTTCTGCATTGAATGCCCCCCTGATTCTGAAAATATCTCTGTAACTGATCTCTGTAAGTAGTAAATTTTACAACTAAATCAAAAAAAACAATAACGTCTCAAAAGTTTCAAGCTATTTTATATAGTTAGGCCTATACAAATTAGGCTATAAACCATGATTGACATGACTTTGTCAACAGGGTTTTTGGTCTTGCCGTAACGTAGCGGATATGATACAAAAATTGGATTATTACTGCCTTGGAGGCGCACCTGATGGACATAAAGATCCTTCCGCTCCCCGCGGAAAAGATGAAGCAGAAAGTCAAAGATGAGACCAAACTCGGCTTTGGCAAACAATTTACCGATCGCATGCTACTAGCCGAATGGAAATCCGGCCAGGGATGGTTCGATGCCCGCATCCAGCCCTACGCCCCTTTTGTACTCGATCCATCCTGCATGGTATTTCACTACGCCCAGGAAATATTCGAGGGTTTAAAAGCATACAAGTGGGCCGACGGTCGCGTGGCCCTGTTCCGCCCCGAAATGAATGCCCGCCGCTTCAACCAATCTGCCGCGCGCATGTGCATGCCCGCCGTGCCCGAGGAGCTGTTCCTGGGCGGTATCGAACAGCTGCTGAAACTGGAAAAAGATTGGGTGCCGAGTGCTCCGGAAACCTCGCTCTATATTCGTCCGGCCATGATTGCAGTTGAACCTGCGCTGGGCGTAAGCCCATCCACACACTATTACTTCTTTATCATTCTCTCCCCGGTCGGCGCCTACTATGCCGCCGGTTTCAACCCGGTCAGCATCCTGGTGGAAGACCGTTATGTGCGCGCCGTGCCTGGCGGCACCGGCGAAGCCAAGACTGGCGGTAACTACGCCAGTTCGCTCAAGGCCGCGCTTGAAGCCAAGAAAAAGGGATACGATCAGGTACTCTGGCTGGACGGACGCGAACAACGCTATATCGAAGAAGTCGGCTCCATGAACATGTTCTTCGCCTACGGCAACAAAATCGTCACTGCGAGCCTGAACGGCTCGATCCTCTCGGGCATAACACGAAATTCCATACTCAAGCTGGCTGTTTCTCTGGGATATCAGGTCGAGGAACGACCGATCGAGATTCATGACCTGATGGAGGACATCAGAAATGGTAAAGTCACCGAAGCCTTTGGAAGCGGCACAGCGGCCGTTGTTACTCCGGTGGGCAAGCTCTGCTTCAAGGATGAAGTTGTTCAACTGAGTGGCGGAAATGTCGGTAAACTGACCCAGGAATTGTACGACACCCTGACCGGTATCCAGACCGGCAAACGCAAGGACGAATTTGGTTGGATTAAGCTTGTGGACTAATTATCTACGCTAACAAACGATCCATACAACACTGCCCCGAACCCTGATTCCACATGAATGGCTCCAGGATTCGGGGCAACTTCCGCGGTTCCCCCGACATGCCATGAAATCAGGAAAAAACAACCGCGTGCACCAAACTCCGAATAAACTCTGCATATCATGCCGTCGCACCTGCAAGCAGGCGGCAAATGCCGTTGTAGCCCAGTGTCCGCGTTACTACCCCTACAACAACCGCAGACAAACAAAGCCGGAATTCACCTGGAAGCAGCTGGACCTCGGCCTCTGAAAACCCACCCGGCCGAATGGCTGTTTCACCTCCCCTCTCTCACCCGCCGCACTTCCAAGAACTCGATACTATGTGGTTGAAAACTATCAGCTCAGTGTATACGAACCGCCCTGCGTTCCGAGTTGCGCTGGGGTAAGCCGGACCGTTGCAGTTCTGCCGTCGACATAATGTACGGTGATCAGGAACGATGTGATACCCGATTGGAGCACCTCGTTGACCGGAACCTCGAACGCGTTCTCGGGATCAACGGCAAAGGGGAACGTGCCCTTTGTTGATCCGGCAGTATCCTGCCACTCGATGTAATCGACGGCAGTGAGCGGATTGCGGACATGCACGCGCGACCACCAGGAGTTGCTTCCGTTCAGCACATTCAGGGTGGGTGATCCATCCGACACCCCGGAATGACCATCGCACGATACGAAATGCCACTTGCCGTCGTACCGGCCGGACCCGTCGAGCATGATCGCAGCGGGCGCCGATCCGCCCAAATCGATGCCGCAGTTGCCGTCGGGACACTTGTCCATGATGCGGACGACCACGGTCTTCGGGCCCTGCGAGGTAAGCGCGGTCACTTCCGCGCACTGCCCGCAAATGTGGCCTCCCTGCCATTGTCCCTTGCCGTCGCCCGACGCCACGTTGACACTCATGGCAGCGTAATACATCACGTTCGTCGAGCCGTAATTGCAGGCGCCGCCGTTACTTGCCGCAGTGCTGTACATGGTGACGTTTCCGAGGCCACCATCGCTCAGTATGGTCGGATTGACTGGCGTTGCGGAATTGCATTGCCCCGGACATTTGTCCGGAAGACCGCTACTGCCACCCGAGAAGTTAGCGGTGAGAGTCTTGTTCGCATCCATCGTAACGGCCACCGGATTGGCCGTGCCGGTCGCGGCCCCGCTCCAACCGGTGAATGTTGCGCCGCTCGCGGGCGTGGCGGTAACACTAACGGATGTTACAGAGGCATAGGTGTGGGTTCCAGCTGCCGGGCTCGTTGATCCGTTGCCGCTGACGGCAATGCTGAGAGTGTAGTTTGCGGTTGTCGTATTGGTCACTGTTACCGCACTGGTTGCCTTGAATCCTCCGTCTGCCGTGGTTGCCGTAATGGTGGCGCTTCCCGCGGATACTCCGGTCACTACGCCGGTCGAGCTTACCGCTGCCACGCTCGTGTTGCTCGAGCTCCAGCTTATACTCTTGTTGGTGGCATTCGTTGGTGACACGGTTGCGGTGAGTGTCGTGGTTGAGCCCGCATTCACCGATGCGCTCATCGCGCTGACTGTTATTCCGGTTACCGTTACGGTCTGTGTGCTTCCCCCGCTGCCGTCAACTTCAAGATGCGACCATGCGTAGCTGCCCACACAGTGAATGTAATAGCTGCCGTTGATCTTTGCGGGCATCTTGTCCGACCAGGCGTTCGTATAAGCAACGCCGTTAATTTCCACAAGCTGCATGTTCCAGGAGTTGATGTTGCTGATGGTCCCGGTGGTCACCCGGCAGAATTCACCCGCTCCATTCAGCACGAGCGGCAATGCCGTTGATACGGGGTTGCTGCAGGGCGTCGTTGCAGTCCCGCTGCTGGTGTCAATAACAGTGACGGCCAAAACAGGGTCAACACCGGCGCTGAAGTCGAAGGTGAGGCTGACGGTTCCCACTGCCTGTTTCACGAGATAGCTCTTGAGTATGGTAACAGTGTTGGCCGATGCGGTGTAGTCAGTCCCGGAGACAAGCGCCGTGGAGCCGTTCCTGATCGCGCTCAGCGTATTTCCGTTAAGCGTCATGGTTACGGCGATGTCGGCCTGCTTGGTGGTGTTCTTGTCGAAGCTCGTCGTAGCCGGACTTATGGCGGAATCGTTTTCAGCCGGTGTCGTACTCCCGCCCACATGGGTTCCGTTTGCCCCGAGATTTACCTCATGATCGAGTCCGATGTATTTTCCGCTGCTGTTCTTCCACAGCGTCGGTTCGACGAGGTTGTATTTCGCGGTATCCACGGTTGCCCAGTCATCCAGCAGGATGCCGCCGGTGTCGCCGGAATTGGGATTGACGCACCAAAACGTATGGTTCAGTTTGTTTGTCGTAATCGTATTTGCCAGATACCCCATATATCTCTGGTTATCCCCCCCATCCATCTTTCCGCCCCACTCGCCTATGAGTATGGGTGCGATACTCTGTTTGGCAATGTACAACCAGTTGGGATCCCAGCAATCCGCAGTCAGCGATGCCTCGGTAAACCCCGAAGAAAACCATGGCTGCGCATACACGCTCGGGCCGTAGTCGTGGGGGGAATACACCAACTGGCCCTGGCGGCTTCCAAGGTTTACCGGAGTGTTCTTCACTCCCCGGAGGTTTCCGCCCCACCAGTTGAAGTTATAATTCGCGCTGTTCGTTTCCGCGTAGGTATATCCATCTTTCGGTGTTGCTTCGACTCCTTCCACAACGATGAGCAGGTTGGGATTTATGTCCAGAATCGCGTTGCCGACTTTTTCCGCTTCAGACTTCCAGTTATTCTGATCCGTGGAACTGTCCCACTTGATCATATTGGCATTCCCCGGCGTTCCGTGGGGTTCGTTGAAGATGTCCATGGCTATGACCGTATCGTCATCCTTGTAGTGCTCGGCCAGCCATTTCCAGCATGCTTCGTAGTCGCTGGCAGGATAGCCCGTGGTATACCATCCCTCCAGCATCTGCGTATTGACCACCCTGTGCATGTCCAGCATAACCTTTATCCCGACTTTCTTGCAGTAGGCTATGGACGCGTCAAGTATCTGGAGACTGGTCATTCCCTGCAGGCCGGGATTTACGCTATAATTGACGCTGTCAGGAGTGCCGCCGTTGCCGTTCCGCCACTGGTTGACCAACTGGACGGAAAGCGGAATCCTCAACAGGTTGAATCCGTTGTTTGCCACGGTATCAAGGACATTCTCCATCTTTACGCTCCATATACCGTGGTAGACCTGGTTCGTGGTCTCGAACCCGAACCATGCAATACCCGTGAGCCTGACTTCGTTCCCCGCCGAGTCATTTATCTTGCTTCCGGCTGTATTCAGGTAGTCATTGTTGTTGCTTGCGGCCGAAGCAATGCTCGCCTGGCAAATCAGCAAAACAGCCAGCATCAACATCCAGAATAAGAGCCGGCATTTACCGTCATTTACCACCTTCATTTCATCATCCCCCCTTTTGGAATATCAATTCAACGTCAATTCGCAGCCGATGCTTTTGTTTTATTTTGTTTTTACCGAAACATCGTCGAGATACATATTGTTCCCCCATCCACTTATGGCGAGAAAACCGATCTGGAGGTTGGAACTGCTGCGATAGGGACTCAGGTCTATACTTGTCTGCACCCAGCCGGTTGTCCCGTTGCTGCGCTTAAATGAAGAACCGACGTTAGTCCAGGTGCTGCCGTCAGTCGAAACCTGTACCTGTATCTGGTCCTTGTAAGTGGGCCAGCCCGTATCGTGGTACATCCAGAAACTCAGTGTCACAGTGTTGAATAAATTCGAAAGTGAAAGTCCTGTGGACCGGTAAAGCCGGGCCCGGTTCCCGCTGGACGCGTCATACGAGTTAAATTTTACCATTGCAGATCCGCCGTGCGGCGAAACGGCTGGATCTGTTCCGCTGCTAACTATGCTCCATGCGCCAGACGTTCCGGATACCAATGCAGTTGACCAGCCCGTAGTTCCGCTTTCAAAGTCGCTGTTACCGAGAGCAGTCGTCGTCCCGGCAATGGTTGTGAAAGTCCAGTTTTTCCCGGCGCCCAGAGAATTGCCGTTCTGGTCCTGAATGCCTGTTGTTACAGTGGCAGTGTACGTGGCGCCATTGGCAAGGGGTGAAGAAGGGGTAAAGGTAGCGGTTTTCGTAGCTGAATTATAGGATATGGCCCCTGCAACCAGGTTAGATCCTTGTTTGAGGTAGAACGTGGAACTGCTCAGTGTGGATTGGTTGATTTCCTTGCCGAAGGTGACGGAAACGCTTGTATCGCTGCGTACATTAACGGCATCGGCGAGGGGCGAATTTGCAGTTATTGTGAGAGAAGTCGCGGGAATTGAAAATTGAGCCGACATTGTCTGTTCAGGTTCCGATATGGATAAAACTCCGAATCCCGAAGCGCTTCCGCCGTAAAATTTGGAATTCGGAGAGGATGTGTCTGTAAAGATATTGTTATTCCCAGAGTAAAACAAAGTATTCGCACTGCCCCAGCACGTTCCGTTAACAAGCGAGCAATCCGTACTGTTGGCTTCTTCAGCCATTACTCCCTGATGGGTGTTTGCGGCATATTTGTTTATATCATTCGATCCCTCGGTACCGGAAGTGATGTCCACATGGAGCATAAGCAAGCCTCCTTGCCAACTGGTTCCCAACTGGCTTTTCATCCCCAGATCCCATCCGGATGGATACCGGTTTTCCGCAAGAAAGTATTCAGTGCCGGTTACAGCCGAATTGACAAATTTATATGACGAGGAAGGAGATGAAAGCGGAAGAGGTATATCATGCGTACCATTGGCGGATGGCGTCACCGGAGTTGACCATCCCAGATACTGGCGCGACCAGGCATCGAGGCCGACTGGCGTAGCTCCGCCGGATTCATTGGTATCAGCTCCCCAGCTCCCGCCCGCCATTAGTGAAAATATGCCCAGACCAGCATTCGTATACGTCGTGTCGTAGAGGTCGGGAAGGCCGCAAAGCGCGTGACCCATCTCGTGGGCAATGACGCCCATGGGGTGCTGTTTGTCGGAATCATTCAACTCCCCGTTCAACGCCCATCTGGCGACTTTTTTGCCGCCGGCGGTAAGGCCGGGATCGCCGCCCCATGCATGAGCCCAGATATTGGGCGTTTTAGAGCTTCCTGATGCTTCATATCCTGCAAATATGAAATAGATGCTCAGTTCCGATTGTTCGAGCGTACCGTTTCCATCGCTGTCGAAACCCGCGAAATCGACATTCTTTGCAGCCTGCGCCAATGCGTGGTTCATGATCGTCGTCTCAGTAGTGTAGTCGCTATTACTGCCACAATTTGGATGCTTGTCGGCAACAGTAACCGAAATCAATCCGGCTGGATTGCCTGTTTGGGTGTGGGCAGCGGGCGAAACAGTGAGGGTGCCATATGAATTCTGCGCATAATAATTGGCCATTGACTTTACGCCACTGGATGTGTCGAATATTGTGCTGTTCCAGCCGCCTGGGGTTGTGACAAGAGAGCGGTCGGCAAAGTTTACCAGGATCACGAGCATTTTTCTCGTTCCTGAAACCGGCGTGGGAACCCAATCTCCGGCCGCGGACTCGACCGCTGCCGCCCCCATGGAACTTTTCGAGCTCGCAGGCGCCCGCCGTTCCAGAAATATATCCTTGATCATGCGATTGTGGATTTCTTCGCTGCGAGTATTTCTATCTGGCTTAAGCCACTTTGGAATATCCGGAAGGGGAATCGCGTTAGGCGTGAACACTTTACCTGAGTTGCGAAAAGCGCCGTCAGACGCTTTTTCCGCGTATTCCCAGTATTTTGACGCGGGGTTCTTGACAACGCTGTAGCCGTTTTCCGCTTCGGTCCAGTTCTGGAATTCGTCACCACGAATCCTGGCCTTGAAACTTGTTCCATCGGGATTCGTCAACGTCAGCAGTTCCGGGCTTGCCGGGCCTGCAAATACCGGTTGAGCCGCGAGAACAAGAAAAAACAACAAAAACAACAGTGCAATGCACTTGCTAATTCTGAACATCTTTCCCTCCTTTTATGTAACCGTCAGCACGCGATCAACTCCCGCAAGGAAGGATGCGCAGAATTCTGATCTTTGTCGGACCGCTGCCCGCCGCCGCATAGGCAACGCTTCCATCCGGAAACGACTTGAGGTCCTGATAGCGGTTCCCGGTCACGTTTACCTGGAACGGACTCCCCTCGGCAGCGCCAGTTGCTGCGTCCAGTGTCTGCACGTACAGCTTGCGGTTGCCGTCATTGTCCGAGAGGTCACCCGTGGCAGTTGATGTCTCCCACGCAGTCACCAACCGATCCGCTCCGTATGAAGCCAGATGCGGCGCCCGATCGTTCAGGCTCGAGTCGCTTGCCAGAAGAATGTTCTTGTCCGCAGTACCGCTGGAAAAATGCAGGAGCCGCACATCCGCAAGCCCATCCGAACTGGCCGGTTGTCCCGACCGGATGTTGCTCGTGGTCAGCCAGTACCCCCCTCCCTTGGCCGATACCACATTACCAAGGTTGGAGTAGTTGAGGTCAACGGGGTATATCGTCGTAATGTCGGGAGCAAATGCGATTCTATTGTCGTTTTCGGTCTTGCAGACGGTCACATATTTCTTGGCCGTCGGGTCCCACAGGATGCGCTCGTATCCGCTGTGGCTGCATCCCCAGTCGAAGCCCCCGGACTGGATCGCACCGGACGGTCCTACTACTTTCATCCGGTCGCCTTGGTGGATATTGATACAGCTGTCCTGGGACACGCTGATGGCGGAGCCGAAGTAGCCCGCGTAATTGGTTCCGTCAAAGGCGATCCGGCCGTGATGGGCATACCACCAGATCATGAAGACTTCCGGGCCGGTGGGACCGGTCGAATACGGCGGAAGCGAGTCGCTGGAGCTCGTTAGCTTGGTGGCCCACGTTTCGCTGGCGCCATCGAACCGCACCATGTACATGTCGTGGCAGGGAATCGGCGGATTTGGAGCAGTGCCGCAGAGATTCGCGGGCAAACCGCAATTGAGCGTCCCCCCACCTTGGGCATCCCTTGTCAGCAGGAGAACACCCCCGTTATTGTCCGCGTACAGGTCGGAGAAGTCGTTTGCGGGCAGGGCAAACGATGTCCCTGCCTGGTCGTTAGCGTTCAGGGTCGTCACATGCACTTTGCCGTCGCTGCCCATCCAGGCAAGGCGCGAACCTCCCGATGGAACCGGAGAAATCACCAGGGGTTTCAGCGCGGCTTCGTCTTCGTTATTGACCACCGTGACGCCGACATCGACCTCCGTAATCCTCACCACACTCGAATTCATTTCGCAGGATGCAGCGTAGACATTGCGAGCGCCCGAAGGTATGGAGACTGCCACAGAAACAAGGAATAACGGCACAAACCAGACGTTTCGAGCAATGTTCATATCCAATCTCCTTTTTGTCTCGACTGATAAGTCTGTGTCGTGAAGGGTGAGGTGTCTGGAGTGAGGACAGGATGTTTTATGCTATGATTGAAAGAGCGTTTTGGCCTTTGCCGCTCACTTCTCACGTTATAAAATCATTTCAAGGAACGGTTATTTTGCCTGTCCCAACCCCTGTGGAAACGGTATCCGGAACAGTCGCCGTATCATCAGGTGTATACGTGTAAGGCAATATACCCGAATCCCAGAAATCGCAGCCTGCCTGCGAGATCACATTAGCCCCGCTGTTCGTGAATATGTTGGAGGATTCACAAATATAGCCGCTTGGTAACCCCGATACGGGAAACTTATCGGTAGTAAGAGGCAATTTCACGTTTTCATACACATTGTTTTCCGCCTTGGCATGCGCCCCATCGCGGGCGGCAAGGCCGTAACCGCTGATGTCTTTGAAATAATTATTAAACAGATGGGCAACCCCAAATCTCAGGCTTGGATTGCGGGCATCGGTATTGTCAAAATAATTATGGTGATAGGTAACCCTGATCTGGCTGTCTGTTTCCTGCTGCGAAACCTTATCGGAATGCCCTATTAACGAGCACTTCATGTGATCATGCAGGTAATTCCATGAAACCGTCACGTAACGTGACCCGTTCTTGATATCAAGCAACCCGTCATAGGTATCGACGGTTATCCCTTCGCCCATTTTGCTGTGAAATTCGTTATGATCGACCCAGACGTGGCTGCATGCGTCGATTGTAAGAGCGTCATTAGGGTAAAAAACCTCACGAATTTTGAGGTTCCGGATGATCACATTCTTGTAATTCCGGATATTCAGTCCCAAATTTACCAGTTCCGCCCCGCTCCCGAGACCGTATATGGAAAGGTTGGCTCCGTGTTTTATGGTGATCGCCGTGGTCGAGGAACTCTCGATTTTACCTTGAATATATACTATTTTCGGGTTCGTATTGTTTTCGCAAGCCGCCGCGAAAGATTTCAATTCATCCAGCGTGGTAACAGTAGTCACCTCGCCCCCTTGTCCTCCGGTCGTGGTATCATACCCCTCTCCACCAACGGCAGCGTAACCAGTCATTTCCGTATTTGAAGTACTGCCTGATGCCTTGAATGCAGATGCTGCCGATTTATCGATATTTTTGGCAATGTTTACACGGCTGGAAGCCCCCGGCACATTTCCACTCCGGCCGCTGAACACATAACCTGACGCAGGTATAGCCGCCTGAGCGTTTGCAACCATTGACACAAAAATCAAGGCGGAAGAAACTAGTGACAGTGCCTTCAGACGGGCAATCCTGGCGCTGGAAAACGGCTTATTGTCATGTGATTTGTCCCGTGGGTAATGCACCTTCTGCATTTCGACAATTGGTTTCTTTTGCATGAATTTACTCCTTTTTTTGTGAAGGAATGAAGCGGTTGCCACAGTAAACACGGATAGCCGAGAAGATACGTATCGCTATTTCGGAGATACCAAATATAATCCAATGTGCCATGCGCTTTATCGCCTCAACGGCAAGCACAATACTAATAATAAATATTTATAAATTAACAATACTTTATTATTTTAAGCAATCATAAACAGATGGGGATGACCTGACAATCGGTTGAATGGATATATTTTGAAGATAATGGAGGTAATACTTAAGGGCTAAATTTTGATTAATCGGACTCATTTGTCACGGTCCCCGCCGCCCGGATCATCTTTACCAGTATCAGGATTTTTCAACTGCCACGTGAGAGTGTGCTGGTCAAGTTGATCGCGGCAATGGTTGACAGGGACAAGAAAATCAGATAAGGATAGAAATCTATTTTTGAAGGCATTTTGCAGACAAAAAACACACGTCACAAGCCCTCCAACAGACTGTGTTTGCATAAAAAAACATTGCCGTTTTAGCTCAGTTGGTAGAGCACATCACTCGTAATGATGAGGTCGTCGGTTCGATTCCGACAAACGGCTCCACAAAATCAAGGGGTTACAGCGACACGCTGCAACCCCTTGTTGTTTTTATATGTTACCGTCCCCTTTCACGTATCCCCTGATTTCATGTTTAGTCTCCTTCAGGAGTTTCTAGACCGAAATCACTAAGTTTGCAATGGCTCAGTTTCCGGGGGAAAGGTCAGTCAAAATCAATGGCTAAAAAGGCGAAGCTCCAATCGGGGTAAGATCAAGTCAAGGGCAATCCATTTACTGAGATGCAGACGCAAGACACAGTTCCGGTTGACGAGAAGAACTTTAGGCGTGTGAGCGGAAGGGAACAGGCGACCGGTGATTCAATCGTATATTCAAGCCCCCCCCC
>WSSedB1CaDRAFT_10000778_pt1 | contig 13064 bp, 15 predicted proteins | sample WetSurSB1Cattail_FD_9460 | JGI IMG/M metagenome (IMG submission 9460)
AAAAAAGACCACGCCGACCTGCCCCGCCAGATCAGCACAACCCACGGCGTTGGCCGACAGCAAGGAGCATGGTAATGGCAGATATAACCCTCTACGACGCATACGGACGACCGGTTCAAAAGAACGTCCTTACCCAAGAGATTGCCCGCCCATCCTTAACCGGCATCCGCTCCATCTGGAACCACGGCTATGTCACCGGCGGCCTCACCCCCCAGCGCCTGGCCTCCCTGCTCAAAAACGCCGCCGAAGGCGATGCCGATGCCCAGTTGTCCCTGGCCGAGGAAATGGAAGAAAAAGACCTCCACTACGCCAGCGTCCTGGGCACACGCAAACGCGCCGTCTCACGATTACCGGTTGTCATAGAAGCCGCCTCGGACTCCCCCAACGACATCAAGCTGGCCGACGAAGTCCGCGCATTATTCAAACGACGCGGTGCAAAGGGCATGATCGAGGATTGCCTCGACGCCCTGGGCAAGGGTTACAGCGTCGTCGAAACCATGTGGGACAAATCAATATCCCCCTGGCAACCGGCCCGCTACGAATGGCGCGACCCGCGCTTCTTTCTGTACGACCGCGAAACCCAGCGCGAACTGCGCCTGAAAGACGAAGCCGACCTTATCAACGGCATCCCGTTGCAACCGTACAAGTTCATCGTCCACACCCCACGCCTCAAGTGCGGCATCCCCATCCGTGGCGGTCTGGCCCGTCTGGCCGCCTGGACCTACATCTTTAAAAACTTCGCCGTCAAGGACTGGGTCGCCTTCTGCGAAGTCTTCGGCATGCCGCTGCGCCTTGGCAAATACCGCCCCGGCGAAACCGACGACAACATCAACATCCTCAAAAGCGCCGTAGCCAACCTGGGCAGCGACGCCGCCGCCGTCATCCCCGAGGGCATGGTGGTCGAATTCATCGAAACCTCCAAGGGCACCGGAGGGGACAGTCTCTTCGAACGCATCGCAACCTGGTTCGACAAACAGCTTTCCAAGGGCGTCCTTGGCCAGACCATGACCGCCGATGACGGCGCATCCATGGCCCAGGCCCAGGTGCATGAAGAAGTCCGCGTCGACATCCGCGACGCCGACGCCGAGCAGCTTGCCGAAACCCTCGAACGCGATCTGGTCATTCCCTACATCGACCTGAACCACGGCCCGCAGGCCAGCTATCCCACCGTATGCCTGCGCGAACCGGACCAGACCGACATCCCGGTCATGTCCGAAGCCCTGGCCAAATTGGTGCCGCTGGGACTCAGAGTCGAGTCCTCCCAGGTTCGCGACAAGCTCGGTTTCGCAGATCCGGCCAAAGACTCCGAATGCCTCGGTTCCCCATCAGTCCCGGAAGTTCCATCGGTCTCATCAAAAAAGGCTCCGGCTGTAGCCACAAACCACGAAACCACCTGTCCCCATTGCCAAGCCCTGAACAGCGAAGGCAATCCCCAGCCGGACCAGATCGACCTGGTCGTACAGAAGGCAATGGACCAAAACGACGGCAGCAACATCGTCGCGCAGATCCGCGAGGCGATCACCCAAACCGGCAGCCTTGAAAGCGCCTTAAACAGCCTGCAACCTTCAGTCTTCAATCTTCGGCCTTCAGCCAACGCTCTTGCCAACGGCCAACTCCTCGCAAACCTCATCGGCCGCGACGAAATCATGACCGACGTCGCCCTGAACGCCGAGACCGCCCAACCCATCAGCCTGCCGTTCGAAGAAGCCATCAGCTTCTTCCGCCAAAAGCTGAACATCAAATCCGACGCATGGGCCGCTATCTATGCCGAAGAACACGATCACGCCTTCACCGTGGCCGGAGTCATGCGCGACGACATGCTCGAAGACTTCCGCACCGCCATCGACCAGGCCATAGCAGAGGGAACCACCTACCAGGCATTCCTGGCCGACTTCGACACCATCGTCGCCAAATACGGCTGGTCTTACAACGGCTCTCGCGGCTGGCGCTCCCGCACCATCTACGACACCAACATCCGCACCTCATACCAGGCCGGGCGTTACAGCCAGATGACCGACCCCGACGTACTCAAATACCGTCCAAACTGGATGTACCAGCACGGTGACAGCATCCACCCCCGCCCCATGCACCTGGGCTGGAACGGCACCGTGTTACCTGCCGATGATCCCTGGTGGGAAGCCCACTACACCCCTAACGGCTGGGGCTGCAAATGCCGCGTCGTGGCCCTCTCCAACCGTGACATGACCCGCCTGGGCAAGACAGTAGGCACAGCTCCGAATGACGGCAGTTTCGAATGGGTTAACCCGGCAACCGGCGAAGTGCGCGATGTCCCCAGGGGCATTGACCCCGGCTGGGACTACAACCCCGGCAAACAGTGGCTTAACCCGGCCAGCGGAAAACTGGAGGATAGATAGGTATGGCTGGAACTTTCGACACATTCGTAGCCATTGACGACAAAGCCTTGATGCGCAAGTTCGCAACTCTGAAAAAACGCGCCGGTGGCTTGTCCCCGGTACTCAAGAACATCGGCGAATACAAGGTCGAGGCCACCCAGCGATTGTTCGATCAACAACAATCACCCGAAGGGGTCAGATGGGCCGCACTATCCGACCGCTACAAAAAGAAAAAGAAAGGCCCCAAAATCCTCACCGAAAAGCGTTATCTACGCGACTCCGTTATTTATCGCGTTCGCAATGGAAACCTTCAGATTGGCACCAACCTCGCATATGCCGCCATTCACCAGTTTGGTGGCACGATAAAAAAGAAAGAGCGTGAAAGTGTCATTCATTTTCGTCGCGGCACTGTCGATCAATTTGCCAATGCTGACGACGCAAATAGGCATGTGCGCATGACCAACGGCCGTACGTTGCATTTTCGCACCAAGGCTGGAGCCGGTTTCCATCGTGCAAATAGCCGTGCTCACTTTGCCATGAAAGTCACAATCGGAGCGCATGAGATTGAGATGCCGGCCCGCCCTTACCTGGGATGGAATCAGACCGACTGGTCAGAAATCAGGGCCATCGTCCAGGACCATTTGGACATGGATTGACAAAACGTGAAATTCGCCCCCTAAGAGCCGCAACCGGCAACAAGGCCACATACCCCCGTGCAGCATGCCGGTCGGCGCACACGCGGAAATTTAAACGGGGTTTAAATGGGGTTTTGAAAACAGGCAGGTAAAAAAGTTGAACGGCTTCAAGTCGAACCGACAAAGCAGGGGGTGTACGGTGCGGATATCGCACCGTACCAAACGGAGAGTAAATGAAGATCTTGATAGTAAAAGACAACGGGCTTGGTATCGCACTCAACAACGCCATCGCCGACGCCTGCCGCATGGCACTCAATTACGAAATGCCCCAGGACGGCAGTGCTCCGGAATGGATTGAACTTCTCCCCGCCGGGCAAGTCATCACCGGCCGTGACGGCCGCACCTGGATCAACGATCAGCCCGAAACTGTGCTGGCCGCCTTTGCCGCCGAAGGTAAGGACATACCCATCGACTGGGAACATTCCAGCGAATTGAAAGCCCGCGAGGGCGAAGAGGCTCCGGCAGCCGCCTGGATCAAACAAATGGAAATCCGCGATGGCGGGTCTATCTGGGGCCGGATCGAATGGACCGTCAGAGGAGCGGCAAGCGTATCCAGCAAGGAATACCGATATCTCTCACCCGTGTTCGCCTTCGACATCCAATCCCGCCGCATCATGCGCATCACATCGTGCGGCCTGACCAACCAGCCAAATCTTTATCTGGACGCCCTTAACCGCGTACAAACCAAGGAGGAATCACCTATGGATTTAGCCCAACTGCTGGCGGCCCTCGGATTGCCAGCCACCACCACATTCGCAGAAGCCCTCAACCACATCACCAAGGTCAAGGGAGATCTCGCCACCGCCCTCAACGCGGCGCAATCCCCGCCCCTGGACAGATTCGTTCCGCGGACCGACTACGACACAGCGCTAAACCGCGCCACCATCGCCGAAACCAAGGTCAAGGCCATCGAAGACAAGATCCTTGAAACCGCCATCAACACCGAGATCGACACCGCCCTCAAAGCAGGCAAGATCACCCCGGCCACCAAAGACTATCACATCGCCTCATGCCGGATGGATGGAGGTCTGGAACGCTTCAAAGCCTTTGTTGCCGCCGCGCCGTCCGTAGCTGGCGACAGCAACCTGGACGGCAAAGACCCCAACAAAACCAGCACTGCCCTCAATGCCGAGGAAACAAAGGTCTGCGAAATGATGGGCCTCACGGTCGAGGAATACAAAAAAGCCAACGGCATCAAATAAAGCCCGGTGAACCCGGCAAAGGAGCAAATCAATGGCACTAACCACAGACAGAAAAACCCCGCGCAGAAGTGGCGATCTGCTCGACCTTCCGGCTGCCGCGTCAAAGAAGTATTACGCCGGTTCCCTGGTCGCCGTGGACGCCTCTGGCAATGCCACACCCGGCGCTACTGCCACCGACATTCTGGGCGTCGGCCGCTCCCGCGAGCAGGTCGACAACTCCAGCGGCCTGGCCGGAGCCGTCACCGTCCCCATTGAAAAGGGGGTCTTCCAGTTTGCAAACTCCGCCACCGATCCGGTCACCCGCGCCGACATCGGCAAAGATTGCTACATCGTCGACGACTTCACCGTCTCCCATACCGACACCAACCAATCCGTGGCTGGCAAGGTTTTCGACGTGGACACATTAGGCGTCTGGGTAGACATGCGATAACCACTTTCAACTGATCAAAGGAGCAACATATGGATATCAACGCAACCAATTTACAGGCTCTTTACCGGGCATTCAACACCGCCTTTCAGAGCGGTTTCGCCGGAGTCAGCCCCATGTGGCAGAAGATTGCCACCCTGGTGCCGTCCGGGACATCCCAGGAAGATTACGGCTGGCTGGGAGACATCAAGGCGCTGCGCGAATGGATCGGCGACCGCGTCATCAACAGCATCAGCCAGCATGTTTATAGCATCAAGAACAAACATTTCGAGCTGACCCAGGGCGTCGATCGCGACAAGATCGATGACGACCAACTCGGCATCTACGCCCCATTGTTTAAGATGATGGGCCACAGCGCCGCCACCCATCCGGACGAATTGATTTTCGCCCTGCTGCTGCTCGGATTCACTACCAACTGCTACGACGACCAATACTTCTTCGACACCGATCACCCTACCATCCAGGCCGATGGAACAACCGCCAGCGTCTCCAATTACCAGGCCGGAACCGGCGCAGCCTGGTTCTTGATGGACACAACCCGCCCCCTGCTGCCGCTGATCTTCCAGCAGCGCAAAAAACCGAACTTCGTCGCCATGAACCAGGAAACCGACACCAACGTTTTCATACGCAACGAATACCTCTACGGCATCGACTGCCGCGACAACGCCGGTTTCGGTTTTTGGCAGATGGCTGCCGCCAGCAAGGACACCCTCGACACCGGCAACTTCGAGGCGCTCTACGACGGCATGACCGGCCTCAAAAAAGACAACGGCCAGCCCCTGGGCATTAGGCCCACCCTGCTGGTAGTTGGCTCCACCAACGCCAGTGCCGGTCGCAAAATTGTCGAGGCCCAGTTGATCAACGGCGGCGACAGCAATACCAACTTCAAGCGCGTAGAACTGCTCGAATGCCCCTGGTTGCCGTAAACAAGAAAAAGGCTGAGGGCTGAGGTTTAACCCCTCAACCCTCAGCCCATACCAAAGGAGTCCTTATGAAAAATTTGCTCACAATCATCCTCCTCCTGGCCTTCGCCGCCACTGCCTGGGCCGCCGGTAAAGTCGTCGTCGATCCCAACAACCGCACCCTCGGCTATCACTCTCCGGCACCCACTTCCGCCGTCTGTACAACAACCACAACCACCAAGGGAGTCATTGCTACCGTCCCCACAGCCGGTTACAGCACCCTCTGCTGGGAAGCATCAGACAGCACCAACGCGGCCAAGCGCATCAAGCGCCATCTCAACAACAACACCGCATACATGCCCGGCACCGGCGGTTGTTTCGGTCTCAACGACAAAACCACCGGGGTAACATTCAAGCCCTACAGCACCACCTCGGCCGCCTACACCGTCTGCTACGACCTCCAGAACGGAGGCAAAACGCCATGATCCGGATCACCTCCAAACAGAACGGCTTCCGCCGGTGCGGCATATCCCACCCGAAAGAAGCAGTCGAATACCCCGACAAGCGCTTCACTGCGGACGAACTGAAAACGCTGCAAGACGAACCGATGCTGGTAGTCACCGTCGTCTCCGACAAGCCCGAAAAAGACAAGGACAAGAAGTAAGAAAACAGGGTGAGGAGGCAACTCCTCACCCGCCACAGAGGCCCCATGTACACAACGCTCGACAACATAGTGAACCAGATCAGCGAATCAACCGTCATCCAACTCACCGACGACTTCCAGTCCGAAGCCGTAGACGGCGATCGCATCACCGAAGCCATCACCAACGCCGACGCCATCATCGACGGCTACTGCTCCGGCCGTTACGTGGTCCCCTTCAATCCGGTACCGGCAATCATCGCCAAATGCAGCCTGGACATAGCCATCTACAACCTTTACGCCCGCCGGGTCGAAACCATGCCCGAACTGCGCAAAGACAGCTACAACAACGCCATCAAACTGCTGCAATCCATCGCCAAGGGCGACATCCTGCTCAATGGCACAACCACCCCGTCGCCCGCGCCCGACACGGCCCGCAGCGGGATGACATCCACTCAACCACGACAATTCACCCGCGACACTCTGCGAGGGTATTAAATATGGCCGACCAACCCGACATGCTCACCGCAATCGAACAGGCAACACTCACGCGCCTGACCGACAACATCCCGGCCCTAAAAAGCTCCGGACTCCAAAAAGACAGCCGCCAGCTCTTGCGCGACACCTCCGTAGCCGTAGCCGTCCTGGACGGCAAATTCAACAAGATCGGCCAAGCCTGTTTCCGCAACGAATGCACCGTCAGCGTACTGCTCAAGTTCAAAAACATGCAATCCGAGGAAGCCCGCCGCAAAGGCATCAATCCCCTGGTCATTGCCGCCATCCAGTACCTGCTCGGCCAAAAGCTGGGACTTTCCATCGGCCCCTTGCAGCCGGTCAGATTTCGCGACGTCACCACCGAGGACAAATATGAAGCGGGCGTCATCGAATACCTGCTGGAATTCTCCACCTGGTTCGATATCCGCAAGCTGGCCGAGGAAGAACTGGGCGACCTGGTCACCCTGGCAATCAACTACCTGCTCAAACCCGGCGACGACACCGTCGACGCAACCGATATCCTGACCACTGTTTAAGGAGGATTAAATGCTCGTTAAAACCAACCCCGGCGAAAAATGCCCCCGCGAAGACAACCCGCGAACTTATATCACCGACGACCCCAAAGGTACCGAAGTGGTGGACAGCGCCTACTACCGCCGCCTAGTCGCCGACGGCTCACTGCTCATCGTGACCGCAGCCGCCAAAACCAAAACCGGAGGTGACCAGTAATGGCATCCGAAAACATCAGTTTCGACAACATCCCCAGCACGATCCGCAAGCCGGGCGCATACTTTGAATTCAACACCACCCTGGCCGTCAACAGCCTCCCGGCCAATGTGCAGCCCGCGCTGATCATAGCCCAGCGCCTCACCGCCGGAACCGTCGCAGCCCTGCTGCCCACGCGCGTCTACTCGACCAACGATGCCGCCACCTACTTCGGACGCGGCTCCCTGGCCCACCGTATGGTCAAGGCAGCACTCAAAGCCAACCCATATCTTGATCTCACCGTCTGCGCCCTGGATGACGGAGCCGGTGCCGCCGCAACCGGCACCATAACCATAGCCAATGCCGCCACCGGTTCCGGTGTCCTCTCGCTCTATTGCGGCAATGACCTGGTACAGATCGCCGTCTCCTCCGGGGATGCTGTCGCGGCTATCGCCACCGCCCTGGCCGCCGCCGTCAATAATCAGCCCGACTTTCCTCTCACCGCAGTTGCCGCACTTGGCGTCGTCACGTTGACAGGCAAAAACAAGGGAACCGTCGCCAACCAGATCGACCTCGAAGCAACAATAACCGCCAACATCGGCAGCACTGTAACCGTCGCGGCCATGACCGGCGGAACCATCGATCCCGACATCCAGACAGCCCTGGACAAAGTCTACGCCAGCCAATACAGCCTGATCATCACGCCCTACAACGACGCCACCAGCCTGGCCACCCTGCGCGACCATCTCGACGCCGTATCCGGTCCCATCGAACAGCGCCCCGGCGTCGGCTACTATGCCATAGATACCAGCCTGGCCAGCGCCATCACCCTGGCCACCGGCATTAACAGCGGACGCATAGTCGGCCCGCTGCTGCGCGGCACCCGTTCCCCCAGCTACGAGATCTCCGCCGCCTTCGCCGCCGTGCGCGCATCCGAATCCGACCCGGCCCGACCGCTCAACTACCTGATCCTCCCTGGGATCGCCGCGCCACTTGAAGCCCAACGCCTGACCAGGCAAGAGCAGGAAAGCGCCCTGGCCAACGGAGTAACGCCGCTCCAGGTCAACTCCAGCCAGCAGGTGCAAATCGTCCGCGCCATCACCACCTATGTCGAAAACATCGCCGGAGTACCCGACATCAGCCTGCTGGACGTCACCACCATCGATACCCTCGACTACACCCGCAGATCGGTGCGCGAGCGACTGCTGTTGCGCTTTCCCAGGGCCAAACTCAGCACAAAAACACCGCCCAGGGTACGCACCGAAGTACTGGACGTTTTACGAAAGCTGGAGCGTTTGGAAATACTCGAAAATGTCGACACCAACAAATCCGGCGTAATCTGCGAGCGCGATGAACAGGCCCCCAACCGCCTCAACATCCGCATTCCGGCCGACGTTGTTAATGGTCTGCACGTCATTGCAGGCAGGATAGATCTGATTCTGTAAATTAAAGGGAGGTTTAACCTATGGAAGCCTATTGCACACAGATTGTCCTTGAGGTCAATAGTGCGGTGCTGGAAGATTTTAACGCCTTCACCGAAAAAGAACGTGTCTTCAAAAAGACCATTAACTTAATGAATTCAACGGGGTTCATCAGAACGTTTCAACGGCATCATTTCAGTCTCGATTATGTCGTCCCGGCCGACAAAGACGAATTCGACTTTGAAAACATAACAGATGGCACCGTCACCATTATGTATGAAAACGGCAAGCGGATCAGCTTCGGCGAGGTGGAATGCCTCAGCATCGGCGAAGCCAAATTTGATGGCGACAAAGAAGTCACAAAAAATATCGAATTCGCCGCTGGCACACGGACAGAGGAGTAAGCCATGGAACAGACCGGAACATTTCCCAACGGAATCACCAACGACAAAGGCGCACTTTGCCGCAACTTCACCCTGGCTGAACGCACCTTCCGCCACACCCTGGAGCTGGCCAACGATCCGGCCGTCAAAAAGGAACTGTTATCAGATCCGGCCTACTACGACGCAGCCATCATCTCCAAACGCCTGAAGGTCAACATGATTGACACCCTGACCCCCGAGATGGTCCTGGATCTGGAAGGCGACGATGGTGACACCCTGGCCCAAGCCATGATGGACCTCGACCAGCGGAGGGCGGAGTTTCGAAAAAAACAACAAGCCGCTCCGGAAACAACTGATAGCCCTCCTGAAACTGGGAGTGCCCTGGAGTGATGCCCTCGACACGCCCCTGCCAGAAGGCGACAGCCTGCTGCTGAATTATCAGGAAATAGTTGATCCGCAACCGGTGAAACAAAAGGTCCGCAAGAAAAAGAAGTAGATGTGAAGTCCCCCTTTAACAAAGGGGGATTTAGGGAGATTTACCTTGGCTGACATGAAACTTTTCATAGAACTGCTGGCCCGCTCAACCGGCCTGAAACGGGAACTCCGCGACTCCGAGAGTGGATTTCGCCGTTTCGGCAGTGTAGCCCAGCAGGAAATGTCACGGATCAGGCAGGCATCCGGAACGCTCCAGGGAAAGCTGGCCGCCCTGGGCCTCACCGTCGGAGCTTTGCAGCAACTGCGCATGTCTGCCCAATTGGACAAAGGCCTGACCCAGATCAAACAGACCGCCGGGGAAACCGGCGACACGGTCAAGGGCCTGCGCCAGGAATTCTTCGAAATGTCCCGCCAGACAGGCCGCGACGTGGACGGCATGAAAACCGGTTTTGACTCTCTGATTCAATCCGGACAATCCTGGAAAGCAGCCCTCGAATCAACCCGAGGCATCAACATTGCCAACGCCGTCACCGGAGCCAACGAAAAGACTCTGGCCGGTGGCCTCACCGTCGGTGCAACCGCCTACAACATCGACCTGGAAAAGCCGGGACAGGCCTTGGTTCTGCTGGATAAAATGACCGTTGCCGGTCGCCTGGGCAACGCCGAGCTGGAAAACCTCTCCGACATCTTCGCCCGCGTCGGCGTCAACGCTTCCAGCGCCAACATGAGCTTTGACAAAACCCTGGCCTTCATCGAAGCTCTCTCCATGGTCGAACGCCAGCCCGAGCGCCTGGCCACCCTGGCCGACTCAACCCTGCGGTTATTCACTAACCTTCGCTACATGGCCCAAGCCCAAAAAAGTACCGGCGTCAAATTCTTCGACGCCAAGGGAGCACGCCGCGACACCGTTGATGTACTCAAGGACATCAAGGGCAAGTGGGACAAGCTCAAAACCGACCGCGACCGGGCCGTCTTCATCCAGAAGGCCTTCGGCAAGGCCGACCTTGACACCATCAAGGGCCTAAAAACCCTGCTGCAAGGGGACTCGCTCAACAAAATTCAAGACTTCACAGGAAAGATCGGAGACGCTGGAGGAACATTAAAACGGGATCTACCAGATGCCATAAACAACGCCATCGACCAAACCGGCCGACTCAAAACTGTATTGCGCCAGGCAGCTGATGAATTAGCTCAACCCATCAACAAGGCGATAGCTGATTTTATTAAATTGGGACTCGATCCAAAAAACAAAGGCGGGAAAGAGCTGTCCGGAAAAGAAATAATCGGAGGTTCCGCCGCTATTGTGGGCGGCTCCTATGTATTGTCCAGGATCGGTAAATCCGCGCTTGGCAATATCGCCGGGCGTCTGTTGTCCAAGGGTGCCTCTACCGCAATCGGCGTAGCCGAAGGCAAGGCCCTCCAAGCCGCTGCCGGTGTTACTCCGGTTTTCGTCACCAATTGGCCCGGTGGTATGGGCGGATCACCTTTAGGTCCCAACACAAGCGGTCCCTTCAATTCTAAAGACTGGGGTGGTGGATCAATACGACAAAAGGCTCCAAGTGTTGCAGGAAATATTGGAAAATATGCCGCCCCGGCCGCAATGTATTCATTGCCTGTAGCAATCGTTGCAGCTCCATTTGTGTCAAAATTTATTGGTGACAAAGCCATTGAGAACGGGTGGGGTTCCCAAACAATCAGTCATAAAAGCAAAGAATACGAGGTCATGGGCATCGGCGCTCGCCACCCGTTGATTGACGAAGAAATGGCCCGTCGTTGGAAAACAGCGTCCCAGGTTGATTTCCGTCGCCAGGGCGCGATTAAAAACGACATCAAAATTGACCTGCAAATCGATGGAGGCAGGGTCTTTGCCCGCAGCAATGACATGAACACCAGCGCCACCATCGGCGGAAAAACCGGCGACTTCTTTAGCGCCATGCTGAATACCAAGGCCATGTAAATGACCCTCTACGACGCGGCCATAGACGGTATAGCCCTGGAAATCGAAACACTCGACGACCTGTTCGAATGTTCCATCGCCCGGCACGAATTCCCCTACAAAGACGGCGCATTGCTGGAAAACATGGGACAAAAAGCACGTCCCGTCAACATCCGCTGCTATTTCTGGAATAATGACAATCACCTGACCTACAACGCCCACATCAAGCTGGTCAACCACCTCAAAGATAAAGAACTTTTCGAATTAACCCATCCCATGTACGGCACCATGAAGGGCATGGTCGAACAGGTTAAAGTCCGTGCCGATGACCGCGAACTGACCGCCGAGGTAGATATCACCTTTGTTGAAAACCTGCGTCAGGATACGGCAGAGGTGGAATACGAAGATGTGGAAGTAGCCGCCGATCAGGTTGTGGTCGACACTCAGGATGAACAGATGGACCAGCTTGCAGCCGAGGCACAGGATGAACTGGGAGCCGAGTCGTCATCCATTTTGGATCAGGTGTTGGACGATGCCCTAGGTGTCCTGGAACAGTTCAGCGATATCAGCCAAAGCGCCCGCGCCTGGCTCAAAACAGTCGACGCCGCCGTGGTAGCCTTCGAAGGCACACTCACCGACGTCACCCAACCGGCCAACAGCCTGATCTCCACCATCACATTCGGCACAAAACTGCCCGGCCGGGTGATCGGCTCCATTGCCCGCATGGTCGACCGCTACGTCGCCCTCTATCAAACGACCACCACAGCGCCCAGTCGGTTCATGCGCAACCTGCGCAGTGCGGCCGACAGCCTGATCTCTGAATTCGGGTTTTCCAACAGCATACAAAAACACCTCCGCGTAGCCGTCGCCACCCAGGGCGCTCAGGCCGTGGCCCAATACTACGCCGACGACGAAACCCAGCGCCAGGTGCTGCGCAGTCTGGAAAAGCAAACCACCTTCGACACCCTGGGCCGCTATCTCAACCCGCCCGTGGCAGATCCGGTCTATACCGTTAACGAGCTGGAAGCATCCGTCTATATTACTCGCGACATGATACAGGAAGCCATCGACAGCGACGGCGGGCGCAACATCACCAGCCTGAAAACCATGGCCCGCATCCTTATAGATCACGTCAGCAACATCAAGCTGGAGCGCGAAAAGATCATCACCATATCGCTCGATAACCCCATGCCGCTGCACATCGTATGCCTGCGCTACGGCCTCGATTACCACTATGCCGACCGCATCATCGCCATCAACAGCATTCCCCGGCCCAATGTCACCGCCGGGTCTCTGCAAATCTACATCACCTCCGGAGGCGCAACCGCATGAGCGACGTCGTAAGCCTCCACATAGGCAATCAGAAAATCGAGAACTTTATCAGTTATGACATCGAAGCCGATCTCTACCAGGCCGCCGACAAGTTCACACTTGAACTGGCCAACCCCGAAGCGCCGGTCACGGCGGGG
>WSSedB1CaDRAFT_10000779_pt1 | contig 13060 bp, 11 predicted proteins | sample WetSurSB1Cattail_FD_9460 | JGI IMG/M metagenome (IMG submission 9460)
TAGTGCTTTCATGAAATTCTGTTGACGATGTACACGGCCAATATCGCCTTCTTCATCACGATAGCGTACATACGTGATAGCTGTCTTGCCATCCATATGCTGCTCACCCTTCTGCAGATCAATGACAAGGCCACCGTCGTCATCCCATGGGTCTTCATAGTACATGCGCTTTTCTACATTAATATCGATGCCGCCAATTACATCAATAATACGCTGGAATGCCTGAATATTAATGATAACATAGTGATTCATCGGTACCCCAAGAAATTTTTCCACAGTATCCTGCGTAAGCTTGTGACCACCATAAGCATAAGCTGCATTAATTTTATCAAAACCATATCCCTTAACCTTCACACGCGTATCGCGCGGAATTGAAAGTAATGATGCCTGATCTTTTTTAGGATCAATTGTAGCAATCATAAGTGTATCACTGCGGCCAACATCATCATCACGCTGATCGATCCCCATAAGCATAATACTGGATTTATCCTTGGCAACAAGCATGCCCTCTTCAGCTACATGTGGAAGCACCTTCTCATTGAAAAAGCCCGTAGAGGCAAAGATTGCCCCGGCAATCGCTGCCAGAACAAAAACAGAAGCTAATATCCACGGCCATTTTTTTTTCTTTTTATGGCGTGGTAGAATCGTAGGATTCATAAAACAACATACCTTCTTTATTTTATTCAAATTTCAAAACCATTTACATAATTTTTTTACAGAAAAATCCTGCAGTACAGAAAAAACAACTGTATCTTTCTTATTATAAATTTATATTACTTCTAACGCAAATATTATTTTTCACATTTTGATCTATTATACATTAATTTTATGAAAATAAGCCGTAAGTCTCTGTCTTAATAAAATAAAAACAGGTCTCTGTATACTTTCATAACGAGACCTGCCAAAACATTTTACGGATCACTTTGACAAAGCTTATTTATTTGTTACAAGTTTATCCTCAAACGTGTGAACATCAATCAACTTTTCTTTCGTGATTTCCAACTTCATGCTTTCCTGTAGTTTTCTCCGATATTGCATATCGGCCGTAATTTTCTCCTGTAAAGCTTTCATATGACGTGTATATCTCTCAACCGACTGCAAAATGATTTTATAGTCCATACTTTCCTTATCAAAAATATTTGCTCTTTTTTGTAATACAGCCATATCTTTCTCAATTTTTTGCATTTTATCGACGGGCGTTTCAATTTCATTTCTAAGATCATTAATTACATTTTTAAGATTATTTCTGTCAAATACAGGCATTATATCGCCTTTATGCTTTAATTCCTGCTCAAGTCGTTTAAGATACAACAGCTGTTTTCTGAAGCAAATTCATAGAAACAACTTTTTCCCTAGCAGAACGTAAACGGTAGGATGATGACTCCTCAATAAACACAATATATTCCTCCTTATTAAAATTTTTCACTACAACCTTCATATATTTACCCGTTTTATAAATAAAATGATTAAAAATTCACATATTTCATGATAATGAAATTTAACGGTCCTGTCAATAAGCAAAAGCACTTATGCAATAACTTTTTACTATACGATACAATAAAAATATTTTACTTCCAGCCAATGCGCTAATTTCTGTCAGCCAAAACAATGTATATACCTGCTGATAGCTAAGGGGCTTTTACCGTTATTAATCAGACTTCATACGATTCTTATATTTTTCTTTATTTAGCAAAAAAGCTGATTCCTAAACGATATAGGAATCAGCCTTTTATTGATTTATATGCTTTTTAATCTCCTGCAAAAAAGATCTTTTTACTTTTTTTCGTATAACAACTTCGTCTTACTCATTTTTCTGGTCCATCGTAGCAAGCGATGAGACCTTATCATTTTTGTCCATCTTCATAAGCATGACGCCCTGCGTATTACGACTGATAATCGATATTCCATCCACATTTGTCCTGATAACAATACCTTCTGTCGTTATAAGCATAAGCTCCTGACCTGGATGTGCAACCTTAATGCCTACAACAACCCCGGTCTTTTTCGTGACCTTGAGATTGATAACACCCTTACCGCCACGTGTCTGTGAACGGTATTCTGATGTCGGCGTACGCTTGCCAAAGCCTTCTTCGGTTACTGTAAGAACATCTGAATCCTTCTTAAGATTATCCATGCCAATAACTTCGTCTTTTTCCTTTAGGCGAATGCCTCGGACGCCACGGGCATTTCTTCCCATAGAACGAACATCATCCTCAGCAAAGGCAATTGCCATACCACCACGTGTCCCAAGAAGAACAGAGCGATCACCATCAGTGAGCTTAACACCAATGAGTTCATCATCATCGTCAAGAGTAAGTGCGATAAGACCACCCTTACGTGATGTATCAAACTCAGTGAGATCCGTTTTCTTTACAATCCCCTTGCGTGTTGCCATAAAGAGGAACTTATCTGCCGAGAACTTCCGAATTGGAATAACCGCTGTAATCTTTTCGTTCTTTTCAAGCTGGAGCAGATTAATGATGGCTGTTCCCTTTGCCTGGCGGCTTGATTCATTAATATCATAGCCTTTAAGACGATAAACACGTCCACGATTCGTAAAGAACAGAATCGTATGGTGCGTTGTCGTAATAAGCATATTCTCAACAAAGTCAGTTTCTTTTGTTCCCATTCCCGTTATGCCGCGACCGCCACGTTTCTGGTTACGGTATGTATCAAGCGGCATACGCTTGATATAATTGTTATGGGTAAGGGTAATAACAACATCTTCTTCAGCAATGAGGTCTTCCATATTCATTTTAGATACATCAACTGTAATACGGGTACGACGTTCATCACCAAACTTATTTTTCGTTTCTGTGAGCTCATCTTTAATAATCTGAAGAATTTTCGCTTCATCAGCGAGCACAGATTTCAACCATTCAATTGTTTTCAACACTTCCTGATATTCTTCTTCGATTTTTTCCCGTTCAAGACCTGTCAAGCGCTGCAGACGAAGATCCAGAATTGCCTGTGCCTGCTTCTCGGAAAGATTAAAACCTTCCATGAGAGCTGCACGAGCAATATCTGCTGTCTGTGATGCACGAATCGCCTTGATAACTGCGTCGATATGATCGAGTGCAATCGTCAAGCCTTCTAAAATATGAGCACGCGCTTCTGCTTTATTAAGCTCGTAGCGTGTACGCCTTGTGATAACATTTTCCTGATGCTTTACGTAGTAATAAAGCATTTCTTTAAGATTCAATACGCGTGGGTGTCCATCAACAAGTGCAAGCATAATAATGCCGAAACTATCCTGCAGCTGTGTATGCTTATAGAGCTGATTTAAAATGACATCCGGATTACAATCACGGCGCAGCTCAATAACAACACGCATACCATTACGATCCGATTCATCGCGAAGATCCGTGATCCCTTCGACGGTCTTATCGCGAACAAGATCCGCAATCTTTTCAACAAGGCGGGCCTTATTGACCTGATACGGAAGTTCCGTTACGATAATACGCGGCTTGCCATTAGACATAATCTCAACACGTGCCTGCGCACGCATTTTAACGACACCACGTCCTGTTATATATGCACTCCGTATACCTTCATCGCCAAGAATTATACCTGCCGTCGGGAAATCAGGACCCTTTATGACCTGCATAAGCTCTTCGATTGTCGTATCCGGGTTATCGATAAGCATGAGTACACCATCTATGACTTCATTCATATTATGCGGTGGTATATTCGTCGCCATACCAACAGCAATCCCCGCAGAACCATTGACAAGAAGATTTGGGAACTTCGATGGCAGTACAGATGGTTCCTTTAGAGACTCATCATAGTTCGGTACGAAATCTACTGTTTCCTTTTCAATATCCTGCAGCATCAGTTCAGAAATTTTCGACATACGTACTTCCGTATAACGCATTGCAGCAGCCGAGTCACCATCGACAGAGCCAAAGTTTCCGTGTCCATCAGCAAGCATATAGCGTATAGAAAAGTCCTGTGCCATACGTACGATTGCATCATACACAGAAGTATCACCATGTGGATGATATTTACCTAATACTTCCCCGACGATACGCGCCGATTTTTTATATGGTTTATTCGAGCCCATACCAGCTTCCTGCATTGCATAAAGAATACGTCTGTGAACCGGCTTCAGTCCATCGCGGACATCCGGTAATGCACGCATGACAATAACACTCATTGCATAATCAATATATGAGTTTTTCATTTCATCTTCAATATTTACCGGTAAAACTTTGCCTTCACCAAAATCCACAATCTCACCCCAAAATCATATTTTACTGCTTAATCTATATAAAAATATCTACAGGTCTCTATACAGAGAACCTAAAGTATATCTCAAAACCCTAGCTATTTATTATATCATTTCTACAAAAAAATGTCCATTCAGCCGTTGTTTATCAGGCATTCAGGACATTTAATAAATTAATTTCATTTTTTATGTAAAACCTAAAAAAATCACTGCACCAAACGATTAACAACTTTCATCCGGCTTCTGTTTTATAAATTTTTTATATATCGTATTTACTCGTAAAAACAATTTCATTTCATCATATCCCATATCTGCTTACCAATAAGTACCGTTGTCATAATAATAAACAGTGGCTTCACATAGCCAACCCCTTTTGTCAATGCCATTTTTGATCCGCACCAGGCACCAGCGATCATCGCAATTCCCATCGGTACGGCATATACGTAGTTCACAACACCAAAATATGAAAACAGCAAAGCTGCTGCAATATTACTCGCAAAATTCAATGCACGAGCATTTGCCGCCGATCCAAGAAAATCAAACCCGACACAGAGAAAAGCAAAAAGCAGAAAAGATCCCGTTCCCGGTCCAAAGAATCCATCGTAAAAACCAAAAATAAAAGCAACGACACTGCTTATATAAAGCATCCGCTTCGTCATCCCATGATACGTCGACGTTTCTCCCCAGTCTTTACGAACAAGGCTATAAATTGTGACTGCAATCAGCATCACAACAACAAGTGGTCTGAGAAAATCCGGCGGTATCTGCCGCACAACGACAACACCTGTCAGTGAACCAATAAAAGACAACGGAAAAAGAATCTTTATAAGATCAAAATTCACTTTCCCTGATCGGATAAATGCAGCAAAACTTGTAAATGCCCCCATAACCGATGCCACCTTATTTGTTCCAAGTGCTACAACTGGTGAAATACCCGTAAAAAGCATTGCCGGTAAAGAAATTAATCCACCACCACCGACAACTGAATCAACAAAAGCCGCCATAAAACCCATAACCATCAAAAAAAGTATCATACTTATATCATCCAAAATAATTCATCCTATCATCATTTTCCCTTATGCAGACCGCTTATTTTTCTATATCATGATTATACTTTATCTGCCAGAAAAAAGACAGTATGATCATTTACATTCTATTACGCTTTAAGCCCTGATCCCGTAAGCGGTATGACAACATTATAATTATCGGGTTTGCCATGCTTAAACACTTTTAGTGCTCCGGCAAGTGCAGCGGCAGAGGTTGTCTCTATATAGAGACCATGATGACCGAGATATTCTTTGGCCTTTAGTATCTCTTCATCTTCAACTGCAATAACATCTCCCAGACTATTGTTTACTGCCATAATCATTTCTTCCATACGTATCGGATTTTCTACACGCATTGCTTCCGCTACTGTCTTTGTCTTTGCAATTGGCTCAAGCTTGTGAAAAGACTCATAGAGAGGTGCACAATTTTTGCTTTGCACAGGAACAAACCGCGGTAAGCGACCAATTTCTTCAAATCCATAATAAAGCCCAAGCAGCATTGTCCCATTACCGACTGGCATAAAAATATAATCCGGAACCTTATCATTCAGCTGATGATAAATCTCATAAGCCATTGATTTCATACCTTCAAAAAATAATGGGTTATACACATGCGAAGCATAATAGGCATCGCCAAGCTTCTTCTGTGCAACCTTTGTCGTATTGCCACGGCTTCCTTTGACCGCCACAACTTTTGCACCATATCCTTTAATCTGATCGATTTTACCAGGTGATATATCTGCCGGCAGATATATTGTACAATCCATACCAGCAGCTGCCGCATAAGCAGCAATCGAAGCACCCGCGTTACCAGACGAATCCTCAACAATTTTATCTATGCCAAGCTTATAAAGTTCATTAATCATCGTATATGCACCACGGTCCTTAAAAGAGCCTGTAGGCTGTAGATTTTCCATCTTAAGCAAAAAATCCATATGTTTTACATTGATTTTCATAAGTGTTGTCTTTGTTTCACCAATAGAAATATCATGGGCTGTATCATCTTTTTTATTTTTAAACAACCGGAAAAGACCTCCACATTCACAATGATACGCTTTTGTATTGATGGGATGCTTTTTCTTACATTTTTCACAATAAAAATACATAAAATATTCCCCCTGAAAAATCTTTTATACAATAATCTTTATCGTTATTTCTATTATATAATAATTCTCCAGCAGATTCGACTTTTCCTTTTTTATTCTATTTTTTTAAAAATATTCTGTATTTTTTTTAAATATATTTTTTTTTTTACTATTGACACAAGAACTTATTCCAATTAAAATAGTACTTACGTTAGTAGCCGGTGGAAAGCCCCGGCTATTGACAACCCTCATATTTTTTTAAGATCGGGGCATGGCTCAGTTTGGTAGAGCACCTGGCTTGGGACCAGGGGGTCGCAGGTTCGAATCCTGCTGCTCCGACCATTTTTATTAAATTATTTTCGTGATTTTTTATTTTTTTTATAAAACTATTGAAAAAACATACAAAATGGTGTATTCTAGTGACTGGGGAACTACTACTTTTTGTAGTAGGTGGCAAAGGTATAGAGGCGACAAGAGCGAGGGCGATCGGAAGCCCTCGCTTTTGTTTTTTGTATACTTGTTTATTTGAATATTTGTAAAAAAATATATTGTGAGGTTACTATTATGATAAATAAAGTTTATGCGTTTGTTGGGCCTCATGCCGCAGGAAAATCTTTATTACTTTCTAAGCTGCGTTCACTGGGACTTCATTATATCCCAGCGTATACAACCCGCACACCAAAGAAAGATGAACGCAATGGAGATTTTTATCATTATGTGAATAAGATTGACTTCTTTAAACTTGACCTCATAGAAAAGGTCACCTATAAAGGAGAATATTACGGACTGAAAAAAGATGATCTTCTTACTGCACTTCATACCCACTCCATCAGCATGATTCAGGTCGATGGAAACGGTCTAAAGCAGCTGAATAAACTTCTTAAAGATCGTATTGAATCAATCTACATTATGTCAGACTACGTTTCCCTTGTTGAAAGAATGCTGAAAATGGGAGAAACAAATGATGATATTAAGCATAATCTTGAATATGCTGAAAACAACAGTGAATTTAATATATGGAAAAGTACAACTCATGTTGTAAAAAATATAACAGATTATCGGGTTGCTCTGAGTCAGATTCTTTCTATTATGAAACTTACGATTATATCACCGAATATAGACCTTAAAAAACTATAAAAAAAGTCCCTTTCTTACAAAAATTGTAAGAAAGGGACTTTTACTTTATCATCTGCCTGCAGCCTGTTCTTTCAACCGTGCAATACGTTCTTCGGTTGCCGGATGTGTACTGAAAAGATTTGCCATCATCTTCTTGGAATTCGTAAGCGGATTAATTATAAACATATGCGCCGTTGCCGGAGTTGCCTGGCTCATGCTCGCAGTATTTTTTGCATAGTACTCGATTTTTTCAAGCGCTGCCGCAAGTGCCAATGGATTACCGCATATTTCTCCGCCACTCTTATCGGCCTCATATTCACGTGAACGTGAAATCGCCATCTGGATGAGAAGTGCCGCAAGTGGAGCCACAATAATCGTGAAAAGCATACCAAGTATACCACCACCATTATCATCTTCATTATCACTACTACGGCCCATACCAAAGATTGCTGCCCATTGTGCCATACTGGAAATCCATGAAATAACCCCGGCAATTGAAGCTGCAATCGTTGAAATAAGTGTATCACGATGCTTGATATGCGAAAGCTCATGTGCGAGCACGCCGCCAAGCTCATCATATTTCAAAGTACGCATAATTCCTGTTGTCACAGCAACTGCTGCATGAGAGGGATTTCGTCCTGTCGCAAATGCATTTGGAGTATCCGTTTGAATAACATAGACTGCCGGCATTGGCAGATCTGCATTCGCTGCGAGATTTTCAACAAGGGAATAAAGTTCAGGAGCCTGTGTCGGTGTTACCTCCCTTGCATCATAAGCTTTGAGAACGATCGTGTCGCTGTACCAATACGAAAAAAAGTTAATACCAAAAGATATGATAAGCATAATTGTTGCACCATTACGACCACCAAATGCACCACCCACAGCTACAAGAATACCTGTCAAAAGTGCCATGAGAATTGTTGTCTTTACTGTATTCATAATATTTTCCTCCTTATTTGGATAATCTTCTAATTTAATTTCATTCTTTTATTGACTGTCTTTTATTTTTATACCAGCCAAAAAAAATCACCATAATAATGAACAACACTTCAATATAAGCTGCATATCCCACCAGATATACACCAACTGCTTTGTCCATAATCATCATCTTTGCTGCTGTAAAAGCAAGTATACCGGAACCAGCATAAATGATGGCAGGTACTTTAAGCATAAGCATCAAAAAAAACTGTGCACCGCAAAGTACAATGGGTATACTGATAAGAAGCCCACAGATAATGAGACTCCATTTCCCATCGCTTACTGTATTAGCCACACCAGCAAGCGACAGGATATTATCTATGCTCATAATAAAGTCAGCAGCGAGAATCGTTTTGACTGCTGCTGCAAGCGTTGGTGGTTTATTTTTATCTGACTTATTTCCTCTGCTATGATCTGTAAGCAGCTTGACTGCAATATAAAGCAGTGCGGCCCCACCTAAAAATTCAATATAAGGAATTGATAATAAACCTGTGGCAAAAAGTGTAAATACAACACGTATAAATACAGCGCCAAATCCACCAATAAACATGGCCTTAAGCTTTTGATGATCGGCAAGATTCTTACACGCAAGTGCAATAAGAATTGCATTATCTCCGCTTAATATAATATCCAAAAGCAGGATACTTCCAAATGCCGTAAACCATTCAATTGAAAATATACCTTCCATTTCATGTCCCCTTTATACAAAAAAACCTTGCCCCATACTATATATACATAAATATAGTATGGAACAAGGTCTCGCTTACAATCACTGTCGGCCGCACCGGGGTACTTTACCCGTCATGACGATGACCCGGCCGTTAGGCTACTCCCCTTGTAGGAAATATCTTACTCCTACTATAACATAAAGGAATATCTTATGCAATAAATATTTATAAATCACTACTTTAAAACCGCAAAATTTTTCTTATTGCAGGTCTGGGATTTGTGCCGTTTACATTAACTAACGGAAAAGGGCTATTACAAAAACTCAACCGGTTTTTGAATAGCCCCTTTGAATATTTCCATATTCTATTTTTTATTATTTTAAAGTGTGTATATAATCAATAACATCTTTAAATTGCGCACCATCCTTATCAATTACACTTTGAACAGCTGCTTGCCAATCAGCTATGTTGTCAACAGAAGTAATTGTAACGCCAGCAGATTTAATTTTTGCGGTAGATTTTTCATCATATTTATCCCAGGATTCTCTTTCTGTGGCAACAGAAGCAGTGGCAGCATCCTGAACAATCTTTTGATCCTCCGGTGACAATTTATTCCACATAGTTAAGCTCATAAGAAGTACTTCAGGAACACGCTGATGTTCATCTATAATAAGATTAGTCGCAACTGTATAATGGCCTGAAGAGTCAAATGAAGGCATATTATTTTCTGCAGCATCAATTGTACCAGTTTGTAATGCTCCAAATACATCACCATATGGCATTACAATAGGATTTGCACCCAGAGCAGTAACCATATCAAGAGTAATTGCACTTTGTTGTACGCGTATTTTTTGACCTTTCAAATCGGCAAGTTTCGTAAGAGGCTTTCTGGAATAGAAACTTCTAGCACCAGAATCATAGTAAGCCAATCCCATCATATTAGAGGATTGAAGGTCTTTTAGCATTTGCTGCCCTTGACTGCTATTCAAAAATGCCCATTCTTGATTTAGGTCTTTAAATAAATATGGAAGAGCAAACAATCCCATTTTGGGGCTGAAAGAGGAAAGTGCAGCAGTGCTAACTCTTGTCATATCAACTGTACCACCTGATTGAACCTGACTTACAACTGAGTTTTCGTCACCTAATGTTCCACCAGTATAAACTTCAACAGTGATTCTTCCATTTGTTTTTTGTTTAACAATCTCTGCAAATTTTTTGTCACCGTCAACTGTAGGATAGTCTTCTGGTTGAACATCAGCCAGCCTTATCGTCATTGCTGCTGACCCGCCAGACGATTTTTCCGTAGTCGTACCGCCACAAGCTGTGAGCAAACCAACGCAGAACAGAGATAAAATTAGAACGGATAATTTTCTTTTCATTTTTTTAGCTCCTTTTTAAATTATTATTTTTTAATACAAAATAGGTTAATGCACAAACTGTGGTAACCATAGAGATAATTGAGGAACGTAGATAATTACCATCAAACAAGCAAACAGGATAAGATAGAACGGGAGCATGTTTCGGACAGCTTTCCCGATTGGTGTATCCGTCAGGGCACACCCTATAAACAAAACAGATCCATGAGGTGGAATAGTCAAACCAATTCCTAGACTGAGCATCATAATAATCCCGAAATGGATAGGATCTATATGCATGTTAATTAAAACTGGTTTTAAGATTGGTGTCATAATCATAATCAATGGTGCCATATCCATCGGTGCACTCATCAAAATCAGCAGACAAGCCATGATAAACAATACGATGAGCGGATTACTGCTTATTCCTAATATAAATTGAGTAATCAGATCTGGTATACGCAAGATTGTTAAAGCATAGCTAAATGCTGAAGAAGCTGCCATTAAGAAAAATACAAGAGAGCAGATTCTTAATGTTTTTAATATAATTAGCCAAAAATCTTTAAGGGGAATATCTTTATAAAAGAAGAAGGTAATAATGAAAGCGTACAAACAAGCAATAGCTCCCGCTTCGGTGGCTGTAAACCAACCGGAAAAAATACCCCCTAGTATTATAACGCACGGCATAATAGAAAATATTCCATCAACAATAATTTTCTTATATTCTTCCTTTGCTATTACTTCATGCACTATGTAACCTTTTCTAATAGCTAGAAATCGACTAGCAAACATTAAGATGGCACATATAACTATACCAGGAAAAACACCCGCCATGAAAAGAGCATTGATAGACGGAGCTGCTGCGCCATAAGCAAGAGCATACAAAATTAAATTATGACTTGGTGGAACAACAACACCTTGTACAGAAGCTGAAATAGTAAGGCTTGTAGCAAATTCTTTACTATAACCTTTTTTTACCATCTGCGGGATCATAACAGTACCTACAGAAGCCATATCAGCACTAGCTGAGCCGGATATATTACCAAACATTAGGCAAGCAAGGCAGTTTACCATAGCAAGCCCACCCTTAAATCGACCAAAACCCAGCAATGCGAACCGTATTAATCGTTTTGCCAGCCCGCCTTCACCCATAATTTGACCAGCTAAAATAAAGAACGGAATGGTAAGTAACGCGTAGTTATTAAGACCATCTATCATTTTATGAGAAATTAAATCAAGGCCAAAATTCTCCATAAAAAAAACAGATAATGTAGAGAAGATAATGCATAAAGAAATTGGTACTCGTATCAGCATTAGCCCAATAAATGTTGTTGTAAGAACAATAATTTCAATAGTAGTATGATCCATCAATGTCCCCCCAATCCTTTATGTCTTTTTAAATTAACGCCAAATAATTGAAATATGCTATAAAACAGAATAAGAACACCGGATACGGGTACTGCGAGAGTTCTGTAGGCTACAGGCAAATTACCCATGGTAGGAATAATTTGACCAAAGTCGTTCAGCGTAAGCTGTGTTCCATAAATAATCAATATTAGTGAAAAGATAATTTCAAGAATCGAAATAAACTTTTCAATATAAAAATTTGCTTTNTCGCTAAATTCAATAGATGTAAAAGCAAGATGTATTCTTTCNCTAAAGCCCATCGCAATNCCCAAAAACGAAAACCATATAAGCAGGAATATTGTAACATCTAGAGACCAAGTCGGTGTATAGCTNAACAATTTTCGGGCAAATACTTGAAAACATACAATCACGACCATCATTAGCAACATGATCTTTGATAATTCTTCAAAGGCCTGATCAACAGAGACCAGTAAACTTAATACCCTCTTTACTCCGTTTTTTTGAATTTGCGCTGGTTTGTTCGAATCCGCCAAAATATCAACTCCTTATATACAATTTAATACCAATTCTTACTATCTTCAATAGTTATAATGCCTTTTTTATATGCTTGAAATCACCCCCCCTGTAAACCGGACTTAGCCAAGTGTTCTACACTTTTATAACGTAACGCCGTCCTTGAAGATAGCCAGTTCATGCTTATCCAACGCTTCTGATTTGGCATGAACCCGGCCAGACGCCACATCAAGGATAAATTGGAATAACCGATCCGCCGCTTCGTCCAGCGTTTCTCCATGCACCAACGGTCCTGCATCAAAATCGATCCAGTTCTTCTTGTACCCTGCCAGCTCGGAATTGCTGGCAATCTTGATCGTCGGAATTGGGCAGGCAAACGGTGTTCCTCTCCCGGTCGTAAACAGTACCAGATGTGCACCTGCCGCCGCTAACGCGTTTGCTGCTACCAGATCATTCCCCGGTGCCTGCAGCAGTACCAACCCCTTCTTCGTCACAAGGTCCCCGTATTCCAGTACATCTTCAACGATGGCCCGTCCGCCTTTTTGCACGCAGCCCAACGATTTATCTTCTAACGTTGTGATTCCGCCGGCCTTGTTGCCCGGCGATGGATTTTCGTCTACTTTTTCTCCATATCTCATAAAGTAGCTTTTAAAATTGTTGATTAACGCGACCGTCTTCGCAAATACTTCCTCGCTTCGGCTAC